>PVMK01124214.1_pt1 | contig 25757 bp, 43 predicted proteins | sample 1853481 | NCBI WGS metagenome assembly PVMK01 (sample SAMN08533507, study PRJNA380276) | Marine sediment metagenome, whole genome shotgun sequencing project.
TTTCTTTAGCTGGTGTCTCTTTCTTTGGTGTTTCTACTTTATCATCAATTTTTTTAGTATCTTTTTTAGAAGTTACTTCAGATTCTTCTTCTTCAGTATATTGAGAAACTAGAATATAGCCCTCATCAGTTTTAGTCATTCTAACTCTAACTTTTCTTGGAGGACTTCGAATTCCTTTTGACCAAATTAGATGTGCTAATTCTTCTTCAATTTTAATTTCTTCTACTTTCATATGATGTCTAGCAAATTCTCTAATCATGTTAATTGCTCTAACAGCTCTATGTTGAGATTGTGAAAGTTTGACTTTACCTAAATTAATCGTGTAAACTCTTTCTAATTCTTGAGACATCTATCCAACCTCCACATCAGTTGATCTCCAAGCTCTACGTTTTGGATTTGTTCTAACACCTCTCTTAGTTTTGAGAATGATCCAAGCAGGTACAGGTGACGTCTGTCTTGTTTTTTTAAGCAAACGAATTTTTCTTGGAGAAGACTTACGTGCAGCCATAGATTGTCAGGCACGAAGAGCTCTTTTTAAATGAATCTCAGAGTATGGATGAATTTTGAATCTGTTTTAGAATTCTTGCTGAAGCACCCCATACTATTTGATTCTGATATTCAAAAGTGTACATTTCTTGAAGTATGTTATGAGATGGATCAGGGTCAGGTGCCATAGTTTTCAAAAATGGTTCTAATGGAATATGAAAAATTTGTTCAACTTCAGAATTTGCAGAAAGTGATGGAATCTCATCAATTACAGATACAAATGGTATAATTAAAAAACCGGAATTCAAAGTAATTACAGATTCTAATTGTCCAATCACTTGGTCTCTAGTAATAGTTAGTCCAATTTCTTCACTAGTTTCACGTAATGCAGTTTCTAAAAGATCAGAATCATTAGCATCAAATTTTCCACCAGGAAATGAAATTTCACCTGCATGAAATTTCATATGTTTAGGTTTTTCAGTCATCACAACAATTGGATCCTTACCATAAATTACTACAAGTACTGATGCTAATCGATATTTTTCATCAGATTCTATCTTTGGAGAAATATGGCTTGAAAGTGTAGATTTTAAATCATCTAAAAACATCTGTTTCTTTTCCTACTATTCCATATGAGTTTTGGTATTCAAAGGTTTTAACCAAGGATTGAAAAAATTACAATATGACAATCAGGTATGAAGCTAATCCACCTAAGATTTTACCTGAAATCAATACGGATGAATCAATTATAAAATTTATCAAAAAAATAAAAATCATTTCAGAAAAATGTGATGCAGTACATCTTACTGAAAATGTTTTAGGATTTCAAAGAGTATCTCCAATTAAAGTTGGAAAAATTATTAGAGATGAAATTCCAGATTTACCAATTACAGTTAGCCTAAGAGTTAGGGATAAGAATGAAAAAGAAATTTCAGAGTTTGTAAATAATTGCATATCCATAGGAATTTCAGGTATTCTAATTCTTATGGGTGATCCATCGCAATCTGAAAAACAAGATTTAGGTCAAATTCCAAGTACAGTTGTAAAAAGACTAAGAGAACAAGGAATTGGCTCACAAATTGATTTGTATCTTTCAATTTCAAATAAACCTAATTTCTCTAAAATTACAAAAAAAATAGAAGCAAATCCCAAAGGATTCATGACACAAGTGGTTCAAAATTTAGAACAAGTTCAAAATTTATCAGATAATCTAAAAGGATTTTCAATAATTCCAATCATTTTATTTCCATCTGAAAAAAATGAAAAATCAGCTAAATTCTTGAATTTAGATTTATCAGAATACAGTCAAAAATTTGAGGAGTTGGTAAAAAAAACACATGAAATTACAGGAGATGTGTTGATCACATCACCTAGTGATTTTAATGGTTTAAGTAAATTTTTAGAAAAAACTAGATAATTAGAGTACAAAGTATTTTGCATCTGGATGATGAATTACAATTGCCGCAGTTGATTGTTCAGGGATAATTTGTCCAGATTCAGTTAATGTCATTCCAGATTTTTCGGGTTGTAAAAGTTTCCAAACCAAACTATGTTGAGATACATCAGGACAACTAGGAAATCCCCAACTGTATCTTAGTCCACTTTTCTCCAAGTTCAATTCAGACTTTATTTTTTGATTTATCCATTCTGCTAATGCTTCAGCAATTTCAACTGCCAATCCATGCAAATAGTAAGCATCAGTATACTTGTCTTCTTTATTCCATTGTTCAATAATGTCTGCGACTTTATTTCCTACAGTAACAGATTGAAATGCAACAACATCATTTTCTCCAAAATAGTCAGTTAAACAGAGATGTTCTAATTTGGCAGATCGTGGGAAATCAAATGTCACATTATCCCCTGTAGGATTTTCAACTAGTAATTTACCATCTTTATTATGACATCTGAAATAGCCATAAACAATTTCAGCCTCAAAGAGTTTTTCTCTTATAATTCTAATTTTCCATTGGGAAAGTAATTCTTCATGTTCCTCTTCAGATTCAGAGCCTGCTTTTCCTCTAAGACCCCAAGATAATTTGAATAATGATTTTTTATCAATAAGTTTCCAAACTTCATCCATCTTAATTTGATCTGCATTTAGACGAATTGGAACTCCAATATTTTTTGGCATAGGGATGTCAACTGGTTTAATGTCACTCTTTGGAAGAGTTGCAGGATCTATTGTTTTCTTTGATTTTTCTTTCCAATTTTCTAATTTTTCTTTCCATTGAGATAATAGTTTTGGTTTTTCATCAGAGACTAGTGTATCCATGGTTTTTAGTCCTTCAAACATTGTGTTGCAATAAAAGACTCCAGGTTCATAGATACCACCAGCTTTTGCAATTCTGTTAATGTAATTGGTGTTAATTGCAGCACCACCACATAAAATTGGGACATTCATATTATTTTTCCTGACATGTTCGACAAAAAATTGCATTTGTTTTGAAGTAGAAACTAGTAATGCAGATAATCCAATTGCATCAGGATGAACTTCATCAATTTTTTCTAAAAATTTTTGTAAAGGAACTTGTTTTCCCAAATCATATACGGTATATCCATTATTTTGAAAGATTGTTTTCACAAGATTCTTTCCAATATCATGGACATCACCATAAACTGTTCCTAAAACTAATTTTCCTTTACTAGTTCCTTCTTTTTGTAGCAAATATTTTTCAAGTTCATTTACTGCAGCCTTCATACATTCAGCAGATTTGAGAACAAATGGTAAAATTAGTTCCCCTGAACCAAACTTATCGCCGACTTCCTTCATTGCAGAAAGTAAATCCTCATTTAGTGTTCGTAAAGCACCATCATGAGTAATTTCTTGTGAAGCATCAATGGATAATACACCATCATTATTTTTAATGAGATTTTCAATTCCCAATTTGTCAGCAATTGCTGATACTACATCATTTTGAAGTCCATCTTTGAGTCTGTTTATAATTCTAAAATTTGCACGTTTGCCAGGTGGCCAAGAGGGATCGACATCAACTTTTTTGCTAGAGTTACTACTTTGAGGACCAACATTTTCAAAATGCGCAATCAAGTCAGACAAGGCATCAGGATGTGTATTAAAAATTAAATCATCTGCAAGCTTTCGTTCCTTTTCATCAATTTCACCATACGGGACTATCTCCTTTGCATTGACTATAGCTGAATCAAGTCCAGTTTTTACTGCATGATACAAGAAAGCAGAATTGAGAATTTTTCTAGCATATGGGGATAGACCAAAACTAATGTTACTAAGACCCAAAGTGGTAAACGCATTTGGAAATTTTTCTTTTACTAGTCGAATTCCATCTAGAGTATTTTTTCCTGCATTAATGAATTCATCCTCACCTGTTGCCAAAGTAAATGTAAGTACATCAAAAATAAATTGTTCAATTTTTAATCCATATTTTTTTCCTGTTTCATAAAGAAGTTCAGCAGTTTCTAATTTTTCTTGTGGGGTTTTTGCCATACCGCCGGGTCCAATACAAAGAGAAATTGCAGGTAGGCCATACTTTGCCATCAATGGTGCTAACTTTTTAAATCTACTACCATCACCTTCAAGATTAATTGAATTAATTATTGGACGTCCAGGAATTTGTTTTACTGAGGATTCAATTACTTCAGGATCAGTTGACTCAATTACTAGAGGAGCATCAATTTCCAAGCTTAGTTGTTTTACAAGTTTTAACATGAATTCTTTTTCATCAGAGCGTTCAGTGGTTGCAACGCAAATATCAAGACAATGTGCCCCATCCTCAACTTGAGTTCTTGCCAAATCCATCAAGCCATCAAAATTATCAGCAAGAACTAGTTTCTTGGCTTTTCTGGAACCTTGAGTGTTTATCCTCTCTCCAATGATTAGTGGTTTAGGAATCTGTTTTAGATCAACTGCTTTCATTGCTGAACTTACTCTTGGGGTAGTCAATGTTGTAAAATCATCTCAGTTTTTCTAAATACTTAACCATTTAGAGAATTGGCTTTTTCGTCAATTACTTTTCTTAGTGCTTTGATGTGATCAGGATTTGTTCCACAACAGCCACCAATAATTCGAACTTTTTTGTATTGATTAAGAAAATCACCTAGCGCATCAGCCATTTTTTCAGGTGTCATTTTGTAAACTGCCTGTCCTCCCACATTTTCAGGCATACCAGCATTTGGGACAACTAGAATATTATGTTCATTTTGTTCATCAAGCCATTGTACACTTGGATTCATCTCAATGGGTCCAGTTGAGCAATTTAATCCAAAGACATCAATGCCCATATCAGAAACAGTTGTGTATGCAGCCTGAATGGTTGTTCCGAGTAACATTTTACCATATTGATCCAAAGTAGTATTTGCAATAATTGGAATTTTCTTACCAGTTTTTTTCATTGCATTGTGGGATGCCTCAATTACTAATTTTACCTCCAAAATATCTTGACTTGTCTCAATTAGTAATGCATCAACACCACCAAGAATCAATCCTTCTGCTTGTAATTCAAATGCTTCAAGTATTTCATCAAGAGGTATTTGTCCCAAGTCAGGATCATTGGAACTTGGAAGATATCCAGTAGGGCCCATAGAGCCAATTACATATCTAGGTTTATCAGAATATTCTTTACAAACATCAGTTGCTAACTGTGCAATTTTTTTGTTAAAATCAACTGTTTGATCACCAAAACCATATTCATCTAATTTTATTTTATTTGAACCAAATGAATTTGTTTCAATACAGTCAGAACCAGCATCTAAATAATTTCTATGAATTTGTTTAATCCATTCAGGATGTGTAATTATTAATCCATCATTAAATCCGTCTTGATTATTTGGAAAATCCTCAGATTTTGGATCATAGTGTTGAATTTCAGTTCCCATTGCACCATCAAAAAGTAAAATTCTATTTTGTAATGCATCCAAAAATAATTCTTTTTCTGTCAATTAATTTCAAAATGTTTTTGTATAGTTTAACTCTTTTCAGAAAAATCCACAAACATTGTGGTGATAGATACGTATATTGAAATTAGGTAGAACACTAATTTGTGTACATTTATGCAAAATTTTCAAGTAAATAATTTAGTCCGTAGTGCAACCTTTTTTCAACATGCTGGAATTTCAATTGTATTTGTTTTCATGCCTATCATTGCAAAAGGTGTCACAAATTCTATATTTGAAATTGGGTTATTGGTAGCCTCATTTAGCTTTGCTCAAATTATCTCTGAAATCTATTTTGGTAGACATTCAGATAGGAAAGGAACCAGGCTCAAATTCATCAGAATTGGGTTCATTGGATGTGCAATAGCATTTGGAATGCATTATTTTGCAGATGATATTTCTTGGCTATTCCTAGCAAGGATTGCTGCAGGGATTGCAAGTGGAATCATGATTCCTGCAATGATTGCATATGCATATGAAGTAAATATTGATAAAAAAAGAGTAGCGACAGTAATTTCATTTCATGCATTAGGATGGCTTGCAGGGATTGCAGCTGCGGGATTTGTAAATGATCTTAAACTTATTTTCTTAGTTAGTGCAGCATCATTTGCCATAGGATTGTTATTTACAATCAAATTACCAAATCCAATTCAAGAAAAAGAATTAGGCAGGAACTACAAGAAAAATTATTTCAAAAAATAAATTTTTGTTCTTATCATTATTACTAAGACATATTGGAGCAGCAGCTGTATGGACAATTCTTCCAATAATGTTAATGGAGAAATTAGGTGCTGAACTTTATCAAATATCAATTGTGTATGTTGCAAATACATTGACTGCATTTATCTTGATGAATTTGATGGCAAGTAAAATCAATATCTCAAATGTAACTAAATTTAAGATTGGGATTGGTTGTACAGTATTTGTGTTTATAGGATTATCAGTAGTACAGAGTGGTGGATGGCAATGCCGTTTATGGCACTAGTTGGAGGAACTTGGGCATTTTTGTTTATTGGAGGAAACTTTCATCTAATGGAGAACAATCCACGTTCTACATCAACTGGATTTTTAGCTCTACATTATCAATTGCAACAGTAGATTGGTCCTGTAATTGCAGGAAGTATTGCATTTGCTTTGATTATGTTGCAGTAATGTATTTTGCAATTGCAATAATTGTATTTGCATTTGTAGTATCATTAAAAGTCAAAAAATAGAAAAATCAGATTAAAGTTATCTTAATCCCCATCTAGACATTACTTTGGTTTCTAATTTTTTAAAGACAACACTATCAACCAAAAGTCCAATACCCATGATTACAAGCATGATTGCAATTACTTGGGATACATCACTTAGAGAACGTCCAGCATTAAGCAAAAATCCCAATCCTAGGAAGGAAAATAGGATTTCTGCACCAATTACACCTCGCCATGCAAATGCCCAACCTTGTTTAAAACCAGAAATCATGTATGGGAATGCCGCAGGTAACAACACAGCAGTAATTAGTTGAGTACCTTTTGCACCCATATTTCTTGCAGCCTCAATATAGTGGGGATCTATATTCTTCACTCCAGTGTATGTGTTAATTGTAACTGCAAAAATTGCTCCAATTGCAGTAACAAAAATTATTCCACCATCAGTTAATCCAAACCAAAGAATTGCAAGTGGAACCCATGCAACTGAAGGAATGGATTGTAATCCTAAAACTAAAGAGCCAACAGTTTGATTAACGACTTCAATTCTTGCCATGAAAACTCCCAATACCACTCCACCAGTAATTGCAATAGTCAATCCAATTACTAATCTCCACATACTAGTTGCTATACCATAAAACAAACTACCATCTGCCATACCATATGCCAAGTCTTCAGCTACCTCAAAGGGGGATGGAAAAATATTGTCAGGCCATACTCCGACCATTGAAATTATTTGCCAAACTGCAATTATTCCAATATAAAATACAATTCTATGAGGTAAGAAATTTTTTGCCATCACATTCACTCTTTACTTTTCTTTACCTCAGGTCTTAGTTCTGCTAAAATTTTTTGTTGGAATTTAAGTAATAATTCATCCTCAGTAACCCTTGGTCGTGGAAAATCATTTTCAAATTCTTTTTTGATTACAGATGGACGATTACTAAAAACAACAACTTTTGTCCCAAGTATGGTAGCTTCTGCAACATTATGAGTTACAAATAAGATTGTCTTCTTTGTTTTTTCCCAAATTAATTGCATTTCGACTAATAGTAAATCCCGAGTCTGTGGATCTAATGCTGCAAATGGTTCATCCATTAATAATACATCAGGATCCATTACAAGAGCTCTAGCAATAGCTACACGTTGTTTCATTCCAGTTGAAAGTTGATACGTGTATGAATCAGCAAATTTTGTTAGTTGCATCATATCCAAATATCGATTAGATATCTTTGCTCGCTCATCTTTTGGAATACCTGCCATTTTTAATCCAAATTCTACATTATCTTGAACTTTAAGCCAAGGGAATAGTGCACCCTCTTGAAAAACCATAATTCGTCTCGGGCCCAGTCTCAGTCACTGGATGACCATCAAAGAGAATTTGCCCTTCATCTGGAGTCTCCAAACCTGCAATTATTCGTAAAAATGTAGATTTACCACAGCCTGATGGACCAACTAAACATACAAAATCACCAGCATCAACTTTTAGATTAATTCCACCTAGTGCTTTCGAGTTTATGAGAATCATGTAAAAGTACTTTTACAATGTTTTTTGCCTCTAGTTTAGTCATCTACGTATTTGTCCTCCATACTAGAATTTGATATCAAAAGAGTAAAAAATTTCAGATAAGTCGTATCCATTTCGTCCCAAATATCCCAGCATGCATCAGCTCTTTCAGCAAAGGAAAGATAGAATCAGGTAGTGGATCTGCAGTAATTACAATATTAGATAATGCAATATCTACAACATCATCAGACAAAGACTGACCTAAATAAGAATTTAAAAAATCATTAAAGACAATTCTAGTTTCAATAGGGATGTTCATTAATCCAAATGCTCTGTTTCTGATGAGAATTTATAAATTAGAGAATCTATCTCTGTATTTTTTTCAACATAATCTACATTTGCAATTAAAAGAACAGATGCAAATTCATTGTTTGGCCATAATTCTTCTTCATGGAATAATCGTTTTCCACCAAGTTCAGTTTCTAAAATTGTGGCCCAAGGTTCTGCAACCCATGCACCATCAATATCTCCTTTTACAAATAGTGTATAGATATCAGGATTTGAAATATTGTAAACAATTACAGAGCCACCTTTTTCAGCTGGCTTTAATCCATTTTCAGAAAGATAATGACGAAGTGATACATCTTGAGTGTTACCAATTTGAGGAGCAGCAATTTTTTTTCCTGCAAAGTCAGAAGCAGAATTTATTTCAGAGTTTGGATGAACAATAAAGCTAGCACCACCACTTGCAGCACCTGCAAGAATCTTTATGTTATGATTCTCTGAATTCAAAAATCCATTAATTGCAGGACCTGGTCCAACATATGCAATATCAATAGAATTAGCAAACAAAGCTTCTATTGCTTGTGGTCCGCTATCAAAAACTCTGGTTTCAATTTTAGCTTGATCTCCAATGCTTTCTTCAAAGAATCCTTTTTCTATTCCAACTATTGGAATGGCATGGCCAATGTTTGGAAAATATCCAATACGAATCTTATTTTCATGCGTAGTGTCACTAGAAAGAGTAATTCCTAATACAGATAACAATACAATTCCTGCAATACCTAGCAGAAATTGCTGATCGAGTTTTCATAAAACAGCGTTATATTTGGCGGTTAAATAATCATCGAATTTTAGCTCAAGCTAGGCTGAAATTTTTTTTAAAAAAAACAAAATTCCAGCCTAACACAAAAAGATAAATTCCAAAATACGACGAGAAAAGATGTTTCATGACTCAAAAAGGAATTCTTGCATTCTCTGGAGGACTAGACACTTCAGTTGTTGTAAAATATCTACAAGAAGAACATGACATGGATGTCATTACAGTAACAGTAGATGTTGGACAAGGTGATGATAGTAAAAAAATTGCAGCCAAAGCAAAAAAACTTGGGTGTAAAAAAACACTACAACATTGATGCACGAAAAGAATTTGTAAAAGATTACATTTTTCCATCAATTAAAGCTAATGCGCTTTATCAGAAAAAATATTGTCTTGCAACAGCACTTGCAAGGCCACTAATTGCAGAAAAAGTTTTAGAGATTGCAAGAAAAGAAAAAGTAACATCACTAGCACATGGATGTTCAGGTAAAGGAAATGATCAAGTACGATTTGATATTACATCTACGTTCTGGTTCTGACTTTACCAATCATTGCTCCAATTCGAGACAAAAATCTTGGATAGGGATACTGAATTAAAGTTTGCAAAAAAACATGGAATTGAAATTGATTCTGTAGCAAAAAAGATTTAGTATTGATCAAAACTTGTGGGGACGTGCAATTGAAGGTGGAGTATTAGAAGATCCATACAACGAACCACCTGATGATGCATTCATTTGGGTTAAAACAAAAAACTTGCCAGACAAACCAACGTATTTGGAAATCAAATTTGAGAAAGGAATTCCAGTTGGAGTTGATGACAAAGTAATGGATTCTCAAAAACTGATTGAATATATCAACAAAAAAGCAGGTGCTGCAGGTGTCGGAATAGTTGATCACATTGAAGACAGAGTTGTTGGAATTAAATCCCGTGAAGTATATGAAACTCCTGCAGCTACTTGTTTGATTGAAGCACATGCAGATTTAGAAAAGATGGTTCATACTAAACATGAAAACAAGTTCAAGTCCCTAATAGATGATGAATGGGCATACTTGGTATACTCAGGACTTTGGCAGGACCCACTCAAAACAGACTTTGGATGGGATTTATCGAGGCATCACAAAAGCCAGTATCAGGAAGTGTGAAACTCAAAATGTACAAAGGAAGTCTAAGGGTAGTTGGAAGAAAATCCAAAGAAATTCATTGTATAATTATGGTATCGCCACTTATGGTTCAGAGTCAACATTTGATCAGAGATTAGCCAAAGGATTTGTAGAATTGTGGGGAATGCAGACAACAGAAGCTAATAAATTACAAAAGAAAAGGTCAAAAAAAACATGAACTGCCCAGAATGTGATGCAACATTAAACATTCCAGACGATGCCTCAGTTGGAGAAATAATCTCCTGTCCTGATTGTGGCGCTGACTTTGAAATCGCAAAAAAAGACGGGATCAAATTAGAGCTAAAGCAAGCAGAAACCGTAGGCGAAGACTGGGGAGAGTAATGTCAAAAGTATGTATTGTGTTTGACCGTCTGAGAACGGAAGAAAAGATGCTTCAAAAAGAGGCATCAGATCTTGGACATGATGCAGTGATGTTAGATGCAAAGATCACTCAAGTTAACACAGATAGTAAAAAGAGAAGACTATGATTTTGGTGATATTGTTTTAGAAAGATGTGTTAGTTATTTTAGAGGACTTCACTTTACTGCAAGTCTGGAATTTATGGACGTTCCAGTTCTAAACAAATTTGATGTTGCAAACGTTTGTGGAAACAAGATGTTCATGACTTTACTTTTAAAAAAAAATAATATTCCAACACCAAAAACATACTTTTCATTTTCAAGTGAAGGTGCATGCAGAGAATTTAGAAAAAGTTGGATATCCCACTAGTGATCAAACCAGTGATAGGAAGTTGGGGAAGAGGGGTAATGCCAATTAAAGATAAAGATACAATGGAGGCAATTATTGAAGTAAGAGATATTACAGATAGTCCACATGATAGAATTTACTACTTGCAAGAATTAATCAAAAGACCACCAAGGGATATCAGAGTAATCACTGTAGGTGATGAGCCTATTGCAGCCATGTACAGAAAATCATCAGGTGGTTTTAAGACAAACATAGCACTTGGAGCAGATCCAGAACTTTGTGAGATCACAAAAGAGATGGAGGATATGGCAACAAAAGCATCAAAGGCCATGGGTGGTGGAATTTTAGGAATAGATATGATGGAAGATGAGCAAAGAGGTCTAGTTGTACACGAAGTCAACAATACAGTTGAATTCAAAGGATTGGCAAGAGTTGCAAAACGAAATATTCCAAAAGAAATGATAGAATTTGCTCTAAACTACGTTAGGAAATAAATTATACTCCATACGAGGAGGTTTATCATGAAAGTAGGTATTGTAGGAGCATCAGGGTATGTAGGTGGAGAGACACTTCGTCTTCTTGTTAACCATCCAGATGTTGAGATAGCCATGGTAACATCAAGACAGCATGTTGGTGAATATCTTCACAGAGTACAACCAAGTTTGAAGGGGTTTACAGATCTTACTTTCTCAGAATTAGATTATGATAAATTAACTGACAAATGTGATCTAGTTTTCACAGCTGTTCCCACATGGTACTGCAACTGAAATTGTAAAGGCACTCTATGATAGAGGTATGAAAATAATTGATTTGAGTGCTGATTACAGATTACATAATCAAGAAGATTATGACAAATGGTATGGATGGGAACACCCACATCCAGATTATTTAGAAAAATCAGTTTTTGGAATTCCTGAATTACACAGAGAAGAAATCAAAAAATCACAACTTGTTTCTTGTCCAGGATGTATGGCAGTAACTTCAATTTTAGCACTAGCTCCATTAATTCGAAATGACATTATTGAGACAGAACACATTATTGTAGATTCAAAAATTGGGATCTTCTGGTGCAGGTTCGGGTTCTGGAACTGCACATGCAATGAGAGCAGGAGTTATCAGACCATACAAACCAGCAAAGCATAGACACACAGGTGAGATTGAACAAGAACTTAGTGAAATTGCAGGAAAGAAAATTCGTGTTTCAATGAGTCCACATGCAGTTGATGTAGTTCGTGGAATTTTATGTACAAACCATACATTCATGAAAAAAGACATAGATGAAAAAGAATTGTGGAAATTGTATCGTCAAGCTTATGGTGATGAAAAATTTATCAGACTTATTCGAGATAAAAAGGGATTATACAAATTCCCAGATCCAAAGTTCTTGGTTGGTTCAAACTTTTGTGATATTGGATTTGATATAGATGAAGATAACAATAGATTGATTGCATTATCTGCATCAGATAACTTGATGAAAGGTGCAGCAGGTTCTGCCATTCAAAATATGAATATAATGTGTGGTTTTGATGAAATGGATGGACTAAGATACACTCCACTAACTCCTGTTTAGAAATGATCACAATCAAAATTGGTGGAAGTGTAGTAGATAATTTACATCCATCTACAATTACAGACATTAAAAAAATAGTAGAATCAGAAGGTGTGATTATAGTTCATGGTGGTGGAAAAGAAGTTACAAAAGTTTGTAAACAACTTGGAAAAGAACCAAAATTTGTAACATCACCTAGTGGAATCAAAAGTAGATACACTGACAAAGAGACTGCAGAAATTTTTACAATGGTAATGTCTGGTAGAATAAACAAGACAATTGTTCAGATGCTTCAGAAAAATGGTATTAATGCAATTGGTCTTTCAGGAGTTGATGCCAAAAGTTATAGAAGCTGATAGAAAAAAGAAGACTTCTCATAATCAATGAAAAAGGTAGAAAACAAGCAATTGATGGAGGATACACTGGAAAAATTAGAGAAGTAAACTCTGAATTTCATCAAATTACTCTTAGAACAAGGACTTACACCTGTTATTTCACCCATAGCAATTAGTGAAGAATCAGAATTTCTCAATGTTGATGGAGATAGAGCTGCAGCATATGTGGCTGGAAAAGTAGGTTGTGATAAAGTATTATTCATTACAGATGTTGATGGACTCTTAATGGATGACAAACTTGTTCCTAAACTAACATTAGCAGAAGCAAAAGAAATCAGACCAAAAATAGGACCTGGGAATGGAGAAGAAGATTTTAGCAGCTACTGAAGCATTGGACATGGGTGTTAAAGAAGCATTGATTGCAAATGGTCAGAAAGAAAATCCAATATCTTCTGCAATTGCACATGACAATTGTACGGTGATTGAACATGAGTGAAGATCAATTTATGGGAAATCTCTATCAAAGATTTCCAGTTACAATTGAAAAAGGAGTTGGAGCTCATGTATGGGATATTGATGGAAAAGAATACATCGATTGTATGGGAGGATATGGTGTTGCACTAGTAGGTCATCAAAATCAAAGAGTTAACAATGCAATAAAAGAACAACTTGATAAAATTATTACTGTTCATAGTTCATTATACAATAAAACAAGAGAAGAGTTTTTGAAAATGCTTATTGGACTAGCTCCAAAAGGACTCACACAAGTTCATCTAAACAATAGTGGAGCAGAAGCAATAGAAGCTGCAATAAAGTTTGCAAGAAAGTTTACGGGTAAAAAAGGAATGGTTGCAATGAAAGGTTCCTATCACGGAAAATCTTTTGGAGCTTTGTCATTAACATTTAATCCAAAATATAGAAAACCATTTGAACCACTTGTTGAAAAAGTTTCTTTTGCATCTTTTGGAGATATAGAATCACTTCGTTCAGTAATTGATGATGATACAGCATTTGTAATTTTAGAACCAATTCAAGGAGAGAGTGGAATTATTGTTGCACCAGAAGGATTTTTGCAAGAAGTAAGAAAACTTTGTGATGAAAAAGGAATTCTGTTAATTTTTGACGAAATACAAGCTGGTTTAGGTAGAACTGGACGATTATGGGCTTGTGATCATTGGAATACTGCACCAGATATTTTGTGTCTTGCAAAAGGAATAGCAGGAGGAGTGCCAATGGGTGCAACTCTTGTAAGACCAGACATTCTATCTTCAATGAACAAAGGAGAACACTCTTCAACATTTGGAGGAAATCCATTATCTTGTGCAGCAGGAATTGCAGCTCTTAAAGCATTAACAGAAGATGGGTTAATTGAGAATTCTGAGAAAATGGGAAAAATTTTCAGAGAAGGATTAGAAAACTAAAAGAAAAACATACTATGATTAGAGAGATTCGTGGAAAGGACTCATGATAGGAATAGAAATGAAATTTGAAATCAAAGATATTCTAATGGGGTTGATAAAAGAAGGAATTCTGATGTTATACTCTGGAAGAAATATACTAAGAATTCTTCCACCATTAGTAATATCTGAAGAGACATAACAAAGGTTTTACATGCTCTTGATTCTATACTAACTGAAGAGGAGCAAAAACGTAATGTACAAGGATAAAGTAGACGAAAATATTATAGAGATATCTAAAAGAAAACTCTAGAGAATCATTTGTAGACATTGGTAAAAAATTAAAGCTTTCTGAATCAGCAGTAAGAAGACGTGTAAAAAATCTATTAGATAGTGGGTAATTAAAAAATTTACTTTAGAACTCGGTGAAGAAAATGCTACTAGTGCAATTGTTTTAGTTTCAGTAGATTCTGCAACAGACACATCTAAAGTTTCATCTAAAACTTACTAAATTAGATGGAGTGAAAACAGTTTATGAAATTACAGGTCAATACGACATTACAGTAATTATCAGTGCAGCAACAATTGCTGAAATTAATAATAGTATTGATGCATTAAGAAAGATTCCAGGTGTAGTTGATACAAATACTGTAATTATTTTGAAAAAAGTAGTCTAAAACGACTTTCGTTTCATAATTTCAATTCAAAACTAAATTAGGATCATTATTAGTTTATTTTCAACGAACCTAGTACGAATATGTTTATATTCTCAATTTAGATCAACGATTTTAGTAATGAAAGATCCGAATCACTATGCAAACATCTACAATGCATATAGACAAAAATCCAAAAGAAGATTAGAGTTCTAGATAGTACCTTTAAGAGAAGGAGAACAACACCCAGGTGTTTCATTTACAAACAAACAAAGAATTCAGATTGCATGGATGTTAGATTATTTTGGAGTAGATCAAATTGAAATCTCACCAGTGTATCCAAATGATCATAAAGAAGCAACTAAAACAATCATCAAACAAGGATTAAAGGCAGATATTGTTTCTCATGGACGTGCTCTCAAAAGCTGATATTGATATTTCATTAGATTGTGATGCAAAATGGTGTGCAGCATATTTAGGAATTTCAGATATTCATCTAAAAGATAAACTACGTATTTCAAGAGAAGTAGGCATTAGAGAGAGCTGTAGGGTACTGTAGAGTATGCAAAATCTCATGGTCTTAAAATTAGATTTACTGTAGAAGATGGAAGTAGAGCAGAACCAGAGTTTTTACTTAAAGTTTGTAAAGAAATTGAGAAAGCAGGAGTTGATAGAATTAGTCTTCCAGATACAGTTGGAATTTTACGTCCTATTGGAATGTATAATTTTGTTAAAAAAGTCAGAGAAGTTGTAGATGTTCCATTAGATGCACATGTTCACAATGATATAGGATTTGCAGTAGCTAATGCATTTTCAGCATGTGATGCAGGAGTTGATCAAATTCATACAACTATTGATGGAATTGGAGAAAGAACAGGTATACCTCCACTTGCAGAAGTTGCAGTAGCACTTACGTATCTATACAAATCACCAAATGATTTTAGATTAGATATGCTACTAGATTTATCCAGATTAATTGAAGATTACACATCAATCAAACCATATGATTCAAAACCAATTGTAGGTACATCAGCATACAAACACAAAGCAGGAACACACCTTGCAGCAATTCTCAAAAACCCTGCAGCCTATGAGCCAATTCCACCAAGAGCAGTTGGAAATAGAAGAAGAATAGTATTTGGGTGAATTAGCAGGAAAAACAGGTGCTGCATATCTAATGTCACTGCTAGGTCTTGAAAAAGATGATGAGGGTGCAAAGGCAGTTGCAGCAGGATTAAAAAATCTCAGAATGGGTGATCTTATTGAGATTCCACTTGAAGACAGACTTGAAAAAAAGATAATTAATGATAAATAAAGAGGAGTAATGAAGAGATAATATGTCAAAATGTGAAGAATGTGATGCAGATATTTCCATACCAAGTGATGCACTTGAAGGGAGAAATTGTAACATGTCCTGAATGTGGTGCAAGTTTTGAATTATCAAAAGGTTCAGATGGTTTTGATCTAAAACCCGCCCAAACGGTTGGCGAGGATTGGGGACAGTGAGTCCTGATGTTACAATTCTTTACGATAACATCCGTTGGGAAGAAAAAGCTCTACTAGAAGCAGGTAAAAAAAATAATATCAATATACAGATGGTTAATTGTAAAAAATTAGCAATAGATTTAGAAAAAAAGCCTGATGATTATGGAGTAGTTATTCAAAGATGTGTAAGTTACTATAGAAATTTACATTCAACTGCAGCTCTTGAAGGACTTGGAGTCAAAGTAATTAATTGTCTTAATACAGGTGTTTTTGCAGGAAATAAATTATTTACACATATGCTACTAAAGAAATTTGGAGTGCCAACTCCTAAAGCAACAGTTGCTTTTTCAAAAGATGCAGCTTTGGAAGCATTAGAAACACAAGGATTTCCCAGAGTAATCAAACCAACAGTTGGTAGTTGGGGGAGATTAATTTCAAAATTAAATGATATTGATGCAGCTGAAGGAATTATTGAAAGTAGAGAAACAATGTATCCAATTTATCAAGTTCATTATTTAGAAGAATTTGTGAAAAGACCACCAAGAGACATTAGAGCAATAATGGTTGGAGATAAAATAGTTGCAGCAATTTACAGAAAATCTGAACATTGGAAAACAAACATGGCACTAGGAGGAATAGCTGAGCCTTGTAAAGTGACTCCAGAAATGGAAGAGATGTGTATTAAAGCAAAAAATGCAGTTCAGGGGGATATTGTAGGTGTGGATTTAATGGAAAGTGATGATAAAGGACTAGTTGTTCATGAGGTTAACAACACAACTGAATACAAAAATACAGTCAGAGTGTGTGAAGTGGACATTCCATCACTAATGCTAGATTATGCACTAAAGGTAGAAAAGTAAGAATTGGACACTCATTTTACAGTTACACCGAGATTTACAGTAAAGATGCTAGAGAAGGCACTCAACTTGTACACACCATCCCTTAGTGAAAAACCAATGGCGGAATTTTTAGCTGATAAATGTGACGATTTAGGGTTTGAGGATATTCAAATTGATGAAGTAGGAAATGTGATTGCAAGAAAAGGAACAGGTTCACCAAAAATTATGTTATGTGGACACATGGATGTGGTTCCAGGGAAAGTCAAAGTACGAAAAGAAGGTGATTCACTTTATGGACGTGGTGCATCAGATGCAAAAGCACCATTAATGGCAATGTTATTTGCTGCAGCATCAATTCAAAATAATAATGGAACCATAATTTTTGTCGGAGCTGTAGATGAAGAAGGAAATGCTACAGGAATTAAAAATTTAGTTAAAAAAGAAATGGGTATTGATTATGCCGTTTTTGGAGAACCAAGTGGAATCAAACAAGTTACAATTGCATACAAAGGAAGATTGGCAATTAATCTCAAAATTAATGTTAGTGATAGTTCACATGCAAGTGCTCCATGGCTTTCAAAAAATGCAATTCAAGAATCAATGATTTTTGCAAAAGAACTTAGAGATAAATTAGAATCCAATCAAGACGGTAAAACTAAGGGAATGTTATTGACTGCAACAGTTACTGAGATAAAAGGTGGTACAAGTCATAATGTAACTCCAAAAGAATGTGAAACAACTTTTGATATTAGGATTCCAGTGGATATGAATTGTAAAACAGTTGAACAAAAAATTGCAACACTAGTTAAAGAAATCTCACATGAAAGAGAGGTAGAAGCATTTTATTCAATTCTTGATGAAACTGAGCCATTTGAAGCACCTCACAATTCACCACTAGTAAGAGCATTTACACTTGGAATTATGGATATAGAGCATTCAAGACCAACTTTAATCAGAAAAACAGGTACTGGAGACATGAATGTTCTTGGAAATCAATGGAATATTCCCGTTGTAACATATGGCCCAGGGGATCCACATGAAGCACATACAATTGATGAAAAAGTTTCAATTGAGGAATATCTTAGAGGTATAGAAATTTTAAAGAAAACTCTACAGCATTTAAAAAGACTTCATGACAAAAAAATGCAATAATGCTTTGGTTTGTAGGTTTAGGAATTTCAGGATTCAAATCAATACCGACTGAGGCATTAGATGTTTTAGCAAAAGCAGACATTGTCTATCTTGAGCAATTTACGAGTCCTATTGGAAAATCTGATTTAACTAAAATTAAAAATGCAGTCAAAGGTGAATTCAAACCTGCAAAAAGATGGCTAGTAGAAGATGGGAAAGAGATTTTGGAAAATGCTAAAAAAAAGAAAGTGGTATTACTATCATATGGTGATCCATACATTGCAACAACACACATTGAATTAAGAACAAGAGCAATTGAAGAAAAAATAAAGACATATTCTATTCATGCATCATCATCACTTACTTCAATGATAGGTGAATGTGGTTTACATTTTTACAAAGTTGGAAGAATTGCTACAATAATGAGTGAAATGAAATCACTCACTACACCATACTATGTTATTTACAAAAATATTATTGAAGGAAACCATACAGTGCTTCTCTTAGAGTATAATCAAGACAAAGATTTTTTCTTAGATCCTAAAGATGCGTTAAATGGATTAATAGAAACAGAGAAAGGTCAGAGAAGAAAAGTCATTAGCACAAATTCATATGCAATAGTTGCATCAAGAGTAGGATTCAAAGATCAAACAATTATTTCAGGTAAAGTATCTAGTTTAAAGAAAAGAAATTTTGGAAAACCCCCACACACAGTAATCATTCCAGGTAGACTACATTTTACAGAATCAGATGCCTTGAAAATATTAGGAGAATGTATTGATGAACCGTTTGATAATTCAGAAAAAACAAAAAAGATTTCAAAACAAATGATGGAAAAATATGTTCCAATGGTCAGAGAAGCACTCAAAGAAATTGAACCTCATTACAAAAATGAAAAAGAATTTCAAGTGATTTTGGAAAATGCAAATTTGTACATACAAGATGCAGAAAAATTTCTAGAAGATGGGCAAGATGAGGTAGCAATTTTGAGTATCGGATATGCAGATGGTCTTGTTGATGCATTGCGATTAGCAAAAGGCTTTGATCCAAAAATGTAATTTTGAGCGATGAATTAAAGAGAGGGTGTTAAAATTAAAAAATATTGGAATCAAGCGAAAAGGCAATTCTTTCTACGATATATGTTTGCCAAATTAATGGTAAATCTCCAATGGATATCATAAAAAAAGAAAGCATGTTATCAGAAGATGAAATAAATTCAAAAATTGATGGGTTGATAAAAAATCAACTCATAAATGAAGATAGAATAACGCTTACCGAAATTGGACGGGATTCATTACATGTGGTATTGGCAGGAGGTGTGTTTGATATTATACACCCAGGTCATATTTACACGCTAAATGAGGCAAAAGCATTAGGGGATGTCTTAGTGGTAGTTGTAGCAACTGACAACACATCAGTAAAGATGAAAAAAAGAAATCCGTTACACAGCCAAGAACAAAGACAAGAATTAGTAAATTCACTTTCAATGGTGGATCTTTGTTTGATAGGACAAGAAGATGATATTTTCAAGACAGTAAATAATGTGAGACCGCAAATTATTGCATTAGGATATGACCAAATTCATCAAGAAAAATTCATTGTAGATGGATGTAAGAGGATTAATCTAGATGCAAAAGTTGCAAGATTACAATCACCAATTCCTGAAAGTTCTAGCTCTAAAATACAAAAAGAGTATGGTGAATCTATTCATGGAATTTAGGAATTTATTGGAATTTTAATAGAAACTTTAGAACCATCTTTTAGTTTCCCAGTTTTTCTCAGACATATTTTTGAGATTAACTCAATTACTGAGTCATCATGGTGTGTTCGCTCAAGCATAATTAATTCACAACTAATGGAGTTGTTGAGTTTTGCTGGAAAACACTTTACCCAGCCATAAGTCCTCTTTCCATCTGAAAAACTTTTAATTTTGATACCCTCTAAAATTTCAAATTGTTTAATTGCTTCTTGATGAATTTTTTTATCTAATCTAACATTAAGGGTTCCAGGGAATGGAACATAACCAATTTTTGATTTGAATTGTTTAGTATATCCTTTTAGTGCCATATAGTATGCACCTTCACCCATTCCAGAAACTAGGGTTCCTTTTAGTTCAACATGGGATGGAAATGAATCTAAACTTTTTTGTAAAACAGCTGCTAGTTTTACCATTTCAGAAAATCCTTTTGCAGTAATTTTTACTGAAATATTTCGTCCATTGATTATTCTTTCAATGAATTGATTTTGTTCTAATTCAAGTAGATGTTTTGATGCAGCTTGTTGTGATTTTTTTATGTTCTTTCCAAGCAAAGAAGTTGTAACAGTAACATAGTTGTGTTTTGCACCTTTTGATAGAAGATAAGAGAGAGTTAAGATGTGCTGAATTTTTAATTCAGTCATCTAGAAATCCTATGCTATGCCTAGGTCACCGAATGTTTTAAGCGTCATACCATCAGAGTTTGATAGTTTTGCAATTCTATGGCCAATTACACATTCAACACCTGCATTTTTGGCACTTTCTAAAAGTCTCTGAGTGATAATTCCATCTAGTAGAAGATATTTGATTCCAGATTGTGTTGATAGTTTACTGACAACCTCACTAATTGGAACTTTGAAGATTTCATTTTGATCACCATCTGTTGCAATCGCTTCAAGTGTTTCATTTAGATTTGGGAAAAACTTTGTTGCAATTTCTGCTACAGGTTTGTCATCTTCGCTTTTTAGTTCTGGTTTTGGTTTTCCATCTCTAATTTCATCAGCAACAGGTCTTAGAATTTCATCTAATCTTTGAGGAGTTAATTCTTCAACTTCAACGTCTTTATCTGCTCTAAGTTCATAATCTAATGTAACAACAGATTGAAGTTCTTTGAGAATGAATCCACCTGCTCTATCACCATCAAGAAATGCAACTACGGTTTCTTTCTCAGCACATAATTCCTTGATTGATTCATCAATTTTTGCACCCTCAATTGCAAGTGCATTATCATATCCTGCTCTTAGAAGATTAATTACATCTGCTCGTCCTTCAACGAGAATTACCCAAGTAGAATTAAAGACTCCAGAACTGCATGTAAGTTTTGATGGTCCATATGTAGCTAGTTTTCCAGTATCACCTCTATGAACATCATTTAGCATGGATTCTCCTTCACTAACAGTTTTTGTTGCCCATTTTTGCTTGATTTCTTTTGCACGTCTTACAATGTCATCTTTCTTTGCAGCTCGTACATCATCAATGGCTTCTAATCTAAATTTACAATCAAATGGACCAACTTTGTCAATGCTTTCAATTCCTGCGGCGATTAATGCACATGTATCAATATCAGTACTCATTGGGATTAATGCATCACCAGTAGTGGTATTGGATGTAGATTTTGCATTAACTTCAATGCGTCCTACTTTAGAAACTCGTTGCAGTTCATTCAGATTCATCTCCGGACCTAACAGACCTTCTGTCTGACCGAAGATTGCTCCGATTATATCTGCCCTTTCAACGAGCCCATCAACTTCATAGGAAAGTTTAACGTGATATTTGACAATTCCTGATTGAGGCATAAATTCTTCATCTCCTTTATCATTATATTCTGAGGTTCAATCTGCGATATATGAGGGTATCGCAAAAAAAATTATCAAAAATAGTATATTTTTCATAAAATAAGTATGCGCAATAAAATCTAGAAAAATACAAAAATGAAAAATAATGATTATTTATTCAGTACTGAAAGAGTGACCACATGAACAAGATTTTGTAACATTTGGATTATTAATTTTGAATCCAGAACCCATCAAGCTTTCAATATAGTCTACGTTTGCACCTTGAAGATGTTCAACGCTGTAGCTGTCAACTAAGATTTTCACCCCATTTTCTTCAATGACAAGGTCATCGTCTTCTGGTGCTTTTTCAAAACCCATTCCATAAGACAAACCAGAACAACCTCCACCTTGAACATACATTCTAAGGTATTCAGGAGATTCTGCTTCTTCTTTCATGAATTCATGGATTTTCTCAGCTGCCTTTGCAGTAACTGTAACTAACTTTTGTGTTTGTTCAGTTGCCATTATGAAGAAAAAAGTCGGTTCAAATTATAATAAGCTTTTCCCACCCCACACACTAGGAATTCAAGAAATTAGCATGTTTTTGTTATTTTTTTTAATGATCGGCAATGTGTTTGACGATATCACTTGTAGTGATGATTCCCACAACCTTATCATCAGCAATTACAGGTAATTTTCTAACATTTCGGGTAGACATTAAATCAGATGTAACCCACAAATCAGAATCAGGATCAATGGAGATTAGGGGAGAAGACATTATTCGTTTAACAGGAGTGTCAATAGGATAAGAATGTGCAGTGATTTTAATTGCAAAATCCCTATCAGTAATAATTCCAACAGGTAAACTATTTTCTAAAACAACAATAGCCCCAACACCAGTATCTTCCATCATTTTTGCAGCATTAGTTGCAGTAATAGATGAATCAACAGATACAATAGAGTTACTCATTATTTGTTTTACCAAGGTATTTTGTTGTATAGATTCAGAATTCACAAATAGGTTTTATGGAAAGTAATATTTCAAAGGGTTATTGAATCTCAATTATGATAATCATGTTCATTAAAATCAGAACCTAATGTTACAGACAAAATTACTGTGGTGTTAGTAGTTTGAAATCGGAGTTCTTTGTCAGGTAAAAAGCCATGAAAGATTTGAGTTAACAACTGTTCAGTAAAGACAGACCATTTTAACCCTAAATCATGTTGAATTAAAAATATGTGTACATCACCTTCAACTCTATGATCAGAATTCATTCCAGAAGCTCGCATGTAATCTTCTAATGTTTCAATACATCTTTTCAAATCATATCCACCTTTGATAAACAAGACAGTGTCCTTAATCAAAGGAAACATCAAAGTGATAATTGCATCAATATCTTGTCCGTCTAATTCTCCTCCTAATGCTTCTAGAATTCCTTTTGGAACAGGTATCATTCCAATTTTATTAGAAAACCTATCCCATTGAACATATTTTTCTAAAATTTGTTTAACCAATACATTTTGTGAAATACTTTTTTGATTGGCCTCAGTTTCTAATTCACTAACAAGTTTTTCTGGTAGTCTATAGGTAATACTTCGGGTAGCTTCTTTTTTTTGTACATGTTTTTGTCGTTTTGTTGAAACCAAGTCTTCATTTTCCATTTTAATTTCAACAAAAATTTAGAGAATTAATCCACTCGTGATGAATTTGGGATTATCTCCACAGTTGTAACTTCCAAGTCACAGTGAAGAGAAATTGATTTTACTCTACTTTTGTACAAAAAGTACTTTTTTCCATCCTGATTGATAGAACCTGAAATTGCTAGTAATTTTGCATCATAGAGGGTTTGTAATCTTCTATATACAGTGCTAATTGGAATCTGTTTTTCTCCAGATATCTCCATAGCAGATTTTGGCTTGTCTAGTGTATTATGGAGTATTTGCTTGCAATATTTATCAGCGAGTATTTCTAAAATTACTTGCTTTCTTTCATCATCTACAATTTTTTGGGTGGAAATTAATTCTTGCATGACTAAATGAGGCAAAAATCTGATATAATCAATCAGTCTACACTGCAAGACAATGTGTACTCATTTTAATGATAAATAGTAAGAAATGGTATCTTCTAAAGTACTTAGAATTTAAAAAATTTGTATATTAAAAAATGATGCAAAATCACATAAGAATCAATATTCAGATTACTAGACTTGAAAAAACCATCTTTGGTTTAATTTAATGATGTTAAAAATGCGATTATGCAGAAAAAATTTGGTTTGGTAGGAATTCCCATTTTGCTTGCATTTTTAATTGTAGCAGCAACAGGGAATATTCAATTTTCACCAGATCTAAACACAGAAACACAGACTATCTCAGATGTACAATCACAAATTGTATCTGAAATTAAAGTACAACCACAAACTGCCGAAGCTGAAGAACAACCAGTTCGAGAATATACATTGATAATTGAGGGAACCGATATTCAAGTATCTGATAGTGCTATTTGGCATGCTTGGACATTTAATGGTACAATTCCAGCACCAACACTAAGAGCATCACAAGGAGAACTCTTGAAGATCAGAGTCATAAATAATCATGATATTGCTCACAGCTTACATGCACATTTCACAGATTATGATATGAAGCATGATGGTTCTCCCATCAATCTAATATCTGGAATAGGTGTTGGTTCAGTTATTCAACCAGGAGATGAATGGACGTACGAGTATAACATGGATACATGGGGAACAACATTCTTTCATGATCATGTATCTTCTGAAGGACTTGGGATAAAGGATCATATCTTACAAGGATTGTATGGTGCAATAATTGTTGAAAGAGATCCTCCTAAAACCTACATCGATAAAGACATCGTAATTGTCATGAGCGAAATGGGTCATGATGTAGAGAAAACAGGTCCAGGTCCAAGACCATACTACATAATGAATGGAATGGGAGTACCAGGAGGAGAACATGCTTTAGGAGAAATCTTCAAAGAACAAGGAATTGATGGTATTGTAGCACAATTCAATTCAACAATGCCAGTATTCACAGCAAAGGTTGGAGAGACAGTTCAATTTCATGTCATAAATCTTGGAGACAAATTCATTCATTCCATTTACATGGACTAAAGATGACTTCTAGTGCAGTACAACGTGGAACAAACATTCAGGGTACCACAATACCATTAGTTCAAGGTACTCTTGAGACATTCATTGTAACTCCAGACAAACCAGCAATGTGGTTATTTCATTGCCATGTAGTAAGTCATGCAGATGCAGGAATGATAGGTCTATTCATAGTTGAAGAATAATTCTTCACTTTTTTTATTTTTTATATTAAATAATACATACAAAGAAAATATTTTAAGATTAAAAAATCATTGTTGAAAATGTACATGATCATTTAAATCTGCAAAAAGAACTACTGGGTATGGAATATAGACAAAAAAAGTTTGTTCCAGTTTTAGTATTTTCAATTCTGTTAATTTCAATTACAGTAAATGTTGCAAATGCAGAATCTGTTCCAGATTGGATAAAAAACACTGCATTATGGTATGGTGAAGGAATTGTTTCAGAATCAGAATTCATAAACATGATTAAGTTTTTGATTGAAAATGATGTCATCGTACTAGAAAATAACATGGTATTACCTGAAAAATTAGAGGCAACAATAATTATTCCTAATGGAAATTTTGATGTTTCAAGTTCATCATTTTATCTACCATTGAATCTAGAAACCCATGCAGGAACAACAGTAACGTGGGCAAATGAAGACACAGTAC
>PVMK01126615.1_pt1 | contig 25756 bp, 19 predicted proteins | sample 1853481 | NCBI WGS metagenome assembly PVMK01 (sample SAMN08533507, study PRJNA380276) | Marine sediment metagenome, whole genome shotgun sequencing project.
ATTGAAATTGTAAAAAATCTAAGAAAAAAGCGTGGCTTTCTGGTAGAATACACAACAAGTTTTCGTGATGCATCTGCAGCAGAATTTTTATATGGTGTAGGCTATGCGGGTGTTGTTTACTAATAGGCCTGACTCATATTCTCCAAGTTATTTAAAAGCATATCGAGATGGTATTTTAGAGTCAAATATCATTAAAGGGGAAGCGTTGTTAAAAAATTGTCGATTATGCCCCCGTAACTGCGAAGTAAATAGGTATATCGAGGAAGGTAAAGTTTGTGCAATAGGAAAATCCGCTTTAGTTAGCAGTAATTTTCCTCATTTTGGAGAAGAATCCTGTCTTGTAGGTTCCCATGGCTCGGGTACTATTTTTTTTACCAGCTGTAATTTGCGGTGTGCTTTTTGTCAGAATTGGGATATAAGTCATTTAAAAAAGGGTCGTGAAGTAAGCTCTTTCGAATTAGCCCAAATAATGGTTGATCTTCAGGATCGAGGATGCCATAATATTAATTTTGTTACTCCTTCGCATGTAGTTGTTCCAATTTTGAAAGCAATTAACCAGGCAGCCGAAATGGGACTTACAATTCCCTTAGTGTATAACACAAGTGCCTATGATAGTGTTGAAAGTTTAAATTTATTAAATGGTATTATTGACATTTATATGCCTGATTTCAAATTCTGGTATCGAAAGTCTGCCAATAAATTTATGAATGCATCGGATTATCCGAAAGTTGCTCGACGTAATCTTAAAATTATGCATCAACAGGTTGGAGATCTCCATGTTAATAATCACGGTATTGCTGTGAAGGGTATGTTGGTTCGTCATTTAGTTTTACCTGATCATCTTAAAGACACATATCAGATTATTCAATTTCTTGCAAATCAGGTATCACTTGAGACGGCGTTAAATATCATGTTTCAGTATCACCCCGAGTACAAAGTTAATAGAAATCATTACCCTGAATTAAATCGATCATTATCTTTAGAAGAACGAGAGTGTGCTAAACGGTTTAAGAAAGAAGCCAATTTACCGGATTATCCCTGGTTATGACTAAAATTTATGTCAGGTTTTATGAAGAGTTGAATGATTTTATTCCTAAACATTTATGTAATAAAATCTTAGAAAAGGAATTATTATTACCAACAACAGTAAAGGATTTAGTTGAATCCTTTACCGTTCCACATACAGAGGTTGACCTGATTTTAGTTAATGGGCAATCAGTTTCCTTCGATTATAAAATTGCGGATCAAGATCGTGTGAGTGTTTATCCGGTATTTGAATCATTTGATATTTCGCCAATTCAACATTTACAGAAAAACCCGCTTAGGAATCCCTGTTATTTTGCAGAAAAGTATTTATGGAAGTTAACTCGTCAACTACGTTTGCTCGGAATAAATACAATTTATGATGCTGCACTTAACAACGTTCAAATAATTGATAGGGTCGTTACAAATAATGAGATTTTACTAACCAAGAGCGCACAACAGCTAATGCATAATAAAGTTACCCGCGGGTATTGCATTCGTTCTGATAAACCGTTTGATCAAACAGTTGAAGTAATAAAACGATTTGACCTTAGAAGACTGTTGCAACCGTTCAGCAGATGTATGCTGTGTAATGGTCGAATTAATACGATTTCAAAACAGGACGTTCAACAATATTTAGTACCTAATACTATTTTATTCTACGATGATTATTATAAATGTAAGGATTGTAAACAAATATATTGGAAAGGATCACACTATCAGCAATTACAGAAATTTGTAAATCGTGTTAATAATTTACTTTGTTGACACTTCTTTGGACTCATAACTGCCCAATCAACAAGTAACATGGAATAAACCAATTACTTTTCTTTTAGTGTTATTCCAAACCTGAATTGCTTCTGGCGTAGGATAAATCTCAACTTTTATATCCATTTTATGAAAAAACTGTTTTGCGTCATCAGAAAGATATAATACACCGTATTGTCCACTACCAATAATCAATTGTTTAACTCCCTCCTCATAAACATATTTTGCTTCATCTAATGAAACTTTATGAGAAGTACTATAAATTGCTTTAGAGAGCTTCTTTTTCCGTTTTTTTACTTCGCCATCCAACCCAATGATTACATCGTGATTGTAAGTTACTCTATCGATTTGTATTAATCCGAATTTTGTTTTGTTGATTTGACGATTCATTTTCTAAAAATATTTCCAGTGTTTTTACTGAATTATATTATTTGGTGCTACGTTTTTGAAGTGCCTCAACAAAGTACTGTAACTTGCGCAACAACTCTATCAGAGGTGTCTCGCAATTGGACGAAACATTTAACTTCTTTACCCAATATTGCCTTTTCTAAATTTTGTTTATCACGGGGTCCTTCTAACGAAAGTAAATCAGCAACATAGATATTTGTAATTCTTATTCGTTCTGAATTTTTATACTCATATTGATTATTATTACCAAGTTGAGTAACCTTCATCTCAAAGGTGGCATCATCAAGTACTTTCGTTACTGAACCTCGAATTGTATCAGACATATTAACCCCTTATTTGGTTAAGCTATATCAAATAAATTTGTTCCGAATTATCTATCAACAAAAAACAGAAACTCTATTTAAAGAGCTGATATGAGCAGAATATAGTTATCTACTTAAATATAAAAATTAAAACCGTCCCATTAAAGAGGCGGTTTCTTTTTTCATTGGCAGGTGTCCCTACACTATCCCTACATTAATCTGTAAGTGCCTGATACATAGGACACTTCGTTGGGCTCATAATTAATTAGTTTTATTTATCAATTTTTATATTGGCAACCAGATTGTCTGGATAATTCATATAAATTTAAGAAGTTTATTTTATAGTATTGACTAATTTATCAACATATGATTGTTTCGTAAATCAAGTTTTTACATTGAAATCAAGAGAATATTATGAGGATATATAATGCATAATAATAAGATTATTCATTTATCTGATTTACACCTTACAAGGTCTAATAGTGAGCCAAGAATGGGATTTAAATTGTTTAATCCTTTAAAAGGAATGAACAACAACTTTCGTAAAATTATTAATAATAAAATTGTTAAAGATGCTGATTATATTTTAATAACAGGTGATATAACTGACAAAAGTTACAAAATCGCTTGGAAACATTTTGGTAAAATTGTTCAAGAAGCCGGTGTAGTAGAAAAACTTATTTTAGTACCAGGAAATCACGATGTTTCTCAATTTGATATTAAGCTGAAGCCACATACAAAAAGGTATTGGTCAAAAAAAAATATTAAAAAGTACATCGATGGATTAAAATTTGCCGGATTTTTATATGAGGACTTGCCTTGCATTTTAGCCGAGAAAAATGATTTAGTAATAATAGGACTGAATAGTAACAATACTGGTAGTTCAAATGCTTTAACAAATGCTATTGGAAATATTAGTGATGAACAATTTGGAATGTTGGAAAAATTGTTGAAGAGATACAATGATAAACCGATGAAGTTAGTTATGACACATCACAGTCCAAATATTCCAGGAATAAGAACTGCTAAGAAGAAGGGTATTAAGCCCGTTAAATTTCATAACAGAATAACATTGCAGATTCCTAGAAAGCAAAGGAGGCAATTAAGAAATATATGTAAGGAATATGGAGTAAATGCGATACTTCATGGACACTTACATTCATTTGAAGACAGAAGAGTTGACAATGTCAGAATGATTGGTGTCGGAGCTTCCACTAAGCCAACAACGGCAAATAAAAATGCTATATTTAGTATAAATCAATATAAATTGTATTCGAATTCAAAGACATTGAGGCGAGAGACAATTAAAATATAACTTAGATAATCATTTGAAGATTGTTTGCGAAATATAAAGAAAACCGCCCCAATTAAGAGGCGGTTTTCTGCTTTTCATTGGCAGTTTGCCTACACTATGCCTACACTAATCTGTAAGTGCAGTTATTGTTGACACTTCGTTGGGCTCATAACGATTTCCCCTCAATTAGCATTAATTAAATGTTATTGAATTTTTGGTAGAAATAATGCTACTATTCAACTACGGTAAACCAACGAAATCCGTAACTATCTGCTGTAGGAGACTAATGCAGATACATTTTTATTATAGAGGGGGAGTTAATTACTTTCCTATTTCTGCGTCTTACAAAAAAAAATCACAAAACCATTAGGGAGGATAAATGTCAATTAATAATGAAAATATTATAAACGGACTTAATAAGTTAATTAAAGATAATAATAAAATTAAAAAACTCCCTTTAAGTAAGGACGATAAGTACGCAGTATTCAGTGATCTGCACCTTGGTGATGGAGGGAATGCTGATAACTTTTCTCGGAATGAAGAAACGTTGAGTTCTGCCTTGAATTATTATAAAAATAAAGGATATTCGATCATTCTTTTGGGAGATATTGAAGAATTTTGGCAATTTGATTTAAATATGGTACGCAAACGATATGATGATAGTATTTATAATCTATTAAGTAGTTTTCCAAATAATGCGGTTCATCGTGTATTTGGGAATCACGATATAGATTGGGATCTCCGTGATCCAATTGAAGAGACGGATGATAAACCCTCCCGAGTCCCAGAAGCTTTGATGTTAGATAAAGACATATTTTTAATACATGGCCATCAAGATGACAAACTGTCCGAAAAAAAGAGATGGTCTCGCCGTTACTGGGTACGTGTATTTAAAATAATTGAACCTGTTTGTAGAATATTAGGTTATGAAAATTACTCTGCAACAAAATCACAAGTTCCACAAGACCGTGAGCGAGTTTACTATACTTGGGCAAAAGAGAATAAAATATTTCTTGTATGTGGACATACTCATCGTGCCATGTTTGCATCTAGAGTATATTCAGATTGGCTACGGAACAAAATAGACGAAGGAAATACAGCATTAGAAACATATTCTAATGACCATCCGAATCGCCCAAAATTATCAAAAGATATTAAAAAGTGGAAAAAAGATCTCAAAATAGAAAGAAAAAGGGGTAGGGATATAAATCCATTAGAGGCTAATGGAGTACCTTTGCCATGTTATTTCAATTCTGGTAGCGGATTATATACGGCAGGGATAACATCTATTGAAATTGAAAAAAATATAATCAGATTAATTAAATGGGAATCTGATAAATCTCTTTCTCCACGAGAGCGTAGAATGGAATTTTATGAAGAAGAGAAACTTACCGAACTAAGGAAAAAGTGCTCTCATAAAACAGTTTAGAAAAATTCTCAGCTAGTTATCAATTATTAACTTCGTATAATGGAATTTATACGAACAATCACAATTTAGTCTCATCGTAATTTATCTTCTACAATATTTGATAGCCAATTAGGTAATATACCCTAATCACATCATTGTGGTATAAATATTTTTAATAGATTGTATAAAACGATACTGCGACGATATTTCACCATATTTACTCAATTGAAAAATATTGTAGCATATCGTGATTTAGGGCTACTATTCATCTACGGTAAACCAACGAAATCCGTAACTATCTGCTGTAGGAGACTAATGCAGAGAACTAATACTTATAGTGGGGGAGCGTATCACTTACCAATAATTACGTCTAGTTCACTATCCTCTTTAATTAAACTGACAATGTAAATATTGACCTATGATCGGTAAAACCATATCCCATTATACAATCTTAGAGAAACTTGGTGATGGTGGTATGGGTGAGGTTTTCTTAGCTGAAGATACTAAGCTAAAAAGGAAAGTAGCCCTAAAGTTTTTACCAAAAGAATTTAGTCGAGATCCTGAAGCAAAGAAACGGTTTATGGAAGAGGCTAGGTCTTCATCTCATCTTGATCACAATAATATATGCGTAATCCATGATATTAAAGAAACTGATGATGGCCAGCTTTTCATTATTATGAATTACTGCCAAGGAGAAACTTTACAAAATTATATTAAAGAAAAAGAGCTATCCGCAAATGAGATACTCAAATACATAACTCAAATAGCAAAAGGATTAGAAAAAGCTCATAGTAAAGGAATAGTACACTGTGATATAAAACCTACAAATATAATAATTACAAACGATGGAGTAGCTAAGATAGTTGACTTTGGTATTGCTAAGATAGCTAGTGAAGAGAAGCTTATTAGCAAAGATAGAACTAGTGGTACTACTGCATATATGTCACCGGAGCAAATGAGTAATGCAAGTATTGATGCTAGAACCGATATATGGTCGCTCGGAATATTATTCTATGAGATGCTAACCAAACAACGACCATTCCAAGATATTTACAATGAAGCATTGATGTATTCCATTGTGAATGAGGAACCTAAATCTCTCAATGAGATTAATCCTGATGTTCCAATTGAACTTGAAAAGATAGTATTGAAGATGTTAGCGAAAGATCCAAAGAAAAGATATCAAAGTATTAGCAACTTATTAAGTGATTTTAAAAAGTATAAAAAGGGGAGATTACATAAATCATCAAAAATTGTGAAACCAATGTGGCGTATTACAGCCTACATTGGAAGTATTGTAATACTTGGAATATTCGTATACTCAATTATTTTTAACAATAAGAAGGATGATATAAAGTCAATTGCTGTATTACCATTCACAACAATAGATAGAACTGAAGAAGGTGATATATTTAGTACAGGGATGCACGATGACATACTTTCGCAATTATCTAAGATCGGTGATCTGAAAGTCATCTCACGCACTAGTGTTATGCGTTATAAAGATACAAATAAAAGCATAAAAGAAATTGCACAAGAGTTAGGTGTTGAAACAATTTTAGAAGGCAGTGTGAGAAGAGTTGACAATAAAGTAAGAATTGTTGCGCAATTAATCCATGCGAAGAATGACAATCCTCTTTGGGCTGAAACATATGATCGTGAATATGCCGATATTTTTGCAATTCAAACCGATGTAGCAGAAAATATTGCTTCAGCTTTAAAAGCTACCATGACTCCGGAAGAAATAAGTTCAATTGAAAATGCGACCACCAAAAACATGGAGGCTTATGATTACTACCAAAAGGGTAATTATTATTTAAATAATAATGATACAAAAGAAGGCAATGAAAATGCTATTCTTATGTATGAAAAAGCCATAGAGATTGATTCCAATTTTGCAACTGCATATGCATTGATTTCTATTGTTCAAGGTGACATTTATTCTAGGTTCGAAGATCATCGTACTACCCACCGATTGGAGCAATCAAAAGAAGCATTAAATAAAGCATTATTACTACAACCAAATAATCCAATAATCCATAGTGCAAAAGGTAACTATTATTGGATCACGCATGATTTTGAAAAGTCATTGCGGGAATTTGAGCTTGCTCTTAAGTATCAACCAAACAACAGTGAAATTCTTTCATACATTGGCAGCATATTATTTCAAATGGGAATTTATGAAAAAGGTATAGAATACCTCAAAAACAGCTATGAACTTGATCCCAAAGGGATAAATCAAGCTGTGAGGATAGCCTTATATTATCAATTGCTTAGGAATTGGGTTGAGGCAGAACGGTGGGCAAAAATTTCTATTTCAATTCACCCTGATGATGAAATTGCATATATCAGATTAGCCGGGATTTATGCTTATGGATATGGTGATTTAGAGAAGGCTAGATGGGTTCTGCAGGAAGGTTTAAAATATGTAGATATACCTGAACGATTTAATGATATAAGATGGGAAATCGAAATATTCTCTAAGAATTATCAAAAAGCACTAGAAATTGCAAATAAAAATACAAAAAAAGATTCTTATATAATGCGAGGAACAACTCTATCTCTTCTGAATGAATCGGAAAAGGCTATTGCGAATTTTGAACAAGCGAAGATTTATTATGAAAGATTGATTTCTGAAGTACCGGATGTTGCCAGTTACCACAGTTATTTAGGATTAGCCTATGCTGGATTGGGACAATTTAAAGATGCAGTTAGGGAAGGGAAGAAAGCCACAGAAATTACACCAGTTAGTAAAAGTTTTTACATGGGTCCAATTTTTCTAAAAAATTTGAGCCAAATATATATTTCAGCTAAAGATTTTGAACTAGCTATTGACCAGATTGAATACTTATTATCTATCCCTTGCTTCTCAACAAGATGGACGCTATTATTAGATCCTCAATATGACCCCATTAGTGATCACTCACAGTTTCAGGAATTCCTTAATAAAGAGCAATCTTTATATTGATCCATATGAATTTCACATTTAAAATATTAGTATATTAATGAGTCAAAAAATGACTATACAAAGGGTACTATTGATCTTCCCGGCTGCGTTGGCCTTTACAATTGGATTATTAGCTATTTTTGTTCCAAAGACTCTGATGCTAATATATGATATTCCAATGTCAGACATATTTATTCAAACTCCACATTTTATTGGCATCATTACTATTATGGGATTAGCGCTAGTTGGATTGGGGATAATTTGCTTATGGATGCGAACATTAACTGATCCAAAAGCAATGAAAGGTGGTATGACATGTATGTCAATTATTATGTTTCTGTTCGGTTTGGAAAGTATTTTTGAGCCTTTTTTTATTAAAGGTATGACATTCAATATTATAACGGTTGTACAAGGAGTCATTTTCCCAATTCTCGCGGTACTTCTCTTTATATATCGAAATCAAAAAATTGCGACTAATTAAAATAATTCATAACCTACGCCACACCTTTGCATTAAGTTAACTACAAAAACGGTTCACATCGTTCTCAAATCAAGATTGCTCCTTTTAAAGAAGGTATTGTTATTTATTATAATTTTGGGCTTTACGTTCTTTTTGTGTGAAATAGTGATTCGTAAATTTAGTCCTGAACAGACGGATTCACCATTAACCAGATTAATACATGCATCTTACGATGAAAGGAAATATACTCCAAAACCTAACGTATCAATTGAATTTTATGGTATACATACACAATTAGATATTCCTGTGATGTGGAATATCAATGCTGAAGGATTTAGAAGTGATAAGTCACTAAAAAAGAAATCAAACAATACATTACGAATGGCAACATACGGAGATAGCGAAGTATTTGGATGGTCAGTCGACTTTAATGATACATTTCAAGAACAGATAGAAGAATTAGATAAAAAACTCGAAGTATTAAATTGTGGTGTTCCAGGATATAATATTCACCAAATTGCAAAGCATATAGAAAGGATGAACGGTTTAACTAATCCAGATATTATACTATATATTATAAATCCCAACGATTTTGATTCGCCAACAACTTATAATAAGTCAGTAGCAAACTCTAAAATTGTAAAGATTCAGTTGATTAGAAAACTTTTTATTGTGTACGAATTTATTAAATGGAAAATAGACGAAAAAAGACGTCGCTCACCAAAAGTAATTAATAAGTTCATAGAGGAATTAATTAATATTAAACAATTTTGTGAATATAATAACACTTACCTGATTATTGCTTTTATTAATTCAGAAGATAAATTTGTATTATATAAAAATGAAGATTTAGGAAATTACTTTTTAGAGACTGATTCTTTTTCAAACCATATTGTTGAAATTTCATCAGCAACAGATAGTTGTGAAAAGATTGACCTTCATTACACTAAAGAATGTCATCAACTAATATCTGTGATTATATATAATCATTTACAAAAACTCAAATCTTTATGAGTTTCAAACTAATAAATCGGTCTAAAAAATGTGTTTCAAAAAATTAATCTAATATGAATGTGTTAAAAAATTCATTGAATTATACTTTAATGGATACGGGTTGAAAGTAATGGATATTAGTGTAGCACGATTGTAGCACACTTTAAAAATCGCTTCTTGTAAAACACTGTCTTCACACGTCAGTGCTAATAATGATTAAAAAAGGGACACTATATAAAGTGCCCCTTTCATAGGCAGTTTGCCTACACTATGCCTACACTATTCTGTAAGTGCAGCTATTGTTGATACTTCGTTGGGCTCATAACCCAACTAGGTATAGGATATATAAGTATTTACGGGTGTCCGTGACCGAATCGTGACCATCTAATAAAAAATACTCACAATTGATCAGCTGGAATGCCCATATTTGCTGGTAAATGGGACCAAATCAGCTACTTTATCTTATTCTAATGAAAATATACCAATCTGAAATTAACAATCAGGTAATTCGCCGATTTCGTTAACTGCGAACTTTTTTAGTTTCATTTTTTTTCATATTTATAATCTTCATTTCTATTTGATTTGTCAATATGAAATTCGTTAGGATTGATAATATTCAAATATGTATTACCTGGGAAATAATAAAAATGTTTATAGTCAGGGAAATACAAATGCAATCTTTTGTGAATAATTTTATAGTCATTTGTTCTTGGGCTTATGTGCCCTAATCCGATCCACTGGAATTTATTCAAATTCAAATTATTTTTTATGAAATCAATAGTTTGTTGGACCCCCAAATGACCTACATCACTTTTAATTCTATTTTTTTGAAATTGTGCATATCCGTCAAATTGATCTAATTTATTTTCATCATAATTCATTTCTAATAATAATGCATCACACTTTTTAATATTCTCATACATTTCTGGCAAAAACATACCTGTATCGGTTATATGACAATACTTGGCTTTAGTAGATTTCTCTTCAACAATGTAATAGAAACTGTATTGAACATCGTGGCTGGTTGGATACGGAGTTACCTTCAAATCACCAATTAAAATCTGCTTCCCCTTACTTATATATTTGATGTTACAACTATCTAAGGCATATCTATACTTCAGTTTTTTATGAATTCCTTTATAGATATAAATTGAGGCTCCAGTTGCTCTACCTATAACACCTATTCCATTTGCATGGTCTGAATGTTCATGGGTGACAAAAATGGCGTCAATTGGAAAGACTCCATTACTAAATAATTTTCTTTTGCTAACGCCACAATCAATTAGTATTGAATTATTATCATTATAAACTCTGCATGCATTTCCATCACTTGAACTATATAAAGGATGTACTTTCATTTAATCAATATAACCATCTATTATGCCGATCCGAAGTAGGATAATGTCAGAGTTGTGTTTAAAAAAAGCCCAGGACAAAGGTCCTGGGCTTTTTAATAACTTACCCAGCCTCAGCCAAATTGAGATTTCCCTGAGACTTATAATTCTAGTTCCACATTCTATTGAGATCGAAATACAGTATCCCCGTTGTAGATTGACTTCATCTTCCAAGCCATTATCTTGCTGATATGAACATTGGCATCTTTTGTGAATAGGCTGATATTGGGATTTTGGCGGATGTAGTCATGTCTCCAGCATGCCGCCTGACGATCATTAGCAAAAACCTCTACAAGATCCTTATCAATAAATATACGCAGTGTAAGATCCTCCCCATACTGCAGTTCAAAGGGTGGCTCAATGGCACCGATACTAAAAGTATTTTTATTGGCACCGACCATGATGGTTAGACCATCGTTGCCATTTTCATCGGCTAACATTGTTACGCCAAACTCCTCAGATAGTGGATCTGTGAAAGTTATCTCCAACTCAACCGCGTCACCGGTGATACCCCCCAGTTTGTACTCTGTACCACTGCTCACGGTAATGTCGCTTATAGTCTGTTCATCATAGCGTAGCGCCTCAAGTTCCTTGAGTGGCTTGATGCGCAAAATGCCGTCCTCAGGCAATTCCAGTTCGCGGGGTAATCCCTGAATAGCTGAGGGCGCTGCCCCATTGATAATCCAGGCCCACATCACCCGTCGGCCATCTTCGGCAATCATCGATTCGGGGGCAAAATAGATGACATTATCCCAAGTATTATTCTGAAAGTTCATCATGTGATGAGACTCGGGCAGATATTTTTCATCTTTGAAATCACCCAGATAATAGCGGGCACCAAGTTGGTGACTGATACAAAGCAGCATCCACTTATCACCGATTTTGAACATATTTGCGCATGAAATATCTTCGCCTTTGTCCACACCGATATCAGCAGGATAGTCATCATGGAGCAAATCGCCCATGTACTTCCAGTCTTCGAGATTTGCCGATTTCATGAGTTTCGGATTTTTCCCACCGGTAATAGAGTAGAATGTCTCCCCGTTTTTCCACAGGTCGGGATCCCAGTAACCAACACCCTCAGTTAATTGCCCATCTTCATCTCTAGCCTGTACTGGTACTGGATCAGACCACTCATCCAGATTGTCATCCATGGCGTATGATATGAAGTTATTGTCCGCGCCATAACCATGATAAATCATCGCGGGCTGTCCATCATCTGTGAAAAATCCCGTACCGCTGAACATATCATGACCAGTGAGGGGCGGGATGAGAACGGTGGGGTGCCATTTCCAATGTACCATATCTGTGCTCGAAACATGAGCATAGGCGTATCCATACTGGTTAGTATAAATATAGGTAAGATGATAGCGCCCTTTATAAAACCAACCAGGATTGGGATCTCCTGGAAAACCGTCACCAGGACCTGGGTGTGCTAAATGGTAGGTCAGCCAGTTATCAGGTGGATTGTCAGGCCACTCGGGTGTCTCAACAACATACCCCCTGGCAGTAGTCACACCACCTTCATTGTAAAGAACTAGTTTGCCGTCTATTAACTTAACAACATAAGGGCTGCCAGTATTATTATATACATAAGTTCCCGTGCGGTCAATTATTTCGTCGCCTTCAAAGTCCCACCATGCATAGGGCTCTTTGGTCGACGGTTCATTTGGTATTAGTGCCTTCAGTTCGTCAGATGTAAGGGCGGAGCTGTAGATTCGTGCATCTTCAATTCTAGCAGCGACAAAATATAAGTCACTCCAATCGCGCTCGCCGAATAAAATAAAATTGGTTTCATTATTCAGGAGGTCGATATTCTTGGCAGAGTGAGTTGAAGAGAGTTTCCCGTTTATGTAAAGCCGTATTTCTTGACCCTCATAAACTGCGGCAACCTGTCCCATCTTTCCTGCTTGTGACGTCGGTAACGAAGATGGATCGTTTGCTTTGCCAGATCGCACATCATCCTCACTACTTAGTCTCCACTCGAGTTCGTCCTTACCAGAGACTATGATACCATCGTATTGCTTGTCATTCTGGATAACAAATAAATTGCCACTCCAATTCTCAGGTTCATTTATTTCCACCCAGATTACAAGAGTTTTATCAGTTGATACGCTCGTAGCACAGGCCATGAATAACATTGTTAGTGCAAATCCAGCGATGAGAAACTTTTTCATGAGTATCAATTCCTTGAGTTATAGCACGATTATTTGATCAAAATTAAGACAATTGTTACCTAAGTCAGTAGTTGTAGTAAAATAAAGTTACTCGCAAGAGGGAGACCTTTGCTACTGTTTCTTGCCAGTGTATTGTTGTTGGCGACAGGAGAATGGTGGCCTTTTAAGCCAATTCTGTATAATTTAAATTGAAAAGGGTCACTATTTAAAGTGTCCCTTTCATTGGCAGTTTCCCTGCACTATCACTGCATTATTCTATAAGTGCCTGATATACAGGACACTTCATTGGGCTCATAATCAGAATATGTATTATTTTACTATTTATATTAAATTTAATAGATATTGAATAATTACGAATTTTAGAAGTATTATTTTCATATGGTAATCCAAAGAAATCTTTCAATACTTAGTTTGTTTAACTTTAGTTAATAATTATTAATGATATATGATTGGTAAAACCATATCGCATTATAAGATCCTAGAAAAGCTAGGCGAAGGTAGCATGGGTAAAGTCTATCTTGCTGAAGACACTAAGCTGAAAAGAAAAGTAGCACTAAAGTTTTTACCTAAAGAGTTTAGTAGAGATCTTAAATCAAAAGAAAGATTTATCAATGAAGCAAGAATAGCTTCTACATTAGATCACAATAATGTTTGTGGTATCTATGAGATTGATGAAACAGAGAATGGGCAGCTTTTCATAAGCATGAACTACTATAAAGGAGAAACTCTTCAAGAAAAGCTTAAAAAAGACAAGCTTAGTCTTGATAAAACACTTAATTACATAAAACAGATAGCATCAGGATTAGAGGCAGCCCATAAGAAGCAGATCGTTCATTGCGATATTAAACCGGGTAATATATTAATTACTGAAGATAATATTGCTAAGATAGTTGACTTCGGTATTGCAAAGGTATGTTGTGAAGTAAAACTAAAAAATCAAAATCACACAAGTGGTACCTTAGCATATATGTCTCCTGAGCAAATTAGTGGAGCGGAATTTGATAATAGATCAGATATATGGTCATTAGGTGTTTTATTCTATGAGATGTTAACAAAGCAACTACCATTCCAAGACAGCTACAATGAAGCCTTGATGTATTCTATAGCTAACGAAGAACTAAAATCACTCACGAGTTTAAATACAGAAATACCGTTGGGACTTGATAGTATCGTGTTCAGAGCATTAGCTAAGGATCCGAAAAAACGCTACCAACATCTTAATAAGTTGATTGCTGATCTAAATCTCTTTCAAAATGATCAACAAAAAGTAATTACTACCGTACAGGCACCTACGACCCCGATAATTGCGGTATTACCTTTTACTAATATAAGTGCTGACAAGAATCAAGACTATTTCTGTGATGGTATTGCAGAAGATATACTAAATGATTTAACACATTTAAAAGGATTGCGTGTTGTTGCAAGATCCTCGAGTTTTGCATTTAAGAATAAAAATCAAGACATACATAGAATTGGTTTAAAATTGGGAGCAGATACACTTGTTGAGGGAAGTGTCAGAAAAATGGGAAATCGATTACGGATTACAGCTCAACTTATAAATGTCTCCGACGCCACGCACCTCTGGTCTGAAAGATATGATCGTGAATTGGAAGATGTGTTTTCAATTCAGGAAGAAATAGCTAGTAGCATTGTTGATGCATTAGAGATAAAACTTAGTACACGAGAAAAAAGTGTTTTAGAAAAGGTGAAAACTCGAGACATACATGCTTATGATTATTATCTGAAGGGACGTGAATTTTTTCATAAAGTAACAAAAAAGAATATTAAGTATGCATCAGATATGTTTACTCGGGCAATCGAAAAAGATCCAAATTATGCACTCGCTTACGCAGGACTTGCGGATTGCTACTCATATCTATTTACGTATTTTGATAGCAGAAAAGAAATATTAGAGCGATCCACATCAGCAAGTAAAAAAGCCTTAGAATTAGACCATAGTCTTGCTGAAGCTCATTCAGCAAGAGGATTTGCAGCAGCACTCAATTTGCAATATACTGAGGCTGAAAAAGAATTTGACAAAGCCATTGAACTCAATCAAAAGTTGTATGAACCATATTATTTCTATGCACGAGCTTGTAGACAACAGGGTAAATTTAAAAAAGCAGCCCGTTTGTTTAGGAAAGCGATCGAAGTGCGCCCCGATGATTATCAAGCACAATTGTTTCTAGCTGATGCATACAAAGATTTAAACCTCTCCGATAAAGCAAAAGAAGCACATCAGCGAGCTATTTTATTATCTGAAAACCACATACAACTCAATCCTGATGATGCACGAGCATTGTATTTAGGGGCAGGTGCACTTGTGAAACTTGGTGAATCAGATAAAGCAATTGAGTGGTGTGAACGTGCCATCGAAATTGATCCAAATGATCCCAGTGTGCTATATAATGTATCTTGTAGTTACTCGCTTTTAGGAAAGATTGATCAAGCGCTTGATTATTTTGAGAAATCAATAGATTTTGGATTAACTGCAAAGGATTGGATTGAGACTGATTCAGACTTAGATCCTATTCGTAATAAGTCAAGATTTAAAAAAATCATGTCTAAAATATTATAAATTTGAATAGAGAGGGCTGTAATTCATATATTATCAGCGACAAAATAAGATTTAGCACTGTCTTCACACGATAGTGCTCAGTTGAGAATTAGAAAGGGACACTATTAAAAGTGCCCCTTTCATTGGCAGTATCCCTGCACTATCCCTGCATTATTCTGTAAGTTACTGATATACAGTACACTTCGTTGGGCTCATAATCCTGAACTGCTTATCCTTTCTTAGCCAGTATTTTCTCAACTTGATCCAAAAGATCGTTCATTTTTGCCGCAGTTGCCTCAAAGGGAGCATGGGTAGATAAATCTGCTCCAGCCAATTTTAATAATGCCAGAGGAGCATCCGAGCCTCCACTACTCAAGAATATTTTTAGACGATCAACTGCCAGTTGTCCCTGTTCTTTTATATTCTGAGCTAGTATTTGGGAAGCGGCAAATGAAGTTGCGTATGTGTAAACATAATAATTGTAATAAAAATGGGGGATTCGTGCCCATGATAATTTTTCCTCATCGCCAATGATCATGGAAGGACCCCAGTATTTGGAATATATTTTCCCAAAGATTTTATTGAATGAATCACTAGTGAGGGGTTCATCATTTTCTGCCATTTTGTAAATGGCCAATTCAAATTCGGCGAAACGTGTTTGACGGTAAAACGTACTGCCTATATCCTGAATATATTGCTGTAACAGACTTAGTTTTTCTTCATCTGTTTCTGCTCTTTCCAATAAATAGTCCCGGAGTAATGCTTCATTGATTGTTGAGGCCACTTCAGCATTGAAAGTGGCATAATTGCTATAAATATAGGGCTGTGTGGAGTTGGTCAGATAGGAATGAATAGTATGTCCCAGTTCATGAGCCAGTGTCAAGACTGAATTCAACGTACCGTCAAAATTCATCAGAATATAAGGATGTATTTCATAAGTGCCTGATGAATACGCTCCTCCTCTTTTTCCAGCATTTTCATAAACATCAATCCATCGTTCTTTGAAGGCCCTGTCAACGATTTCTTGAATTTCATCTCCCAGAGGAGCAAAGGATTCTTTTATCAAAACTTGAGCTTCCTCATAAGTATATTGTTTTACAACGTTAGGAAAAAGAGGGGCATAAGTATCATAGGGGTGTAATTCATCAACTTTTAATATCCTTTTCTTCAATTCTGCCCAGCGATGGAGGGGCTCCAAATTATTATTTACACCATCGATGAGATTATAATAAACCGAGGTGGGTATATTTGGTCCATGTAGCGCTCGGTCCAGTGTGGTTTCATAATTGCGGGCCTGCATGTAAAAAATATTTGTATTTAATTGTGTGGCAATTAAAGAGGTTAGGGTTTTTAAATGATTATTATAGGGAACATAAATTTCATTATAAGCATCATGACGTACTCTGCGATCGCTAGAGCTAGTATAACGATAATAACGTCCTCCGGACATTTCTACAGAATTGTCATTTTCATCCTTAATCATACCCCATTTAAAATCTGTATTGGTTAGGATACCGTAGGTAGCGCTGGTTCCACTGGTGGCCTTACCGGCCAGAGCCAACAATTTTTCCTCTTTTTTTGATAATACATGATCTTGAACCCGGTTCAATTCGTCAAAATAATATTTGTAAACCATAAGTTCATCATTTTTCTTTAGAAACCTTTTTAATTTTTTATCGCTGATGGTCAAAATCTCTGGATCAATGAAAGCCGTTGCCGTGGAGATATTTGTATATAGACTTCGTATTCTTTGTAGACGGGCTTGGTTTTCTGTATTTCCCAAATCCTGGTCTGCTTTACGGGAGGCATACGACCAAAGCTTATCTAATAATATCCCCGCTTCGTCATTTAGTTGGAGACACTTAAGCAGAGTCGAGCCATTCTTGCTCAGACTGTTTTCATAACTTGATAAAGCATTTTCCATATTTTGCGCCTTTTTAAAGGCATCTTCCCAAGCTTCATCCGAGTCATATAAGTAACTTAAATCCCAAGTAAAATTGATATCCATTTCCTCACGTGTTGGAACCGCTCCGGACTCCTGGCCTATTAATCCGGAAAAAATAATTAAAAGAATAGATAGTGCTATAGTTATGTTCTTGTAAAACGAATTATTTTTCATTTAATATACCCTATTTTTATTATTTGAAATATACGAAATTATACAAGCGCTGGATCATCATTATTATTTGATCAAGCCCATTTTTACATTCATTTGACAAAATGAAATAAAAAAGGTTGTCTATACTGATTAGGTAGAAAAAGTTTTACTAGTATCCTATTCACTGGCAAATTTACTACACTATAGCTACACTAACCTGTAAGCGCTGATATTGTTGACCGTTCGTTGGGTTGTGTACCAAATGGTATTAATTAACTTAATAATTATTGAAGGATAACAGTATTCATAAGTAGAATTCGCTTGCGGTAATCCGACGAAATCAACAACTGTTTGCTGTAGGAGGTTAATGTGAGAAACATCCAAATTTTATTTATAGTTTTGTTTATATCGTTTTTATTTATCTTTCCTGCACATAGTAGAGCAAATACAAATGATATGTACATTTTTGTCGATGCAACCGAACTTCCCAGGAAATTGCTACAAAGCCAGATTAAATTTAAGATACCTGGCAAGGCAGCAATGCTCTATCCTAAATGGTGGTTTGGTCATCACGGTCCTGTGGGCGCAATTGGGAATATTGCCGGAATTAACTTTACTAATTCAAATGGTGAAACAATTAAGTGGGAACGTGATTGGTCAGATGTGTATCGATTCTTTTTAGACGAAACTATAGATGATTCGTGGATTCGAGCAAATCTTACTTATATTTGCAACCAACCAACAGCCAATACAAAGGGTTGTGACAGCTATGGTTATCCTCAAATTGGTGTGATCAACTGGAATACAATTGCCATGTATCCGGAGGGTATTCCAGTAGGTGATATTAACGTTCATTTGAAATTGATATTACCAAAAACCTGGGAATATGGCAGCGCCCTCCCCTTTGATCATATGAGTGGAGACACACTTATATTTAAACCAGTTACTTTTGAGGAATTCATTGATATGCCTCTTATCGGTGGTACAAACTTCCGTACAGTAAAATATGGATCGACAGAAATGGCAGACTACTATCTTCATATTGCTGCTGATGACGCTGAATTTTTACCAAAAAATGATTCAACTTTTTTTGCTTTCACAAGACTGGCCCATGAAGCCGAAGCTCTGTTTGGACGGACTCATTTTAACGAATACCATTTTTTACTAACAGTAAGTGATTTAATTCCTGGGATTGGTCTGGAACACCGTAATTCGAGCTTGAATGGTGTTAATGCTGATGCTTTTAAAGACGTACATGAATATGACGTCGGTTTAAGGGGTGTGATGCCACACGAATTTGTTCATGCCTGGTGCGGTAAATATCGCAGACCGGTGGGGATGAACACATTTGATTACCAAACTACTAAAAATATGGACTTACTGTGGGTGTATGAGGGTTTGACCACTTACCTTGGTTCAGTGTTAAAAGTGCGAGCAGGCTTTATTGATATACCAACTTTTTTGGATGAACAAGCTAATAGTTGGGGACAATATTACAATCAAAAAGGACGAAAATGGCGGCCATTACGCGATACTCAAGTTGCAAATTATACAATTCGTAAAAATTCTGATAGTTGGAGCAATCTTCGTCGCAATCAAGACTATTATTCTGAAGGAGCCATGATTTGGTTAGATTTTGATAGTCGAATTCGTGAATCGACTGAAGGCCAGAAGAGTTTGGATGATTTTTGTGTGAATTTCTTTGGGAGGGGTGATCCGAATGCTCATGCAATATCGTTTGATCTTGAGGATGTTATCTTAACGCTCAACGAGCTAACTGATAAAGTGCATTGGGCACAATTAATCGACCAAAAAATTAACAATACAGAAAATGAATTTCATCCCGATGGTATCACTCATAGTGGCTATAGGTTCACATTATCCAAACAAAAATCTGATGTTCAAAAACAGGTGGATTCCAAATATTATGATCGTAGGAGTTTCAATAAATCGATAGGAATGGATGTTGAAAAAGATGGTGTTATTAGCAATATTGTGCCTGGAGGACCAGCTGATCTTACTGGTCTGTATGATGGCGTTAAAATTGTTGGTGTTAATGGAAAAATATATAATATTGACAGACTTGAAAATGCTGTACGCAATACGACCATGGCAGGTAAACTTACTTTATTAATACTTGAAGCAGATACTTATAATGAATATGAGATTTACTATAAGAATGGTCTAAAGTATGATAAATTGGAACCAATACCTGGACAAAAGGATTGGTTGACTGAGATTTTAACACCTAAAGTGATTAAATAAATAATTCATTAATGGTATTGTAAAACCGCCCCATTTCGAGGCGGTTTTCTTTTTAAGTAGGCAGTATCCCTTCACTATCCCTGCAATATCCTGTAAGTTGCTGATATACAGTACACTTCGTTGGGCTCAGTTTCTTCTCGGAAATTGAGGCTTTTTGGTCTAGTCGAAGTGTATTCAAGTGTGGTCCATTAGATTTTAACAAAAAAAAGCCATAAAACATTCTAGATGCTCTTATTGTTGTTGACTAAGAAGACTCGAAACATTTGGGATTTTCCTATTTATTTTGTTACCCTCTTTATCCAATAATATGGGATCGCCGAATCCAAGGGATTTCAAAGGTTCCAATTGAGTTTTAGCGTCCCCAACAATTAGATAATTCATTTTATCTGGATTAATATATTTTCGAGCAAGTTCATTATGATTGTCGATAGTCATTTTTTGTACAATGTTTTCCTGGTCCCTGATATAATCGAAAGGTAGGTCATATTTTGCAATAGACTCTAGCATACCTCTCAAAGCATCAAGAGTTTCGAACCTGCGGGCATTGGATTTTAACAATACATTTTTTGTAAATGACAAATCCTCAGTTGATATTGGTTCACGATATTTTTCCATCAAATCTTTAAAAATGACAACAGATTCTTCTGTTGCATTAGACCGAACTGCGGCTGAGGCAGTAAATACTCCTGGTATTTCAGTTCCGGAAAAATTTGTTCTGGCACCATAGGTGAACCCTTTTTCTTCTCGTAATACTAAATTAACGTTTCCATTAAAATTACCACCCAGTTTCATATTCATTACTGTGGCAGGATAATAATCTTTATCAGTACGGGACAATGCCAAATTACCTATTCTTATTTCAGATTGTTTTGCACCTGGTACATCCACAAAATATATTTGGGATTTTATTGGTGGTTCTGGGAGTTCATAAGTTGGTAAGGCCACCTCTTTATGCTCCCATTTTTCTATTAATCCTTTGAATGCTGCGACAGCCTTACTGCGGTTTATATCACCTGCTATTGTTATTGATGCTACAAAGGGCGAAAAATTTCTGTTATAAAATGATTTTAAATCATCAATATCAATAGATGAAACAGATTGAACCGATCCATAGGTGCTATTCGCTTTAATATGATTTCCATAGTTTATTATTTTAAAAACATTCCGAGATATGCTTGATGGAATAGCACTGCTTCTATTTATGCTTTCAATTGTTTGGAGCTTAATCCTTTCAAATTCAATAGCGTCCCAGCGGGGCTCTAACAGGATTTCTTCAGCCAAAGCCAGAGTTTGATTAAAGCGAGATGTTAAAGTTGTAGCGACTAGTACAATTGCTTCATCATTGGTATACATGGATATGGTAGAACCTAGAGCATCAATAGCTTCTTCCAATTCTAAAGGTGTCTTATTCACTGTCCCTTCCATCATGACGTCGCTTATGAGATTTGCAACTCCGATTTGGTCAGGATTGTCAAGCAATAGGCCGCCATTTAATGTAATAGCAAAATTAATCATAGGCAATTCGGAGTGTTGTACACCGAGCAAAGTAAGGTTATGTTTGTAATTATGCTTCCAGATATTTGGAATATTGAGTATGGGTTCTGGTCCAATTGGCGGTTCTATAGTGCGATCAAAATTTGTAGCTATCTTAGGAACGGGAATTGTTGCTTCTTTTTTCTGGCTCTCAGAAGCATCTTTAGCTTCCACTATTTTTTCTTCCTTAATAGGATAAAGTATGGAACCCTGTGCAATTAAATCGGTTTTCCCCTTTGGCACAAAACTAGTTAATAGATAATTTTGTTCTTTAATGTATTTATTATAGACGTTCAAGATGTCTTCCTTTGTTACCCTTAAAGCCTTCTCAAAATCTTCTGTAATCTTATCTGGTGATCCATAAAATGCATTGTATTGAGATAATTGAAAGGATTTACCCAATACACTGGAAATATCCTGGTAAAAACTGGTTTCATACTTGGCTTTAATACGGTCAAGGTCTTGTTCTGTAAAACCGTCATTTTCAAAACGGGTAAAGGCTTCTTTTATAGCAGACTCGACTTGCGTTAAAGCAATATCAGGGAATGTTCTAATAGAAATATCAAAAGTACCAGTAATCTCCTGGGCATCGCTATAAGAATTGGCAGATGGGGCTAGTTTTTTCTCTTCAACAATAACCTTATAAAGAGGAGCCTTCTTTCCATCGCTAAGTAATTGTCCCAGGAATTGTAGTGCTTGCGCATCCTTGTGGAACTGGTCAACTGTTGGGAATATCATATTTAATTCCGGAGATTGAGCAAAATTGTCTTCATGATACACTCTTGTTATTTCAGAAAGGGAAATATGCTGCTGGATGGGATTCACAACTTTAGGACCACTTTTTATTTCTCCGAAATATTTTTCTACTAAAATTTTGACTTCATTTTTATCATAATCACCTGCAATCACCAGAGTGGCATTGTTAGTACCGTACCATTGTTTATAAAAGTCGCGTACATCATCAACGGTGGCATTCGCAAGATCTTCGAGTTCCCCGATTGTTGTCCAGTTATACGGATGATCCTGAGGATATAGATTCTTTACAATTACATAATTAGTATGCCCGTAGGGGCGATTATCAACTCTCTGTCGTTTTTCGTTTTGAACCACTTCCTGCTGATTTTCAAAAGCTTCTTGTGTAATCGTACTTAATAACCAGCCCATACGGTCAGATTCCAGCCAAAGTACCATTTCCAGGGCATTTTTTGGTACGATTTCAAAATATATAGTACCATCCTTCCAAGTGCCGCCATTTAGAGTTCCTCCTGCATTTTGGATTTTTTTGAAAAATTGATCTTGAGGTACATGCTGTGATTCCTGGAAAAGCATATGTTCAAAAAGATGTGCAAAGCCCGTACGACCCACTACTTCACGGTTTGAGCCTACATGGTACATTATGGCTACAGAAACAATGGGGTCCGATTTATCTTCGTGCAGTATTACTTCAAGACCGTTTTCTAAAGTGTATTTTTCGTTCTCGATGCTGAAAGTGGTCGGCGTTGAACATCCTGTTATAAATATTAAAATAAGTAGTATATAAGTTTTTAATGAAAAATGCATTGTTGTTCCCTTGTGAATTAAGATTAATCAATATAAATATCTTAAGTAAATTAATAATAAATTTTGGAGTTTAAAGAAAGAATGTTTATTCCACGCTTAAATATTAGTCAAATAATTTTCATTAGCAGTTAGGTCACGTTTTAGACAAGTTAAATTTTAAATCCACATATTGTTGACACTTCGTTGGGCTCATAACCTAAATTGATTTAATATTTATTAGATTTTAGGGATTATCTACTTAACTGGTGATATGTAGACAATTATTTTAATACGCAATGTAAATAATCACAAGTACCAAAAAGGGTTGTTATGCTTTAATTGTGGTACTTTGATTTTGATATGAGTTTTGGTACTAATTTTAGATCGATTTCGTGCAAATAAAACGAATTATAAAAAAGCACCAAAAACGGTGGGTTTTGTTCTTATTGGATGTATACTGTTAAACATTGATGAAGAGGAAATTATTGTTGTAGTATTCCATTGTAATATTTACATATTATCGTATTTTATACGTAATTACTAAAACGGGAGTAATGATTTTAGAATTTATAGTAATCATTAAGGTGACTAATATTGAAATTTAAAATTATAATAGTATTTTCAGTTATATTCTTACAATCAATTGGTTGCACTTATGAGCATAAAGGATTTGATGATTTTAAAAATATTGAATTCAATGTGGACACCGAATTACTATCTTCTTTACCCCTCGTTATAGAAGATGTATTCGAACTGAGGATACCAAAAGATTGGTACAAACTAAATGATGATAATTTCATAAAATTTAAGAATGTCATCGAGTCTGATAGTGCTGCATTTTTTAAAATATCCTTGTTAAATGTCTTTAATTCTCCTAACGGGAGTTATTCAATAATATCGAAAATAATTTCAGATAATAATGTATTTGAGAAGATTGATTCTACTTACATTACATTATTAGCAGAAAATTTTAAAACTAATAATATCAATATTGGTAGAATTAATATAAATGGAATAAATACAATTCAATATTTAATTTCCACAAAAGACAAAGTAATAATAAAATTAATTTTAAAAATTAAGAAATCTTATTATCAAATTGATTATATCATACCATTAGAGATCTATGAAAAAGAATTGAAGAAAATTGAATCTTCAATAGGAAGTATCAACAAAATATAGGAGGCTCATAAATGAAAAAGATGATAAAAGTAGTTACTATACTATTACTATTACTTTTCGTTGTTGGATGTACCACTCACATACACAAAGTTGGTAATGGACCCCAAACATACAATAGCCAAGAAGAGCGGCAATGGTATGTCCTTTGGGGACTAGTACCATTAAACGATATAGATACAAATGACATGGCTGGAGATGCAGCAAACTATGAAATCAAAACTGAAGTTACACCGCTTGATATTCTAATTAGTATTCCTGCAAGTTGGGTCTCAGTTTCAAGTCGAACGGTAACAGTAATTAAGTAACTATATTATTTGTTAGATAAAAGCCCTGCTTAATTGTAGGGCTTTTTTGTCCCAAAAACGTGTCCCAAAACAAACGGTCTAATTTGAGCGTACCACGGTTCTAAATTTTCAATTAACTAAGATTTATCAGGTTCAACTACGATTTCTGTTAATTCTCAATAAGGTCTTCGGCTCCATGTGTAAGTGCCTTTAGCTTCTTCAAAAAGACAAGTAAAAGGATACCAAATACGGCGGTAAAAATGAAAATTCCTGTAAATACTTGCAGTTCCCCCGCGTGTGAAGCTGATTCCCCAAGCAAACCAGCAACTTTATTACCCATGCCGGTCGCAGCAAAAAATGAACCCATCATTAATGATCAGTATTTAACTGGTGCTAATTTTGTAATAAAGGATAATGCGGTTGGTGAAGCACATAATTCTCCGATAGTGTGTAATAGGTACGCAACTATAATCCAATACATACCTGCCTGTCCGGCACTTGCTGCTTGTAATGAAGCGCCAGACATCATTAAAAAGCCTGTGCCCATGATCATTGTACCAATTGCCATTTTAAATAAAGTTGATGTTTCTTTGTTTGAGCGTTGTCTTTTTAACCAAAATGTAGCTACAAGAGTACCGAATACCATTATAAAAAACGGACCAAGCGACTGAAACCATGAAGTAGGTATTTGCCACCCTAATAACATCCGATCCACTTTTGTATTAGTATAAATGTTCATCAGACCTCCTGCCTGCTCGAAAGCTGCCCAAAAAGCAATAATAATTATAAAGGATAAAAACAAAACAACCATTCTGTCTTTCTCAATTTTTGTTAATGGAGTATTAATTTGTTTCTTTGTATCAGCTCTAAGTTTTGGCGGATCACCGATGTTCTTCAAATATTTTTGCCCGTAAAGGAACACTGAAACACCAAGAAGCATTCCTATTCCAGCTAACCCAAAACCATAATGCCAGCCATATAATTCACCGACACCCCCAACTACCAAGGAAGCAAGAAATGCACCAATATTTATTCCAATATAAAAGACTGTAAAACCATGATCTCTTCTAGGATCTCCTTCTCTATAAAGTCCTCCGACCATTGTTGAAATATTGGGCTTTAAA
>PVMK01154626.1_pt1 | contig 25751 bp, 24 predicted proteins | sample 1853481 | NCBI WGS metagenome assembly PVMK01 (sample SAMN08533507, study PRJNA380276) | Marine sediment metagenome, whole genome shotgun sequencing project.
AGGTGCATATCATTGAAATCTAAGTCTGGACCACCCTTTGCCCTCACTGGTACAGCAAGTAATCCAGAACAGGCTGCAGCAGCCTCTCTGGCTTTGTCTACATGGTCACTATCAGCAGCAACAATTATTTCAGCATTTGGATATTTCTTACGTATCAGCGTAGCAATACGTAACAAATTGCCCTTACCAAAAGCAACAGCAACAGCATGTCCGGTAGCTTCATTAATGCTTTTACCGGTTGCCCATCCTTCAGCGATTACCATCTTTTTCTTGTCACCTTTTATCGGATAGTAACAGCCGGTAATTGTGCAGTCCTTCAGATTAAACTTACCCTTAGCGTTGATACGTTGGATTGACTGTATTTTGTTATTTTCGTTGTATGCTGGCACTAGCAGGCAGTCACCATTAACACGTAAACCGTGCTTCTCAAAACCTTTAGCAGTAGCGTATGGATGTAGTACGTTTGGTATTGATGCATTCCAGTAATTCGTAGCTTTCTGCACCATTGCAGTAATGTCTTTCTTTGCTTTGGCTGGTTTGGTCTTTTTGGTTGATGATGCCTCTACCGTATTGTGATTGGGCAGTTTTATTGCTTGTTCATTGGGATCAATTGAGACTGATTTATAACCATTCTCCTTGGCATGGTAAAACAATGTACGGATGGTGGTGCTATCACCTGTCTCGGCCTTTTTGCCGATACTTATCCAAGTATTTATGAGAGATTCAGGATCAAATTTATCACCAGTTTTTGACCATTCCTCGAATACTGAATAAGCCACATCATCATCAAACTCAGATTTAAGAGCCATGCCTGTCTTTACCCATAGACCATGGTCACAGTCTGCATCGATAAATTTCAGAGCAGCCTTGGCATCAACCAGGGTTGGTGGCGGGTACTCTCGTTTTATTCTGGTTCCCCTTCCTGTGCCAATCTCACACGTAGCGCCTTGGCCTTTCTCTGGAGTACTCATAGCGTTACCAACTCGTCATTATGTTCATTGATGGCGGCACGTTCATCCAGGTGACGTTTGATATCAGAGAGCTGATACCAGGCTTCTTTACCAAAATAGACAGGTCTAAGGGGCTTCCACCTGGCTCTGGTTCTGGGGGCTGTGCTGGTAGCTTCCTCTACTTCGGAATCATGCACATATCCCAACTTCAGCATCCAGTCTCTGATGTGCTGAGGGATTTCTTGGGGTGGTTTTTTGACGTTCATGTAATATCTCTCATATTGCTGCGATATGAGAAAGATAGTGGTGAGGTTGGCAGGTAAGGGGGGGCTGCCTGCCAATTGAGTTTAGATTTTCTTGGGTTTCTTAATTCTGGCCCTAATAGTTCTGGCAGATCGCGTGTCCTCCAGAGCACGGTTCTCCATATCTCTTGCTATTTTCTCGGCAACTTGACTGACCGATAGGGCGGAATTTCTCTTCCATATCAAATTGGCTTCATGCTGGATGGGATCCCAAAAGACCTTAAACCCAGCATCGGCCTTTCTTCGACCCATGCGGCCATATTCTTGGGACTCTTTATGGGCATCCTCTTTGGCCCACTCCTGCAGAGAGGAGTCCTCATCTTTTTTCATGAGGCCGAAAGCTAGGCATTCATTCAGGAACTTTTCGACAGTCAGTTCACCAGGTGGTATCTGTTCGCGTATTTTATTCATGACATGAGCAGGTATCTCGACGCCCTCTAAATTAAAACCGTCGGAGTAGTCAGTTTCAAGTTCTGGATACAGGTCTTTAAGTAACGGCATTGTGTACATCCTCCGCAGTCAGGTTGGTATATCTGCGTAGGTTCTCCCAGGACTTATGGCCGGTAATCATTGCTACCCTAGGGATATCAAGACCCATCCTGAATAACTGGACAGTTGCAGCATGTCTCAAGTCATGGAATCTAAGATCTTCAATACCAAGTGACTTACATGCCCGAGTAAATGCTGCTGATGCACTGCGGGAACTGTATGGAAATATTCTGCCAATAGTTCTATGTCCAATCTGTTTCTGGATTATCGCCAAGGCATTACCCACCAACGGTACAACTTGGTCATTGCTGGCTTTACGTTTGGGGTCCTTCCTTTGCTTGATTAATACAGTCTTTCTTTCAAAGTCCACATCCTCAATACGGATACGGCAGATTTCACCGAGTCGCATTGCAGATTCCAGGGCAAACTGAACCAATATGGTCATGGGTATCAGTTGCCTCTGGTTCTCATCCCACAGCTTGTACAGGGCATTCAGTTCATCCTGTGTAGGCAATCTCTCCCTTGACTGGCTCCTGGTATCCAGCTTTCTGTGTTTGAGGCTTCTACGAGCATCCCTGGCGACTTCTGGATCAACATCAAACCGTTTTGTGTGCCTGCCCCAATCCAATGCAGTTGCAAGATATGACAAATCCTGTGCAATGGTCACACCACCGGCACCGGCAGCCTGTCGGCTATCAATGAAGTCTCTGAGGGCAAAGGGCAGGGTATGTGGTTTGGTTCGATCTAGGGCGGTCTGCAGCCTGGTAAGACAGGCATTACGGGTACGGCCACCTTCTGTGATTTTTTCTCGATACATCTTAACCAGTTTGCCAATGGTCAGGCCCCTGGGTGTGATGTATCCACCGGCCTGAACTTGTAAAGCCTGTGCCTCTATTTCAGTGGCCCAAGTCTTGGCCTGTCGTTTCAGGTCAAAGGTATGTGCCCTATAAATATCACCTCTCCGGACTTGCACTCGCCATCGTCCGGAAGGTAATTTAGAATATGTTGCCATCGTCAATCCTGAGTTGATGTTGGTATCAGGTCATTCGAGGGCTGTATCCCCCGATTGGCCATATTCATGTGCACTTGGTGTGCAACACGTTATGGTCTTTATTGTACAGTCTAATGGTATTGTGTGTGCAATATATGTGCACATTGGTGAAATCGCACACAAATGAATCAAAATAAACAATATAAAATCAATCGCTTACTATCCGTTGCACCCATGATGGACTGGACCGATCGGCATTGCCGTTACTTTCATCGTTTGCTGGCGCCATCTGCCTTGTTATATACGGAGATGGTCACAACCGGTGCCATCATCCATGGTGATGCCGATCGTTTTCTTGCCTACAACCCGGAAGAGCATCCGCTGGCTTTGCAGTTGGGTGGAAGTGAACCTGAAGACCTCGCAACCTGTGCCCGACTTGCGCAGCAGCGTGGATATGATGAAATCAATTTGAATGTTGGCTGTCCTTCCGACCGGGTGCAGCGCGGTAGTTTTGGTGCTTGCCTGATGTTAGAACCGGATCTGGTCAAAGACTGTATGTCGGCGATGCTGGATGCGGTTGATATTCCGGTCACGATCAAGACCCGCCTGGGTGTGGATGATTTTTACAGTTACCAGTTTATGTCTGATTTTGTCGGGCGGGTGGCTGAATCCGGTTGTTCGGTTTTTATCATGCATGCGCGCAAGGCGATATTGGCGGGCTTGAGTCCAAAGCAGAACCGGGATGTACCACCCCTACACCATGACTGGGTTTACCGGTTAAAACAGGAGTCGCCTGGTCTGGATATCGTCATTAATGGCGGAATTGATTCGCTGGAAGCTGTACAGAATCACCTCGAACATGTGGACGGCGTCATGTTAGGCCGTGCTGCCTACCACACACCTTGGTTACTGGCCGAATGCCAGCAACAGTTATTTGAAGGGTCCGCTGTACTGCAGCGCGAGGACATTATCGAATCCATGAGTATTTATCTCGAACGTCAGCTGAAGGCAGGCACGGCAGTGAGACATATCTCCCGGCATTTACTGGGGCTGTTCCAGGGTTTGCCGGGTGCAAAAGCCTGGCGTCGTTACCTGAGTGAAAACGCATTCCGTGATGATAACAATACACAATTGCTGAATCAGGCACTGGCCGCTATGAAGGGCGTTGCCGGGAATTCCTGATTCAGGAATCTTGTTCAGGTGCAATTCACCTGTATGGGTTAGAATCATTCACATACTTTCTGCTTAATCGGGACGTACCCGCAATTTAGATGAGACGAAAACAGCTACAAAAGATGTGCATTACGCTACTGGTACTGTCGCTATCGGTATCGGCTTATGCTGTTGAGCTTGACGAAGCCGCAAGACGGGCTGCGAAACAAAATGATGCCAAGGTATTGTCTGCAAGAACGATCAAGCAGAATAACGGCCGGACCCATGAGATCAAATTGCTGACCAAAAAAGGTGTGGTTAAAACCGTGAGAGTCCCTGATAACAGCAAAAAGAAGAAAAAGCATTAGCGAGGGGTCACGATGCGGATTTTATTGGTTGAAGACGATACAGGTTTACAGACTTCACTGGCAGAGATTCTGCGTGAGGCGGGTTATGCCGTAGATGTCAGCAGCGACGGCATAGAAGGGTTATTTTTTGGCGAGGAATATCCCGTTGACCTGGCCATTATCGACCTGGGTTTACCGGGTCTGCCGGGTCTGGATTTGATCCGCAAACTACGTGCGCAGGAACGCCAGTTCCCGATTATGATTCTAACCGCGCGGTCTGAATGGCAGGATAAAGTAGAAGGTCTTGAGGCCGGTGCGGATGACTACCTGACCAAACCCTTCCACCCGGAAGAACTCAAAGCGCGTGTAGGTGCTTTATTGCGGCGTTCAGCCGGTCATGCACAGCCGCTTATTGAGCTGGGGCCATTGAAAATTGACCTGGTCAGTCAGCGGGTTTTCAACGCTGAAGATGAAATTGAACTGACCACCTACGAGTACAAAGTCTTTGAATACCTGTTGATGCACCCGGATGAAGTGGTGACCAAAACTGTACTTTCCGAGCATATTTATGAGGAAGATGCAGACCGGGACAGCAATGTCATCGAAGTTTTTGTTGGTCGCCTGCGCAAGAAAATCGACCCCGGAGGCGTTATGAACCCTATCGAAACGTTGCGCGGCAGGGGATACCGTCTGAACAAACAGCCTCAGACACCCTGAAGCTTCGAACAGGCTGCAAATCGGTACCGTGAGCCCAAGGGAAAATCAGCACAGGCCGATCTCCTTGCGGTTAAGGCTGGTCGTGCTGGCTATCTTGCTGTTGACAATTTCACTTGGTTTAGTGGGTTTCGCACTGGATGCTGCCTTTCACAGGAGCGCCGAGGCCGGTCTGCAGGCGCGTATGGAATCCCTGGTTTACCTGGTACTTGCTGCCAGCGATGTCGACGAAAATGGCTTATTAACCGTGAAGGATGATCCGGGTGACCCGCGTCTCGGGCAACCCGGCTCTGGTATCTATGCTCATGTGTACGGCGATTTGAACGAGTGGGTTTCACCCTCGTCCATCGCACTTGGTTTACCGGAATTGTCACGGATAACTGCGGGCGAAAGCAGTTTTACGAAACCGGCAGCAGAAAATGGTTTTTACACATATGGATATGGTGTCAGTTTTGAACTGGCAGATGGACGGATGCTGCCATTTACTGTCAGCATCCTTGTAGACTCACAGGAATTACAATCGGAGTTGCAGGCCTTTCGCAGCGGACTATGGCGCTCACTCGGTGCCACCGGCTTTATCCTTGTGCTGGCCCAGTTGGTGCTGCTGGCGCTTGGCTTAAGGCCGTTGCGACGGATCACACAGGATATTTCCGGAATTGAATCAGGCAAGCTCGAACGCCTGGAAGGCAATTACCCAAAAGAACTGGAACCACTCAAACGTAATATCAATCATCTACTGGATACGGAAAAAGCCAACCAGACCCGTTATCGAAACGCACTTGATTCACTGGCACACAGTCTGAAAACACCACTCTCGGTCATCCGTTCCAGTTTGCCCGCAAACTCGTCTCCGAAAACGCTTGTAATGGAAAATGCGGTTGATGATATGCAACACATGATTGCCACACGCCTACAGCGCGCGGCCGCTTCCACACGCCGCTCAATAGCGAAAGCGGTGGATGTAAAAACCCAGGTTGAGCGCCTGGTGCAGTCATTGAAACGGGTATATTCTCAGGAATTGATAAGCACTGATGTCATGATTGAGCCTGGACTGGCATTTTATGGTGAGCAACGGGATTTACTGGAGGTGGCGGGTAACCTGCTCGACAATGCCTGTAAATACGGTGGTGGGCAGGTTCTTATATCCGCCCGGGCAAGTGATTCGGCAGATCCCCGTGTCGGTATCGACCTGCAGGTGGAGGATAACGGCCCCGGTATTGCAGAAGATGCGCGCGAGCTATTGCTACAACGCGGAGTGCGTGGTGATGAACGCGTCGAAGGACACGGTCTGGGCCTGGCCATCGTGTTGGAAGTAGTAAGTGCTTACAATGGTGAAATAGCAATTAAACAGAGTGATCTGGGTGGCGCTTTGGTCAGCGTTTCTCTGAAAACACGCTGAAAGGAAGCTTTATGCAACAACTGCTGGAAATCATGCAGCGTTTACGTGACCCGGAAAATGGTTGCCCCTGGGATGTTGAGCAGGATTTTTCCACTATTGCCCCGTTTACCATCGAAGAGGCCTATGAGGTTGCCGATGCTATTGCCCGCGACGACATGACCGACCTGAAAGACGAGCTTGGGGATCTCCTGTTCCAGGTGGTTTTCCATGCACAGATGGCCAAAGAGCAGGGCAGTTTTGATTTTGACGATGTACACCAGGCGGTCTGCGATAAAATGTTACGCCGTCATCCGCACGTATTTGATGGCCTTGAGATTAAAGATGCAACACATCAGACACAGGTCTGGGAAGTTTACAAAGCTGAGGAAAGAAAACACAAAGGTGAACACAGCCTGATGGACGGTATCCCCGCCGGCATGGCCGAGTTACAACGTTCCGTCAAGATACAGAAACGGGCCGGCAAAGTAGGTTTTGACTGGGCATCACACGGCCCGGTTTTGGAAAAATTTGACGAGGAACTGGTTGAAATGCGTGAAGCCATTGCTTCCGGCGATCGGGATGCGATGGAAGACGAGCTTGGCGATCTGCTGTTTGTCGCCACCAACCTGGCACGTCAGTTGGACATCGACCCCGGTACCGCACTGCGTCGCGGCAATGCTAAATTTGAACGACGATTCCGTGCAATGGAAGACGCCGTGGGCGGTCATGATGGCCTGGAGGATATGGGTCTGGATGCCATGGAAGATTTGTGGCAAAAAATTAAAAAGACAGCGGATCAGAATGAGCAGGGCACATCATGAATGAATGGCTGGCACAATTGGATATCAACAGCGTAATTATCGGCCTGTTCGTGGGGCTGATAATTGGACTTGTAGCCGCTATTGTCGCTGCGAAATCCGCCAGGCGAAAGGGTGCCGATGAAGAGACGGAGCGTTTGTTGCCCGTCAACGACGAACTTGAGGCTGGTTTAAAGGCCCGTGAAGAAGAACTGACCGAGATCCAGAGAGCACTGGCCGTTGCCGAAACGCGTCTTGAAGAACAGCAATTACACCACCAGACCGAAAAAGCCTCGCTTGAAGAGGCCGAAAAACGCCTTAGTGAATCATTTGAACGATTGGCTGGAAAAGTATTCGATGAACGTTCACAGCGTTTTACCGAGCTGAGTGAAAAGCAGCTATCCGGATTATTAAAGCCATTGACGAAAGATCTCGAAACATTCCGTTCAACGGTGGAAAAAAACAGCCGCGAAGATATCCGACAGCATGCCGCCTTGCAAGAAAAACTCAAGCAGATGGAGGGACTGAACGAACGTCTGCACAAAGAAGCACAAAGCCTGACCAAGGCGCTGACGCATGATGTCAAAGCCCAGGGCAATTGGGGTGAGCAGCAACTTGAGCGCCTGATGGAACTGGCAGGGTCTCACCAAGGGAGAGCATTACTACACACAAGTTTCAACCACCGGCAAAGACGGCGAACGCCTGCAGCCGGATTTTGTACTGAAATTACCCGAAAACCGCAGCATTATCCTCGATTCCAAGGTTTCACTGACGGCCTGGACGCGCTACCAGTCGGAAGATGATGAGGCGCAACGCGATGTGCTGCTGGCAGAGCATGTGGGTTCGATCAAAACCCATATCTCAGGTCTGGGCAAGAAGAATTACCCGGATGTTGAAGAGCTCAACGCACTGGATTTCGTGCTCATGTTTGTGCCGATCGAGTCCGCCCTGATCGCAGCCCTGCAAAGTGACCCAACCTTGCCGGAATACGCTTTGAAACACCGTGTAGCCCTGTTGTCACCCGCCAATTTCCTCGCCACGGTGCGCACTGTTGCTTCCGTATGGCGGGTACACAAACAAAATACCAACGCCCAGGATATCGCCCGTCGCGCCGGTCACCTGTATGACAAGTTCGTCGGCTTCACAGAGAACCTGAAAGCAGTGGGAATGCGCCTTGATCAGGCACGCAAAGCCTATGACGATGCCTACGGCCAGCTAAGCACCGGCGCCGGAAACCTGGTCGGCCAGACCGAAAAACTCAGCAAGCTGGGTGCCCGCCACGCCAAGCAACTGGAGGCGGGGCTGGTGGAAAAAGCGGATGGTGATGCACTGGAGGATAAAAGCCACCTGAAGCTGGTCAATGAAAGTGATGAGGAGTAGTAGGCTGCGTGACTTGTATGGTCTTGTTAATGCTGAAATTCTGGCACGCTTGATACCGGCATTCCGGGTGGAGAATCGCCGGACTGGATCACAAGAAACCTCACCAGTCCCCCCCCATCGCTGGTCGGTCTGGAAAGAGCGCTTGAGGTAGAAGTTTCTTCGGTAGAAATGCGTTCTTACCACTTCGAATCCGTTGTTCGTCATTCTCATACAGAAATCCTCTAAAAGCGCACTGCCGAGACCGTTGCTCTGTAACTGTCTGGCGATGACAATGCCATCAAGGTACACCACTCTGTCACTCTCGAACTCAAAGCAGATACCACCGACCAACCGGTCGAGATCATCGACAAGAATCAGGAACTGATCGTGCTCGGAGACCTTTTTCGGATATCGTTGGCGCAGGAAGAGTCGATACAATTGCCCGATTTCCGAGGGCTCAGTCGCCTCCCTGACGTAGTAGTGTGTGCCATCCCGGGCAGTGATTTGCGACTTGATAACGACATGCTTGATACTCTGGTCACCGATGGCGAGAACCTCCAGGTCGGGTACTTCGCGTGTACGCGGAAAGACAAGATGAGCGAAGACCTGGCGGTCGTGCCGCTCCTGCAAGGTCGCCTGCAACTCTGACAAAGCTGGCGTCGAGATCGCCGGTACATCGGGGTTCTGATGCAATACACCCAGGAGATAATCAAATGCTGTGCAGACCTCGGCTGGTGCGTCGCTGAAGTACGTGTGACGATACATATAGTAGCGTGCGACCTCCCTAAAACGATCTATTCTGTATAGATTGTACAGCGTATCAATCAAATCCTTCCTGGCTTTTGATGTGGCGCCGGGGTTGACATCAGCCCATTCCCTGAAGCGATCAATGGCGCTCCCCAGTGCTACTGGAACGTAGTAGTTGCTATCAAATTCTGCGAGATATACCGTTAGCTTCTCACTCAACATTTTTTCGCTGGCTGTTTGTTGCGTAGCCAGATCCACATCCAGGTTGCGTAAAAAATCCTGACCTTCATTGATACCGAGACCCTCGACACAGGCCTCAAATATCCAAGTCTCCTCGAGCATATTCGCTGACCACGGGTAATGCATGGCGGTCTGCTCATAGAAATTCTTGACCAGGGGTCTGACAATGGATAGCGGTCCGCTGTAGTCCTGCCAGCCGCCAAGAGAGAGAATGGTCGCGCTTGTGCGGTAGTCCGGTTCTGGCACAACCACATTCGTGGGTGAAAGGTGGCCGGGCAAGATTTGATAACCGCTGTTACGACATGCCGCAAAGAATGCTGCCATGGCACGCGTGAATAATTTATGCAAATAATCCGGGGGTTGATTGGCAAAAATATTTGTTCGCGCGCTGCTGAACTCGCGAATTCGCTCCCACACCGTCAGGTCATTAACGTATGCGACCGACAGGATACCGAAATCAGCACGGCTGCAGCCCAGTCGCGGCAATGTCCCCGGACCAAAGGGGTGATCGGAGATAGCCATCAGCCAAAAGAGTGCCTCGCGTACGGGCTGGTCGCCGTAATCCTCCCGCAGGGTCACCATCAGTTCGTAGTGTTTGCCACACGAGGTATTGATACTGACCCGATACACGTGGTGCCCGCGTTGTGACAACAAACGTGAAAACCAGATGCCGCCGACGGGAACTTTCATCAGATCGAATGTGTAATCATCGAAGGCGAGCGCGATGGATTTATGCAGAAACGTTGTCTGTGCGAAAGCCTCTGTCAACCTCCCGACTTCGTATTCGCTGATACCCTCCTCGAATACCATGCGCTCATTCCAGTCATTCTTCTCGTAGAGATTTATCTTCTCGTGAAGACCTTTTTCATACCATTCCGCCAGGTCGATGAGCAACGACTCTGCTTTTTCCATCAATCCCACATCGGTCTGCTGCACGACCCAACTTGCAAGCTCTCCCCTGATGGCGTAAAAAAACTCGGGGTTGGTCTTCACGAAGTCTGCCATCAATGTCAGCAGCTTGCCGATTTGATCAATGATGACCGGTGTGGCCGGCCATGCCAGTCGTGTACGATAGTTCAACATTCTCAGGCGCAGCGCTTCGAGCCGTCGGCGTTCGATATTCTTTTGTCCGATCCTGTGGATGAAATCATCGTTAAGAAAGGACAGGCCGGAGTTCAGAAATGCGGGATAAACACTGCGGTAGTCGGGCATCGGGCGATTCAGCAACATGATGCTGTATGCCTGGCAACGTATGCTCTCAAGCGGGTGGCGCGCCAGGGCCTGGAGCCGGTTTCTCACCAGGGAAGTAAGGCGGTCATTCGAATTGGCAAGCAGGTTCTCGAGTTGATCGATCGCGGCAGTGGCGACGGCTTCTGTTTTGTACAGCGCATCGTTAAACAGGCGGTTTGCGTGGCGGAGTTGCTGGTTCGAAATGCCTTCACCACTGTCTTCAACAATATTGACCTCAGCGTGCTGGCGGTATGGCAAAAATACATGCGTGGCTACGCCCTGCAACTGTGCGTCCCAACCTTCCTTGCAGGGGCAAAACGCAAGTAAAGCGGGATTACCCGCCCATAACAACGGTTGGCGGGCAAATAGTCCGAGGTCAATTACATCAGCCTCAATTGCGTACTCGAGGTCACCGATCTGAACATTGCTACCGGCGACGCGAATTGGCAGAAAGCGATCATGGGCCTTGTCATAGAGTCCGTCACGTGAGCATTCGATATTATCGGTTTCAAGTACACCCAGATCACGGAAGAACCAGCGCGGTACGCGAATTATCAGGCCCGGGCAGGTGAATTCGGCGAAGTCCCGCACGTAAAGTTCATCAATGACTGTTTTAAAATTCTCAACAACCTGCTTACGGCGGAACGACCCTTTGGGCGTCAGCTCACCCTTATCAATATCGAAATCGCGATCCAGCATCGCGATGTTAACAATGCGTTCATAGGGCATAAGTTCCTGGTTTGCTGCAGTGGCGATGTTTTTGAAATACAGTTCGCGTTCCTGCTCTTCCGAGGTGGCACTCAGCAACTGTTCGTCCTGATCAGCCACTATCAGCAGGACGTTATAGTCGCGGGCATCCCCCACAAGAAAGACGTTTTTGATTCCGGGGACATCATTGAACTTTTGCTCCACACGCCGCGGGGCGATTGTCTGCCCCCGATTGTTCTTGTAGATGTCTTTCAGACGATCGACGATCTCGTATTGTCCATCTTCACTAACCTGGAACAGGTCCCCCGTTTTCATCCACGTTACCTCGGTTCGCGCATTGAAGGATGCGCTTCCAGGGTCGGTATCGTTGAGTTGAGTAAGGTAGCGTGCCATATACGGCCCGCCAATTTCGAGCTCACCCTGTTCTGTCAGGCGGGTGGCCATTCCCGGCAGGGGTATACCAACGGAGTTGTCGCGGTATCTGGCTGGTGGTGTCATGGTGATACCGCCGGTTGCTTCCGTCATTCCAAATCCACAACACAGCGCGACATGGTTGCGGTGAAAGAACCTGAAAGTCTTGGGGGCAAGATACCCTGCGGCAGAAAGCCCCCAACGTAAGCGATCACCAACGACCGAACGAAAGACAGCTTGTTCGACCTCAGGTGACGCCGCCGGGTCGAGCTGTGTGAGGCAATGTTCCTGAATCTGTCGCCAGCGAAGCGGGATACCGATGAGCCCGGTGGGTTGCACTTCACAGAGACGTTTCAGGAAGGTTTCCCTGGATGTATTGCCTGCAAATACGTAGGTGCCGCCCCAGAAAATCATGCCCATCATTTCGAGATAACGACCGAAGGTATGAAATAGTGGCAGATAACAGAACAATACTTCGTCACGCCCGACCTCGGGCAGCGCTGCCGCGCGTGCGAAGCGCTTGGTCACGAGGTTATAGTTTGTGAAGGCGACCCCCTTGGGCTCACCTGTGCTGCCGGATGTAAACATGACCGTACTGACTGCATGCAGATCCCGTACCGCCTGCTGAGCCAGAACCACGTCGGCCTCTCCAGTTGAGAAATGTGAACATGCCTCACCGAGATAAAGGTCGTTGTTTCGCAATACGCGGTTATGCGGATCGGTGACAAAAATTTTGAGTGGAATACCGGCTTGTTTTTGCACCTCAATCAGGCGGCGCAGCCTGGCCTCGGTATCTGTGACAACGATATTGATGCCTAGCGTTTTAACGATGTATGCGATGGTGTCCTTATCGAAGTGCCTGTCAATCGGAGAATCAAGAATGCCGAATGTCATGCAAGCCAGGTCGGCGCACGCGCCTTCGGGTGAATTTTCCAGGTACAACAGGACGCGCGGCTGCTCTACAGCTGAGAAGAATACGGCGGCAATTTTTTTCATGTAGGCGAAAACCTGCTCGTAACTCCACAACGAGGGTCCGTTGTTCAGTTCACGGAAGAGGGGGCGCCTGGGGTGTTCACGAACACGCTGCTCCATCATGGTGAGCAATGTATATTGCGAGGCATCGACAATACCAAACATGAGGTCGGCCCATTGAGAGCGGGCTTCGGGTGAGTCAAGGCTGGTGAGGAATGCCGGTCGACCGGTCATGTTGAGATAGTCGTGCCATAGCTCCCGGTGGATACTCCCGCTTTGACCGGAGGCCATGATGTTCTCAACAAAGCTCAGAAGCGTCCGGGCTTCGTCCCGCAGTTCTCCGTCCACACCTTCAGCGGACTCGAATGGTTTGATGAGTGCCAGCAGATCCTGTTCGGGTTTATTCATTTTTAGTTCAGACATTAAGAACTCTCCATAATGGCACCGGTATCCAGCATTGTCTGGATATCGCTGTCCGAATATCCAAGCTCAGCCAGCACTTCACGGGTGTGCTCACCCGCATGCGGAACAGGCTGGTGAAGTCCGAAACGTTGACCGTCCATCTCGATCGGCAGCGCAGGTAAATCAAATGTCTCACCCTTGAGGTCGCCATCGGTCACCGTCAGTGGGACCAGACCCCCACCTGCTTTCAAATGCGGGTCGTCGAACAGATCGTCCGGACGGGCGATCGGTGCAAACGGCAAGCCGGCCTTCTCCAACTTCTCCATCAGCTCGGCCTTCGTGTAGCGCTTGAAGATTTTCTGAAGGATTGGCAGCAACCGTTCCCTGGCAAGCACGCGATCATTGTTGGTCTGCAAGGACTCATCTTCCGCCAGTTCATCAAGGCCGAAGGACTCGCATAACCGGCCCCACTGTTTATCATTCACGACGCCGACAAAGACCTGATCGTCCTTCGTCTGGAATATCTTGTAGATCGCCCAGGGTGAAACGCGCGCTGGCATTGGCACAGCTGCCTGGCCTGTCACCGCTTTCTGTGCCATGTGCTGGCCGACCAGGAATGCGGTGCTCTCAAACAGCGAGGCGATGACTTTTTGACCTTTGCCGGTGGCGTTACGCTGATGCAGCGCACCCAACACGGCAATGGCACCGAACATACCACCCGTAACATCAATTACGGATGCGCCCGCGCGCAGTGGCTGCCCCGGCGGTCCGGTCATGTAGGCCAGACCACCCATCATCTGTGTCACTTCGTCCATTGCAGAGCGGTACTCATAAGGCCCCGCCAGAAAACCCTTGCCGGAACAGTAGATCAGCCCGGGATGGAGTGGGCTCAAATCGTCATAGCCGAAGCCCAGGCGATCCATGGTTCCCGGGCGGAAATTTTCGATCAGAACGTCGGCAGTCCCAATCAGCTTTCGTACAGCTGCTTTGCCGCCTTCGGATTTCAGATCCACACAAAATGAGCGTTTGTTACGGTTGTACATGAGAAAATAACCGCTGCCCGAACCCACCAACCGACGCGTCGCATCACCGCCTAAAGGCTCGATCTTGATGACTTCCGCACCCATGTCCGCCATTATCAGACCGGCAGTGGGGCCCATAATCATGTGGGAAAATTCGATGACTTTCACGCCCGCCAGGGGTAGCGACTGTAAATTTGTCATTGGGGTTTCCTTGTGTTCTTTACCCACTACAAATTATCGCCCAACGGCAATATATATGACACCCCAACTATCCATTACACTTACAGACCGGGCGAAGAAAAAGGAAACCATCATGAGTGCGATCGACATCCTGGTCAGCGAGGTTGGGCTGCGTGACGGCCTGCAAAATATAAAGGCCATCATGTCGACCGAGGCAAAGAAGGCCTGGATCAAGGCGGAGGCAGAAGCCGGCGTGGCGGAGATCGAAGTTGGATCTTTCGTTTCGCCAAAATTATTACCTCAATTGGCGGATACAGCGGAAATTGTTGAGTATGCGCGCAGCATACCGCGGCTGAAAGTTGCTGCCCTGGTGCCGAATCTGAAGGGTGCCGAAAACGCCTTCAAGGCTGGCGTCCACAAAATCACCTTACCCTTGTCAGTCAGCGAATCGCACAGTCAGGCAAATCTGAAAATGACGCACGCGCAGGTGTTCGATGAGGTGCAGAAAATTACCGAACTGCTCAATACATTACCGCTTGATCAGCGACCCGGTTTCGAGGGTGCTCTGTCAACGGCGTTTGGCTGCGCACTCGAAGGTGAGGTTGCTGAGAAAAATGTCGTGGAAATGGCTGTGAAGCTAATAGAACTTGGCTGTGATGAAGTCTGCCTGTCAGATACCGCCGGTTACGCCAACCCCGTTCAGCTACGTCGGTTGATCAGGCTGGTTCGTGCCGAAGTCGGCGATGACAGCTTGCAGGCGGTGCATCTTCACAATACACGCGGGCTCGGTCTGGCCAACACAGTGGTGGCCCTGGAAGAAGGCATTACCACGATCGATGCGTCCCTCGGTGGTCTGGGTGGTTGCCCTTTCTCGCCGGGTGCCAGTGGCAATATCGTCACTGAAGACCTGGTGTTCATGCTTGATGCCATGGGGCTTAAGACCGGTATTAACCTCGATAAATTGCTCAAGGTCCGTGACATCGTAATTGCGGCCCTGCCGGGTGAGATAATGCACGGCTTCACGCCGGTATTCTTTAAGCCTTCTCGCCCACAGTAACCCGATCATGGCCAGCCAGGTCCTGTAGGGTTTTGACATGAACAAAGCCTGCATTTTCCAGGGTTTCACGGGCAGCAGTCCCCTGGTCCCAGCCGTGTTCGAACATCAGCCAGCCCCCATCGACCAGTATGAGAAAAACAAGCAAGCTGATTTCCCGGATGGCGCGTAATCCGTCCGCTCCGGGTGTCAGCGCTTCGAGTGGTTCGTGGAGTAAATCACCCTGCTCAAGGTGCGGGTCATCTGCATCGATATATGGCGGGTTGCTGACAACCAGGTGAAATTTACCCTGTAGTGGCTTGTTCCAGGAACCCCGGTGAAAGCGGACGTGACCGAGACCCAGTTTGCTGGCGTTTTCCTTTGCGACATTGATAGCAGCTACGCTGATGTCGGTGGCGTGGATCTCACATTTATTTCGTTCTGAAGCCAGCGCCAGTGCAATTGCACCGCAACCTGTGCCCAGATCAGCAATTCGCCAGTCCGCTTCAATCGGGATCTTATCGAGTGCAGTTTCAACCAGCAATTCCGTATCCGGTCGTGGTATCAGAACTGCCGGGTTAACCTTGAATGGTAATGACCAAAACTCGCTTGATTCAGTCAGGTAGGCAACAGGCTGTCCTGACGCGCGTTGCCTGATGAGCTTCTTGAAAGCCACGGAGCGTTTGCGGGGCAACTCCATTTCCGGATTGGCATAAAGAAAGGAACGGGTAGATTCAAGCGCGTGTGCCATCAGGATCTCTGCATCAAAACGCGCAGAAGGGCTATCCGCCAGCTTTTGCCGGGCAATCGTCATCAGGTTTTTAATACTCTCGGCCAGTTTCTTTTCCTGTTAAATGTTCTCTGACCGATGTGTTACCACTGGCCCGGTATCTGTTACGCCCGGCTCTTCCTGTTTGAACCGGCGTGGCGTTACGTGTGACCATGCCTCGAACCACCAGTTCCTGAAATCATCCAGGATCAGGTAAAGCACAGGGATCAGGAACAAGGTAATTACCGTGGCAAAAAGGATGCCGAACGCCAGCGAAGCCGCCATTGGAACCACCAGTTGTGCCTGCAGGCTTGTTTCGAAAATGGCAATCGGCGCAAGGCCCAGGAAAGTGGTTAACGAGGTCAGCAATATGGCCCGGAAACGGCTTTTTGCGGCATGTTGTAGTGCCTGGGCCAGCGGCGCACCGGATTTGCGTTCCCGGTTGACGAAATCAACCAGGATCAGGCTGTCGTTTACGACCACACCCGCCAGTGCAATGATGCCAAAGTAACTCGTCATGCTCACCGGAATATCCAGGATCAGGTGGCCGATCAGTGCACCGATAATTCCAAAAGGTATCACCGACATGATGATCAATGGCTGGGTGTAGGATCTGAGCGGGATGGCCATCAAGGGCGTAAATCAGGAACACGGCCAGTAACCCGCCCCGGAGCAAGTCACTTTGAATCTCGACCTGTTGCTGGCTGGCACCGCTAAGCTTGGAACGGACACCCGGGAACTGCGCCAGCACCTCTGGCAATTCCTTGTTCATGATGTCGTCCTGGATTTTCTTGGGCTCGTACTCTTTCCTTATCAACCTCGGCAGATACGCGTACGGCCCGCTCCCGGTCAAAACGACGGATAAAGGTCGGGCTCTCAGTCAGTTCAACTTCGGCCACGGCATGGAAAGGCACGCGGCCGCCGTTGGGCGTGCGTATTTTCATATTATCCAGGTAGCCGACAGAATCGCGCTCCTCACGCGGAAAACGCACCATGACCTTGACCTCATCCTGGCCACGCTGGATACGCTGTACTTCGGTGCCGTAAAACCCCGCCCTGACCTGGCTGGCAAGATCCTGCAATGTAATGCCCAGTGCCTCGGCTTCGGGTTTCACATTCAGCTTGATTTCCGGCCTGCCGCGTTCATAGGAGTTGCGGATATCATAAAGCCCTTCGTAGCTGTTCATTCTGCGTGCCAGTTCCTGCGATGCACGCCCGATTTGCTCAATATTCGCACCAATCAGCTGAATCGAGATCGCTGCACTGCTACCCGGGACCATGCGCAACGGAGAATCCCTACTTGTTTGGCTCCCGGAATTTCACCCACGTGTTCACGCCAGCGCCGCAATACCTCGGGTCCGGTAAGAACCGCTTTATCTTCCTTGACCAGTTCGGTGATGATCTGGCCACGCATGTCACCCAGCGCGAAAGACAGCACGCTGGAGACGAGCGCCCCTGATTGCACCCCCTGTTCTGCGGAGATTTCTGCATCCAGTTTCCACAAGCCATCCTGTAGTTGCCGTATAGCATCGTGGGTACGTACCGCCGGCGTTCCTTCATTCATGATGAGTTCGACCCGCACGAAGTCGGCTGCAATGTCAGGGAAAAAATACCGATCGTAAAATGCCGCCTGCCAGCAAGCCTATGGTCAGGATCAGTATGGAGATAAATACCGATAGCGTCAGGTAGCGGCGTTGCAGGCATTTGTTCAGGAATGGCAAATAGTGATTATCGACAAAAGTGTGCAGGCCTTCGCTGAAAAAGCGTTGAAATAGTATCAGTCTGTTATGGGTCTCTTCACCGTAATGCCTGACTTTCATATGCGCCAGGTGGGCTGGCAGGATCAGTTTGGATTCGATGATGGAGAAGACCAGGCACAGCGTTACAACCCAGCCGATGGACTCGAAAAATTTGCCCATTATTCCGGATATCATCAGGATCGGGATAAATGCGGCAATGGTTGTCAACACGCCGAAGGTGGCAGGCATGGCTACCTTCAGACACGCCTTCCAGCACGTTGTCTACCGAGTGGCCCTTGGCACGCATGGTGGTGTAGGCACTTTCGCCGATGACGATGGCGTCATCCACCACGATACCCAGCACCAGGATAAAACCCGAACAGGCTGATCAGGTTAACCGTGATGTCAAAAATAGGCATCATGAAGAAAGTCCCGAGAAATGCCACCGGCAAACCGACCATGACCCAGAAGGCCAGTTTGAGCCTGAGAAATAATGCCAAAGTCAGGAATACCAGCAAGGCACCGATGACCAGGTTCTTGATCATCATGTCGAGGCGGCCTTTGAGGTAATAGGTGACATCGGCCCAGGCGGTCAAACTTACGCCCGAGGGACTGGAAGCCTGTTTTTGGGCAACGTAGTCGCGTACGGTTTGTGAAATTTCCAGTTCGCTTTGGTCACCCACCGACAATACCCGGATGGTAAAGGCCTGTTTACCGTTAAACTCCGAGAAACGGCCGGTATCTGCAAATTCGTCCTTGATATCGGCGATATCTTTGAGCAGCACCCGAGAGCCATCCGGGTTGGTGCGGATCAGGATGTCTTCAAAATCCAGCCCGGTGTAAGCCTGGCCCTTGGTGCGCAACTGGATATCACCCGAATCCGCGCGGATGGAACCTGCAGGTAGATCCAGCGAACCGCGGCGGATAGCCAAAGCCACTTCACCCAGCGTCATGCCGTATTGTTCCAGCGTAAATTCGCTGACCTCAATACTGATTTCATAGGGCCTGGAGCCGAGGATTTCCGCCCGCGTGATGCCGGGCAGGCTGACGATCTCGTTTCTGACCTGTTTTGCGTATTCCTTCAGTGTACGTTCGTCAACATCACCATACACTGACACCAGGTTAACCTGCTGCTGGAAACGGTTACGCGAAACAATCGGATTTTCAGTGTTTTCCGGAAATGTGGAAATGGCATCAATACGGGTTTTGATTTCAGTCATAACCTCCGGTACGTCATAACCGCTGCTGACTTCGATCTGCACGGTTCCACTGCCACGGCGCCCGGTGGAAATAATTTCCTCGATACCTTCAATGTCCTGGATGGCTTCCTCAATTTTAATCAGGATGCCTTCTTCCACGTCCTCCGGACTGGAGCCAAGAAACGGCATGGTGACCGTGATGAGATTGGTATCAAACGGTGGTTGGGACTCTTTCTTGATGGTGGCTACCGAATAAAGGCCTCCCAAAAGGAGGATCATCATCAGCAGGTTAGCGGCGACCGAATTTCTGGCAAACCATTCAATGGTTGCATAGTACGGACCGTGATGCTTGCTCACCGGTCGGTTCCGTCCGGGGTCGTTGGTATATCATTTTGCTGGCGGCCCCTGGCGGCCAGTTTGGTGCCGGGTACCGGCACATCCAGCGTGGTGGTTATGACTCGCGCCCCGGCTTTGATACCACTGCTGATATAGACCTTCTTCGGTTCAGAGCGTAGTACTGTCACCGGGAGAATTTCGAGTTCGTTGTCTTCGTTAATGATTATGACCGTATTATTGGACTGTAAAACATAGCGCGGTAAGACCACGACGTTGTCAGCGGGTAGCCCCTGGATTGCGGCATTTACAAAGGTGCCGATTTTGAGCTCTTTCTGATGGCTTTGGCCCAGCACACCATAGGGGTCAATGACCTGTGCGACGGCATAAACAACCCGGCTGGTTTCATCAACAACACCTTCGGTGCGGATTATCTGCGCTTGCCATTCATCTGTGATGCCGGCAATTTGCGTGCTCAATGTGACCGGTGGGAAAGACCTGTTCTGACCCCTGGCTTCCGTGCCGCTGGGCAGTTCCAGGTATTTCAGGTCGGTGCTGGTTAACGGCAGGCGCACTTCTGCAGTATCAATGGCGAAGGTGATGCCGAGACGGGTTCCGGGTGTTACATACTGGCCGATATCCACGCCTTTAAGTCTGACCAGGCCGTCGTACGGCACCGTAATCTGTGTGCGCTCGAGATCACGGCTGGCTTTTTCCACATCCGCTTCTGCTGCGCTTACATTGGCCTTCGCATCCGCCATCTGCGGTTTGCGCAATCCAAGATCGGAAGGTTGTCCCTGCTTGCCCATATTGTGCCAGTCTTTCAGCGCCTGTTCCGAGCGCGCGGTTTCATCGGCCAGCTTTGCCCTGCGCGAGGCCAGCGCCGCTTCGGCTCGCTTCAATCCTGCCTGGTAATCACTGGGATCAATCTGTAGCAAAACCTCACCTTCGCGGAAGAACCCGCCGGCGACAAAATCGTCGGAGATACCGACAATTTTCCCGGAAACCTCTGCAACCAGTGCAGTTTCCGTGCGTGGTTTGACAGTGCCCTGGGAATTGATTACGAGGTTTAGGGAATTGACTTCCGCAGTAATGATATCGACCAGGATCGCCTGCGTGGTTTCCGGTTTGCGTTCAGCCTGTTGTGAATTCTTGTAGGCAACCAGCGCAATGACCACCAGGATCGATATACCGATCAAAATCAGCGGAAGCGCGAACTTGAAAAACTTTCCCATTCCCCTAAAACTCCATTTGGCCCGTATAAAAAAGGAAAACTAACAGATAATGACTGCGGATTATCCTCTCTGGGCACGATTTAGTCACTGGATCAATTGATTTACAATAGGTTCAGCGTAAATAATCCGTCATAATATCTGACAGATACACATGGGATCACGATGAAGCACTTCATCAGTTTAAAACAGTCATCCGGCCAATTGCCGACTACACGGAATAATTTAATGGGAATAGTGTTAAAAACACCTGAAGAAATAGAGGCCATGCGGGTAGCAGGCCATTTGGCAGGTGAGGTCCTCAGGATGATCCGTGAGCACGTGCGTATTGGTGTGACCACCGGTGAACTGGATGATATCTGCTACGCTTATATCACTGAAGAGCAGCAGGCCATCCCGGCACCTTTGAATTACCGGGGTTTTCCAAAATCGATATGTACGTCCATCAACCAGGTGGTGTGCCACGGTATTCCGGGTGATAAAAAACTCAAGAATGGCGATATTTTGAATATCGATATCACCGTCATAAAAGATGGCTGGCATGGTGATACCAGCAAGATGTTCCTGCTAGGTGAGCCAAGTGTGCGTGCGCGCCGCTTATGCGAGATTGCACACCGGGCGATGGTCACGGGTATTGAAATGGTCAAACCGGGTTTACGTCTGGGTGATGTCGGCCATGCCATCCAGCACTATACCGAGAGTCAGGGCTGTTCCGTGGTACGTGACTACTGTGGTCACGGTATCGGTAAGGTATTCCACGAAGATCCACAAGTGCTGCACTACGGTCGCCCGGGTGTGGGTGAGGTGCTGGTTCCCGGCATGGTGTTTACCATTGAACCGATGATCAATATCGGCAGAATGGAAACCCGCCTGCTCGGTGATGGCTGGACCGTGCACACCAGGGACCGCAGCCTGTCTGCGCAATTTGAGCACACGCTGGCGGTCACCGAAGATGGTTATGATGTGCTTACACAGTTACCGGGTGATGAACTGTAATAGGAGCCCCGTGCGGGACGCAGATGAAAATAAGGTTAAGGGGCCCATTATCTAAACCAGCTGCCGCCGAAGGTTGCCTGGACCCGGATGCACTTAAGTACGCTGGTGAACAAACCAATAAACAATTCATCCAGTCACTCAGAGACGCTTTGGCCGAAGCAGACGGGTGTCTGACAAAAAAATTCCATAATAACGAAGATGTAAACCAGCTGGTCAAAGCCCGTGCCTGGGTGGTCGACCAGTTGATCATCCATGCCTGGACCAGGCTGATCCCGGCTGAGGAGGACATTTCGCTGGTTGCCGTGGGCGGTTTCGGTCGTGGTGAACTCCACCCCCATTCCGACGTGGACCTGCTGATCCTGCTGGCAAAGTCGTCACCCGGTGAGACGCTACGCACCGCTATTGAGGCCTTTGTCACATTGCTGTGGGATGCAGGTTTTTACCTGGGTCACAGTGTGCGGACTGTTGAAGCCTGCGTTTCGGAAGCAAAAAAGGATATCGCTACCGCCACCAGCCTGATGGAAAGTCGTCTGCTCAGCGGCGATACCAGGATGCAGGAAGAAATGCTGGTAGCAACGGCTGCCGACCAGGTCTGGTCAGCGGCAGAATTTTTTGATGCCAAGTTTGAAGAACAGGTCAAGCGTCACGATCAGTATCACGGTACCGCTTATAACCTGGAGCCCAATATCAAGGAAGGCCCCGGCGGTTTACGTGATATCCAGATGATCGGTTGGGTCGCGAAAAGGCACTTTAATACGCAATCCCTGCATACGCTTGTGGAGCGCGGTTTTTTGACGGAATCCGAGCTTCAGGATTTAAAAGATGGCAGGACATTCCTTTGGGAAATTCGCTTTGCCCTGCACTTGCTGGCCGGGCGCGGGGAAGACCGTCTGTTATTTGAGTTTCAGCGCCAGATTGCCGAACACTTTTTAGGGTTTAAGGATACTCGGCATTCCAATGCGGGTGTTGAGCAGTTTATGCAGCGCTACTACCGCGCGGTCATGCAAATCGAACGTCTCAATGAAATGTTATTGCAGTTATTCAGTGAAGAGTTGCTGCCGCGCAAGATAGTACCCTCAAAAGATCTGGGTGAGGATTTTCGTGTTACCCATGGCTTTCTTGAAGTCTCCGATGATGATCTGTTTGAGCGTCGGCCGGTAGCAATGATGGAGTTGTTTGTTCTGCTGGCAAAGCATGAGCACATATTGGGGGTGCGGGCATCCACCATTCGCCTGATCCGCGATAACTTGTACCGCGTAGATGAAACATTCCGTGCCGATGAGCAGGCCAGGCAATACTTTCACGAATTATTTTGCCAGTCCAGTGGTGTTTACACGCAACTACAACGCATGAACCGCTACGGAATCCTGGCGGCTTTTATCCCGGCATTTGCAAACATCGTTGGCCGCATGCAGTTTGACCTGTTCCATGTTTATACCGTGGATCAGCATATTTTATTCGTGCTTAAAAACCTGCGTAGATTTGCTTACGGAAAATACAGTTACGATTTCGCGCATGCCGAAGATATTTTCAAACAGATCGATCACCCGGAAATTTTGTACCTGGCGGCGCTTGTTTCCACGACATAGCCAAGGGCCGGCAGGGCGATCATTCGACGCTGGGCGCCGAGGATGCCCTGGCGTTTTGCCGGCAATTGCCAATGAGTGATGAGCACTGCGAACGTGTGGCCTGGCTGGTGGAGCAACACCTGGTGATGTCACAGACCGCGCAACGGCGGGATATTACTGATCCTGAAACGATAAAGGCCTTTAGTGAGGTTGTCGGTAATCAGACCCGGCTGGATTACCTGTACCTGGTCACGATAGCAGATATTGCCGCCACCAGTTCCAAGTTGTGGAATAACTGGAAAGACAGCCTGTTGTGGGAGTTGTACTCGGTGACATCGATGGCATTGGCGGAGGGCAGTTCAAACATATTTGACCGCAATCACCGTATCGAGGAGTCCAGGGCGGAAGTGCGTGACATATTGCTCCATGAAGGTTTGAACCGTGGGGCCATCGATGCCTTGTGGGATAGCCTGCCGCAAAACGTATTTTTGAGCTTCTCCAGATCGCAACTGGAATGGACGGCCTCAACGGTACTCAAGGCCGGCCCGGACAACCCTGTGCTGGTGGCCATACGCGAGGTAGAAGAGCAGGGTGTCAGTGAATTGTTGGTGCATACACCGGATTATCTCGGCTTGTTTTCTGCAGTGACGACGGTTATCGATGAAATCGGGCTCGATGTACTGTCGGCCCGTGTCGGGACCACCACCTCTGGAAAGAGTTTTGACCTGTTTCACTTGATGGATCGGCATGCACAGGCACTGAATCACATCGATAGTGAACGCCTGAAACTACGCTTATGTGAGGTGCTGGCAGATACAATGGTGCCCGAACCGGTGGTCCGCAGACTGCCGCGGCGACTACGGCTTTCAAGAGCACTGCGCGGATTCGGTTCTCGGCTGCACACGGCGGTGAAAAAACCCTGATGGACCTGGCGTGCTCTGACCGGCCGGGGATTGTTATCAAACATCTCCGCTGCGATGGTGGCTTGCGGCATCCGTATTCATGATGCAAGAATTGCAACACTCGGCGATCGTGTGGAGGATGCTTTTATCATCAGTGACAAGCACAATGCTCCACTGAGCCGTAAGATACGAACAGAATTATTAACGACTTTAAAAGAGACACTGGGCCAGGACTGGGCGAGCAATGAAGCAAGCAAATAATATGCAAGACCACCGCAAACTTATCGAGGCGGCGTTTGAAGAACGCAATACCATTACACCCGAATCTGCCGAAGCTGAACTTGTTGCAGCCATCGAAGCATCCATTTCCGGACTGGAGCAGGGTGTTTTACGTGTTGCCGAACCTGGCAACGATGGGTGGCAGGTCAATGAATGGTTGAAAAAAGCGGTGTTGCTGTATTTTCGTATCCGCCACAATGAAGTGATTGATGGCCCGGCCTCACGATATTATGACAAGGTGCCACTGCGCTGGGCACAGGGTTCTGACGACGACATCAGTAGCTGTGGCGCCCGCATCGTGCCACCGGCGACCGTCCGGCGTGGCGCTTTTATCGGACATGACGCAGTGCTGATGCCCTCCTATGTCAATATCGGTGCTCGTGTGGGAGAGCGCAGCATGGTTGATACCTGGGCAACGGTGGGTTCCTGTGCACAAATTGGCAGCCATGTACACCTGTCGGGTGGTGTCGGCATCGGCGGCGTGCTTGAACCCTTGCAGGCAACCCCCACAATTATCGAAGATGACTGTTTTATCGGTGCACGTTCGGAGGTGGTCGAGGGTGTGATCATCGGCAAGGGCAGTGTGCTGTCCATGGGTGTTTATATTGGCAAGAGCACCCGGATTTATGACCGCGAAAGCGGTGAAATCACCTACGGTTGGGTTCCCCCGGGTTCAGTGGTAGTGCCTGGTAGCCTGCCGGCCAAAGACGGTAGTTACGCCCTGTATGCTGCGATCATCGTCAAACGCGTAGATGAACAAACACGTTCGAAAACCAGTGTTAATGAGTTGCTGAGAGCAAGTATCGAAGCCTGATATGAGTGCCACACTGGATTTGACCCGTGCTTTGATTGAACTGGTTTCGCTGACGCCCGCTGACGCTGGTTGCCAGCGTTTATTAGCTGATCGACTGGAACCCCAGGGGTTTGATACTGAATGGTTTCAGTTTGGTGACGTCAGCAATGTGCTTTTTACCCATGGTGAGGGCGAGCCATCTATCTGGTTTCTGGGTCATACCGATGTGGTTCCTCCCGGACCTTTGGATGACTGGACTTCACCGCCGTTTAAAGCCGAGGTCAGAAATAATATTTTGTATGGCCGTGGTGCTGCCGATATGAAAGGGGGGGTTGCTGCCATGGTCACTGCAGCCGAGGCCCTGGTGCGTGAGTGCCCGGATCATATCGGGCAAATCGGTATCCTGCTGACGAGTGATGAAGAAGGCGTTGCTGTTGATGGTGTCAAACGTGTTGCTGAATTGCTTGGGAAAAGAGATGGCGCACCACAATATTGCCTGGTGGGTGAACCCAGCTGT
>PVMK01140106.1_pt1 | contig 25750 bp, 29 predicted proteins | sample 1853481 | NCBI WGS metagenome assembly PVMK01 (sample SAMN08533507, study PRJNA380276) | Marine sediment metagenome, whole genome shotgun sequencing project.
TCAACCCCCTATATCCCCCAGTCTTGGGGGACTTCTATAGCTGGGGGACACCTCCAGACCCCCGGCAGGAAGTATCCTGCACCTCTTTTTCAGCGGTCTCTATCTATCTGCACGAGATCATCCACAATTGCCCGGAGGGACAGGGTCTGCTATTATAATTTGACATTGAAAGTCCATACGGGAAACACACTGCATAGAGTGCGAAAACCAGTAATTGTTACTGGCAATTGTCAAAACTATATAGATACTGCTGAAATTGCCTCAATCAACCCCCTGTATCCCCCAATCTTGGGTGTCTTTTATATCTGGGGGACACCCCAGACCCCCGGCAGGAAGTATCCTGCACCTCTTTTTCAGCAGTCTTATATGGTAGAGCTCTCAGTAACGTAGCGCTAAGGGCGAAAAAGGAGGGATCGTGAACGTTGGATTAGTCTATGACCCTATTTACCTGGAGCACGATACGGGGTCACACCCCGAGAACGCGTCACGGCTGATAAAGACCGTGGAGCACCTGGAGCAGACCGGGACGATGAAACAGCTTGTCCCGATTAGCCCCCGTGCTGCCACTGTGGGTGAACTATCGACAGTGCACTCCCCCGGGTATATTTCTAATGTGGAGTCTTTCGCGCAGGGAGGCGGCGGCGCGCTCGATCCCGATACCGTGGTCTCTCCTGCCTCCTATAATGTGGCTCTATATGCCGCCGGTGGCCTCATCGAGGCGGTTGATGCAGTGATGGCAGGGAATGTGAAGAGCGCCTTCGCCCTGGTCCGGCCGCCGGGGCATCACGCCGTACGCTGGGAGGCTATGGGTTTCTGCCTGTTTAACAATGTCGCCGTCGCTGCCAGGTATGCGATGGCAAACTACAATCTGGAACGCATTCTCATCGTTGACTTCGACGTACATCACGGCAATGGGACACAGGACACTTTCTATGATGACCCCCATGCCCTCTACTTCTCTACACACCAAAGCCCCTTTTACCCCGGGAGCGGTCGTGTCGAGGAAACCGGGGATGGCGATGGCAAGGGAACAACTGTGAATGTTCCCCTGCCTGCGTGGTGTGGCGACGATGAATACCTGCGGGTATATGATGAGGTGCTGATACCGGTGACGAGGCGCTTTCGGCCTCAGCTTGTTCTGGTATCCGCAGGCTATGACGCTCACTGGAGCGACCAGATATCGCAAATGCAACTATCCGTCACCGGATTCGCAAATGTGGGGCGCCTGCTGAAAGGGCTGGTCGAAGAACTCTGCGACGAGCGAATCGTATTCACTCTGGAGGGCGGCTACAACCTCGATGCGCTGGCGGCATCTACGAGGGCAACCATAGATGTGCTCCTGGGTAACTCCGAGATTATCGATCCCATAGGCAAGCCCCCTGGAGCAAGGGCAGCCCCGGATATTGAGGCGCTCCTTGAGGTAGTAAAGGATACTCACGGACTGTCCTAAGGTCCCGGCATATTCTGGTCCTGGGGGCAGTTATCAGGGCAAGTATCGCAATCCATATCGCAGGGCTCGATATGTATCGTCACATGGATATTGGGAAGCCTCGACTTGATGTCCTCCTCCAGGTGATCACATAGACTGTGTGCCCTCTCTACGCTGGCATCCCTGGCCATCATCATGTGTAGCTCGATGTAGCGCTCGCTTCCTGCCTTCCGGGTACGTAGCTCGTGGAAACCCACCAGTTCCCCCATATGCTCGCTCATGATGGATTCTATCAGCGCCTCTTCATCCTCGGGCAGCTTGACATCGATGAGGGATGGGAACGCTCTCCTCGTCAAGTTATATGCCGCTCTCAGGATAAAGATGGATACACAGATGGCAATAATCGGGTCGAGAATATTTAGTCCGGTTACCTGAACCACAACCAGCCCGGCCAAAACCCCCAGCGAGGTATAGACATCGGCGGTGAGATGACGGGCATCGGCCTCCAGCGCTATAGAGTCCGAGTCCCTGGCGATTCGCAGCAGGTGACGGGAGACAATGATATTTACCACTACGGAGATCGCCATCACCGCGATCCCTATACTCAAGTATTCGACAATTGCTCCCGCAATGATCCTGTTTATCGCCTCGTAAATAATGAAGATTGCGGCGACAAAGATCAATACCGCCTCTATGGTACCACTGACATTTTCCACCTTGCCATGGCCAAAGGGATGCTCCCTATCTGCTGGCCTGCCGGCAATCCGTAAGCTGACGAAAGCGATTAATGCCGCTAATAGATCGATACCGCTGTGAATAGCCTCGGCGATGATGCTGACACTTCCAGTGAGGATGCCGGCCACCAGCTTGAGCAGGATCAACAGGGTATTGGAGAGAACAGAAAGCCCGGCGGCGCCGGTTTTAGTGCGGAACATGCATTACCCCCCGGCAGGTGCCCGCTTGGGGACTACGCGCCGGAAAAGCCTGCCGAATGCGCCACTCTCCCAGACTACGAGCAGCTGGCTGGCAATGAAGATGGAGCTGTAGGTGCCGCTGATCACTCCGATGAGGAGGACCAGGGCAAAGTTGTGTATGCTTGCCCCGCCTAAAAGGAGCAGAGCCAGTATCACAAACAGAGTGGTTATAACTGTGTTGAGGGAGCGACCCAGCGTTTCCATAATGCTGTTGTTGACCGTGGTCGCAAGCGGGGTCCCCGGGTTCTTGAGCGAATTCTCCCGGATGCGGTCAAAGACCACGATGGTGTCATTCACACTGTAACCGATAATGGTAAGCAAACCAACGATGAACATCGCATCGATCTCTATGTCGAAAATCACTCCAAGTACAGAGAAAATGCCGAGCACGATGATTACATCGTGGAGCAAAGCCACGATAGCACATACCCCGTAGCGAAACGGCCTCATCAACCTTCGAAAGGCCCAGGTAACATACAGCAGGATGCCGATGGCAGCTACGATAACTGCAAGCATGGCGTTCCCCTCGATGTCGCTGGCGATGCTGCCCGAAATTGCATACACTTCCACAATGGTAAGGGTTCCGAATGCCTCTGTAAGGGCATTCTGCATCACAACGATATCTTCCTCCGATAGCTCTGTAGTGCGGATGACGAAGGCCTGAGCATCACCGCTCCATTGAATGATGGCGTCATCGTGCCCCAGCACGGCCAGCTCTTCGCGAAGCTCCTCCTGAGTCACCGCTTGCTCAAAGCTAACAGTCACCATCGTGCCGCCGGTGAACTCTATCCCCCTCTGCAGGCCGACGGAGAGCAGGAAAATGACCCCAATGAGGATAATGATACCCGAGACGAGGAAATACCATTTTCTCTTACCGACAAAATCAATCATTTATCATCTCTCATGACCGAAATAACGAAACCCGCTTTGCCAGCGCGGTGAACACTATAGTACGCAGAGAAGTCCTGGTAACCACAATTGCCGTCAGCATACTGATAACAACTCCGATGCCCAGTGTCAGGGCAAAGCCCATTACCAGGGGCGCAGCAATAATTCTGCTGCCAAACCAGAAGAGGATAATGCAGGTAATAAGGGTAGAGACATTGCCGTCGCGAATCGCCGGCCAGGCACGGTTAAAGCCCGCCTCGACAGCAGCCCTTAGCGTCTTTCCTGACCTTATCTCCTCCTTCATCCTCTCAAAGATAAGGACATTGGCATCAACGGCCATCCCGATGGAGAGTATAAAGGCCGCGAAGCTTGCCATGGTGAGGGTAACGGGAACCATCTTGAAAATAGTAAGCATGATGGCAACATAAATCATCAAAGAAAAGCATGCCAGCAAACCGGGGAGTCTGTAATAAAGTATCATGAACGCCATTACCAGCAATAGACCGATTATACCGGCGATAAGGCTTTTATGTAGGGAGTCGGCACCGAGGGTGGCATCGACGCTCTGGATTACTGCCGGCTCAGGGTAGAACTCGCCGCCATCCCAGTGTCCCAGCGGTAGAGGCAGCGCACCGCCGTTGAGCTGGCTGGACAGTATTCTCGCCTCATCATAGGTCAATCCCTCAATAATCCCGCTGCCACCGCTGATCACTGTTTGCACTACCGGCGCTGAGATCATCTCATTATCGAGGAAGATGCCCAGAGGCTCGCCCACGAGCCTCCCGGTAATCTGAGCGAAAAGAATAGCCCCGGTCTGGTCAAATTCGAACGCTACCACCGGCTGGCCAGTCTGCTGGTTCACATCAACGTAACTATTGGGCAAGAGGTATCTGCCAGTAAGCCATAGCTCCTCCCCATCGACTGTGCCGATAGAAGGTATCCAGATGCTTATCGGCTCGCCGGCTTCATGGTCAATAAATAATGCGGTGTCCAAAGTGAGGACGTTACTTGACCCGTTGATGGCTGCTATCCGCCTCGTTTCCCAGTCTTCCTTCGCAATGCCCCCACCCAAGCCGAAACCAACCACGCAGGTGTCATCTACTTTAAAACCGGTGGCATCGTCAATAGTAATCTGAGTATCCCTCGCATACGACGCCTCTGTTAGGATTGCTTCAACCCCATTTTGCTCTTGAAAGTCCATTTCAGCCACTGCGCCAACCAGAGCCTTTGCCTCATCGGCGGTAACACCAGGTATCTGCACGGAGATACGGGAACTGTTGCCGCTGCCGATTATTTGGATACTAGGCTCAGATATCCCATAGCGGTTAATTCGCTTCTCGATAATTTCCCGGGTCACTTCGACAGCGTCGTCCTCAGCACCGGGTGCAACCTCGGTAAAGTCGGCCTCATATACCAGATGTGTGCCTCCCTGAAGATCCAGCCCCAGCGAAAACCCTTGCCGGCCTCCGATATTTTCTATCGCCAGCAGCGAAACACACAAGGCGGCTGTAACAAAGATAGCCACCAGAGTTAGAATATGTTTTCTACCCATTATTTCTTTCTTGCCACTTATATCAACTTTGTTTAGTATTTCGCTTTTGTACGAAGCGGAGCGCTTCGTCCCTGGTAGTAACCTCTCCGGCAGCCTGAGCCTCGCGCACTGCCTCCAGTAGCCGGCCCATCTCAGGTCCAGGGCTCATCCCCAGTATATCGATAAGGTCATGCCCGTTGATCAGCCTGGTCTGCGAAACAACGCTTACCTCGCTGAAGCGCTCCTCAAGGACATGGGATACACTCCGAGTATGCCTGCGCCATTCTTCAAGCTCCAGGTTGGGACCCCGCGTTGCCAGATGATCCGCAAGATTAAGAAAGATAGTGTCGATTCCCACATCACCTGTATCCCTGAAATAGCGGTAGATAGCGCGTTTGGTGGGAAGTTCATCCTCACCAGCCAATTGTCCCGGGCGCAGATGGTGCTCGATCATTTTTTGCACTATCTCTTTCTCGCGAACGCTGAACCTCAGTCGCTCCATAATGCCTTGCGCAACGGGTTGCCCCCTCCTGAGCGTGCCCGAAGAAGCGCATCCGTCCCGACTCCTCGATAGTCCTGGTTTGGGGCTTGGCTATATCGTGGAGCAGCCCAGCCAGTTTAAGCAGGGTCTTCCGCCTGTGTCCGCCAGCTATCTCCTCCTCAAAGTGTTCCTCCAGTACCGGTGACCAGGGCACAGAGGTCAGGATTTCATTATCAAAGTATCCGGAGCCTTCGACCCGGAGCAGGAATTCGATGTCGTCAACCGTCTGTATAGAATGCTCGAGTACATCCCAGAAGTGTTCCTTGGGTTGCTCCGCCCCCTTGGTGGGCGCAAGCTCAGGAAAGATTGATAAAAGCAGGCCAAGCTCATCGAGCAACCGGAGCCACCTGGCTGCCTTCGGGACGGCAAGTAGGCGGCAAAATTCATCGCATACCCTCTCCGCGGCAACCTGTGTAATAAGCTGGTGCTGATTTTTAATTTGCGCTCTTGTTTCATCGGATAATGAAAAGTTGAATTCCGCTGCGAGGCGCAGGGCTCGTAGCAGACGCACCGGGTCTCGCTGGAAAGCCTCATCGCTAATGACGCGTACCACCCCCGCCTCCAGGTCCCGCTGGCCGCCGCAGGGATCGATGAGGGGAGCATCTGGTTTCGTTATTTCACTCAAATTTATGGCGATGGCGTCTATGGTGAAGTCCCGCAATGCCAGATCTTCCTCAATGCTCCCACGCATGGTTGCAAGATCCAGATGCAGGGGCTTTTTTTGCTCTCCCCACAACCCCCACCGCTCCTCGGGGAGCACCACCCTGGCTATTCCATCCGCCTTATCCAAGGGCACAAATGTACCCTCGAAGGGCCTTCGCCACATTGCGGGCCAGCTCTACAGCCTCTGTCCCGACAACAATATCGATATCGTAGCTGTCATGCCCTATCAGGTTATCACGCACAAAACCACCGGTGAGGTAACCCTCGATCGAGTGCGGGGCGAGAAATTCCTCTACCCTGGTTAAAACTTCCATCATCTCTTTTTTTGGCTTCTTCCACCCGGAGCTCTCTATCCTCATCCGCAACAAACCCCTGTAAAAAAGCGTTTCGCAGCGCTGGAAGAAGCTTGGCTTTCCTTTTAATACTGTGACAAGCTATTTAGTACGCTTCGTAGACTTTAAAAAAGCGGGGCTCTGTAAAAGGCCCCCCATTTTCCATAACGCACTTAGTAAGAATCATATGACTATATTTCACGTGTTTCCACATCATCTGTCACCGGCGTAAGTTTGTCAATACTCTCCAGGTGATCGAGGTATAGAGTCCCATCCAGGTGGTCAAGCTCGTGTTCCAAGGCCTGGGCGAGGAGCCCCTCACCTTTGATGCGAATTTCCCGACCAAAGCGGTCGAGCCCCTTAACCGTGATCTTCTCCGAGCGCTGGATCTCCCCCCTATAACCGGGGACACTGAGGCACCCCTCCTCAATCTGGCGCTCTCCGGACCGCTTCACAATCTTGGGATTCACCAGAACTATAGTCTCCTCATCTGGCAACTCGATTACCGCTATCCTCAGAGGGACCCCTACCTGAGGAGCTGCCAGCCCCACACCACCCACCTCATGCATGGTCTCCACCATGTCATCGATGAGCTGCGCTATCGCTCCGTCGATACTGGTAACACGTTTCGCTTTTCTGACGAAGTACCGGGTTAGTGTAATCAACCATGGGAAGGACTGCCATTAGATCTCCCCAACCGTTTGCCACATTATAGCGGAGGAGGAAGCTTGTCTGTCAAAGCAGGCTCACAGGGTCGATGTCGACAACCCATCCGTGAGGAATGGGCACTTCAGCCAGTAGACGCACCGGTTCATCGCCGCGCAGGATGACCTGCCAGCGAAAACGGCCACGCACCCGTGGCATGAAGGCCGGGGAAGGCCCAATAAGGGATATATCCATGCCCCACGAGTCCCGTTCCTCCTTAAGAACGCGATGCATTCTCTGAGCCTCTCTCTGGCAAAGGGCGTTACTGGGATTAACGTAAAGGAGACGCGCCAATCGACTAAACGGGGGGTTCTGGTACTGACGTCGGATAGCGATCTCTTGTTTATAAAAGGATAGATAGTCCTGTTTTGCAGCGCAACTGATTGTATAGTGTTCCGGGGTATAGGTCTGAATGATAACCTTCCCCGCCAGCGGGCCACGCCCTGCCCTGCCTGCTACCTGGCTCAGCACCTGGAAGGTTCGCTCGCCGGCTCGAAAATCGGGCAGGTAAAGGCTCACATCAGCATTGATCACCCCTACCAGGGTAACCAGGGGTAGGTCCAGCCCCTTAGCAATCATCTGAGTGCCAATGAGGACATCCGCCTCATGAGCCAGGAACTTATCCAGAATCTCCTCGTGGGAATGTTTCCCCCCGGTGACATCACGGTCCCAGCGCAAGAGCCTCGCCTCGGGGAAGACACGGCCAAGCTCATCCTCCACCTTCTGGGTACCGGTACCAAGAAACTTGATCCGCTTGCTACTACACCGGGGACAAACGCGGGGCATCGCCCGGCGATAATTACACCGGTGACAAACAAGATCCTCTTTCGTTGAGTGATATGTCAGAGAGACATCGCACCTTTTACAGCGCAGCACATAGCCACAATCTCGGCACTGTACAAAAGTGGCACTTCCCCTCCGATTGAGGAAAAGGATCACCTGCTCCTTGGCTGCCAGGGCCTGCTTTATCCCTTCGGTAAGCGATCTACTGAAGATACTCCGGTTTCCCGCCCTTAGCTCCTGGCGCAGATCAAGAATCTCTATCCTTTTCTCCCCTGTAGCAATCCGCTCCGGTAGCCCCAATAACCGATAGTTGCCTCTCTGACTACGATAGTAGCTGGAGACTTCAGGCGTGGCACTGCCCAGGATGACCACCGCACCGGTAAGCTCCGCCAGCTTGATGGCAACACTGCGCGCATGGTAACGGGGCGAGCGATCATGCTGTTTGTAAGTCCACTCATGTTCCTCATCGATGACGATGAGACCCAGGTCAGGCTGCGGGGCAAAGATCGCCCCGCGTGATCCGATAACCACATCGAAAGCACCTTCCCTAATTCGCCACCACTCATCAAACTGCTCCCCTGCCGAGAGCTTGCTGTGCAGCACCGCAACCCTGCCCGGGAATCTGGCGGCGAAGCGCGCGATGGTTTGTGGAGTGAGAGCAATCTCGGGGACCAGTACAATCGCCCGCTTGCCGATAGTAACGACCTGCTCCAGGGCTCGAAGGTATATCTCCGTCTTCCCGCTACCGGCAACCCCGTGAAGCAGAAAAATGGGCATCTTATTTTTCACACTCCCCACACTTCCTGATTCCGCGCCCGGGGTAAGGGCTGCTTTGACCTCGCGCCAGGCGGCCTCCTGCGCCGGGGTGAGGGTTGGGGCCGGTGAAGGAGGAAAGGTGCGATGAGCTAGCGGGTCGCGATACACCCGAACCTGCTCGATAGTGACGAGGCCCTTTCTTCGTAGCGCTGCCGCTGCGGGCGCGATGGGGCCAAGGATCTCTTTCGCTTCGGTGAGGGTAATAGGACCAGCCTGAAGAAGCTTTAATAGCTCTACCTGCTTGGGTGCCCCCCTTGCCTGGAGCAGGCTCGCTATATCCAGCGCTGCCCCAGTATTCAGGCGAAGGTGAGGCACCATCTTTGGCCCTACCCTCACCGGCCCCAGCTCGTGGGTTTTTTTAACCAGACCTTTACCCACCAACTGCTCGATAATCACCCTCGCCTCTTTTTTGCCCAGAGCTTTCTCTGCCGCTTTGACCCCGAGCTTGCTCTTCCGACTTATGAGATCCAGTAATTCCCTCTGGAGAGGGTTAAGCGAGGAGACAATGCTGTCAGCGGGATGGGGAACGAGCGTAAGAAAAGTGAGCACCCTCCGCTCAAAGCCGGGGGGCATCATCAGGGCGACGGCATCGAAAAGGGGTGTGAAATAGTATGCGCTGATCCAGCGGGCCAGTTCTACCTGAGGGGGATGATATCAAAGGACGAGGGTCGATGAGGCCAGCAACTTCCCTCGTATCCTCCACAGAGGGATGCTCGGTTAATTCAAGGACCACGCCCTGTAAGAGCCTGGGGCCAAAGGGGACCAATACTGCGTGCCCCACCATTATGTCAGGGGACACTGAATAGCAGAATGTTTGCCGCTGTGCCCCCGGAGAATTCACCGCTACCTCAGCGTAATTCATCCCCCTTGATTGCACAGCTCACCTTTTTACCCTATTCCTCCGCGCGCTCTACCTTTACCCTTCTCTCTTTTATGCGTGCCTTTTTAGCGGTGAGCCCGCGCAGGTAGTAGAGGTTAGCACGGCGTACCTGTCCGTGTCTAAGTACCTCTACCTTTTCTATCGAAGGGGATTGAAGGAAAAAGGTTCGTTCCACGCCAACCCCGTATGCAATACGTCTCACCGTAAAGCTGGCATTGACGCCGCCCTTCCTTACCCTGAGCACCACCCCCTGGAACATTTGGGTACGCACCCGCTCCCCTTCCACCGCTTTGATGCTCACCTTCACTGTATCGCCGGAGCTGATCATGGGAATATTGGGGTTCGGTACTACGGGAATCAACGTATCGAGGTTCATTTAATCTTCCTCTCTTTCTATATGCGCCACCAGTATTTTCTCTTTATCACTCAATTCTACCCGCCCTAAAAGGTCGGGGCGCCGCTTAATCGTACGCCGGAGCGATTGCTCCCTTCGCCAACTGGCGATTTCACCATGATTGCCTGAAAGCAATACATCAGGCACATCCCACCCGCGAAACGAATGTGGGCGGGTGTACTGGGGATACTCTAGAATACCGCTCGTATGGGAGTCATCCCCAACCGATTCCTCAGACCCAAGAGCACCAGGCAGTAGACGCACCAGGGCATCTACGACCACCATGGCGGCAAGCTCCCCACCGCTCAGGATATAATCCCCGATGCTGATCTCGTCCGTAACCAAGTGCTCCCGCACCCTCTCATCGACACCCTCGTAGTGCCCGCATATGAGGATCATCTCCTTATATTTTGCAAGCTCCTCGGCGACCCGCTGATCGAAAAGCCGGCCCTGCGGCGTGAGTAGCAGTACCGGCATCTCAGATGCGCCCCTCTATCGCCTCTACCGCAGCGAAGAGCGGCTCTGGCTTCAATACCATCCCGGGTCCGCCACCATATGGATAATCATCAACCACATGATGCCTATCGTAAGTGTAATCTCGGACATTACGAATCATAATATCCACCAGACTATGATCGATAGCTCGCTTGATGATGCTCTCGCCGAAAGGACCGGTGAACATATTAGGGAAAAGAGTCAAGATATGAATATGCATTCCCGCCCCCTATACAGCATCCCCGGTTATATCGTTTCTCCACACTGACCACATGCTACAACACCACCATTCAATGCTCCCCACACTCCCCCACCCTCACCCCTGAGTACCTCAATAGCATGGGGCAGCACGGGTAAAATCACCTCCAGGCATTCGCGAACCGCCCTGGGACTGCCGGGGAGATTGATGATCAAGCTTCTTCCTCTAATACCGGCTACTGCCCGACTGAGCATCGCCATCGCGGTCTTCTTCAGGCTCTCAGCCCTCATCGCCTCGACGAACCCCGGCGCACTCCTGTCTAAAACGGCAAGCGTCGCTTCCGGAGTAACGTCGCGCGGGGACAACCCTGTGCCCCCCGTTGTAAGGATGAGATCGATGCCCTCTTTATCGGCCCACTCCACGATCTTCGCAGATATAAGCTCCCCTTCATCGGGGACAATACCATATTTTACCACCTGAACATCGTAAGCGCCAAGTACCTCCCTGATCACCATACCGCTCTCGTCCGCTCGCTCGCCTTGCGAACCCTTGTCGCTAATTGTCAGTATTCCCAAAGTAAACATTTCTCACCCAGAGGTAGACAAATCCCTTCGACTACATACTCATAAAATGCCACCTTTATCTGCCAATTTGATAACAATTCAGTTCGAAGTAATACCGTCATAGCTATCGATATATTATAATACTGCTGAAATAGCCTCATCCAACCCCCTAATCCCCCAATCTTGGGGGACTTGTAAAACTGTGGGACACCCCCAGACCCCCGGCAGGAAGTATCCTGCACCCCTTTTTCAGCGGTCTCATTAACAATAGGGTGAACAGATCCCCATTACAGCCTCCACTTAGATGCTGCCGACGTTAATCACGTTTATGCGGAGAGGCATATCATGAGCCTTGCCCTCCCCAGCCAGTAGACCGGTAATCATGCAGTTAAACCAGAGGATATCACCACAATCCCCACCCATCCCATGATTGTTGGCTGCGCTATCAGAATATCGGTAGAAGCTTCCGCTATCATACCACAGAAGCGGTTACCTGTAAAAGAGCTTCAATAAATCGAGTATTAACGATTCATGGTTAAAAGTATTGACAGAAGGTGTGAAATTGTGGTATATTCGGCATTAAAATGGATAAAAGTGGTGTTCTTGATGATTAAGTTAGCTGAAGTTCCCGATGGGCGAATACGCAAGATCTGTATCATATCGATTTAGGTGATTAAGATAGCATGTTTCTTGGTGAGTACGAATACAAAATCGATCCAAAGGGCCGGGTAGCCATCCCCCCTAAGTTCCGCAAGTACTTCACGGACGGGATCGTGCTTAATATGGGAGCAGAAGCATGCGTCAATGTTTACACTCCACAGGTATGGGATGAGATCGCTAAGCAATACGATTCCGGGCCCATAGCTCCGAGCAAACTGCGGCAGAGGAATAGATATATTTACGCGACTGCCTTTGATATGGAACTTGACGAACAGGGCCGCGTAATGCTACCGCCGCCGCTTCGTAGGCACGCTGGCATCAAAGATAGTTTGGTCATCGCAGGAGTAAACAAATACCTCGAGATCTGGAGCAAGGAAAGCTGGGAGGAGCAGAGAGAATCCGCCAGCGAGGATTTCTGGCAGATCTTGGAGAGTATGGAGGCACGCCAGTGATACATATCCCCGTGCTCCTCAAAGAGGTTATCGAGGCGATCAAGGTCGTACCCGGAGGACAGTATATCGATTGCACTCTGGGGGGAGGAGGGCATTCTGCCGCGATACTGGAGCAGGGGGGCCAGGTTTTAGGCATCGATATCGATCCTCAAGCCATCGAGCTGGCACGGGAAAGGCTCCACCCACTATGGCAAGAATGCTATCTTAATCAACGAAAGTTACGAAAACCTGGAGGAGATCTGCGACAGAACGGGGTTTCACTCCACCAGAGGGGTGCTATTTGACCTGGGCATGTCATCGCTTCAGCTTGATGACACGAAGAGGGGCTTCAGCTTCCAGCATGAAGCCCCTCTCAATATGTGCTACAACCCCTCACAGGAAATAACCGCAGCTACCATAGTCAATACCTTCCCCCAAAAAGAGATCGCAGACATCATAAAGAGGTATGGTGAGGATCGTAGAGGAAACGAGATAGCGAGATCTATCGTGGCAAAGCGCCCATTGAATACCACGCTTGAGCTTGCCGCCACAGTAGCAAGGGCTGTAGGCACCCGCGGCAGAATTCACCCCGCTACGAAAACCTTTCAGGCGCTTCGCATCGCCGTAAACAGGGAACTAGAGCGCCTTAAGATAGCGTTGAAGCAGGCGCTCAACGTCCTGGAGGTAGGGGGCCGGATAGTCGTTATTAGCTATCATTCCCTGGAGGATCGCCTGGTCAAGGATTTCTTCAGGATGGAATCACAAAGTTGTCTTTGCCCTCCCCGGACACCGGTCTGTATCTGTAGTCATCATGCTACCCTTAAGCTAATCACAAAAAGGGTGGTTACCCCCACACACACTGAGGTTCTAGCTAATCCGCGCAGTCGCAGTGCCAAAATGAGAGCGGCCGAGCGCATTTAGTGGGTTATTTTTTAAAGGAGAACGGGCAGTGTCTCGCCTAGTGGGAATATGAGATTTTCTTCGCCGAGCCCAAGGCTATAGGCAACGATATTGTCCATCCAATAATGAGGTAAGGGGGTGAAATGATGTAATGGGTCCTATCCTAAAAAGACTACCAAAATCACTTATAAGGAGGAGGTAAATGGCAAAAAGCGAAAACATTTGTTGTATAGATGTAGGCACTACCAAGATCTGCAGCATCATGGCAACCCCTGGCCAGGGCGGTAACCTTAAGGTTCTCGGGGTTGGTGTTAGTCAGAGCAAGGGCTTACACAAGGGTCTCGTTGTAAACATCAATGAGGCCAAGGATTCGATCCAGTCCTCGATACGTAAGGCAGAGCAGGCCAGTGCACTCAGAATGGAATCGGTCTATGTGGGTGTTACCGGCAGGCATATCACCTCCCTCAATAAGAAGGGGGTGGTCTCCATTGCTCGAGGTGATAAACTGGTCCGTCCCGATGACCTGAAGCGCGTGCTTCGGACTGCACGCTCCTTCAGCATACCTAACGACCGCAAGTTGCTCCATGTAATCCCCAGGGGCTATGCCATCGATGGTCAGGTCGGGGTGAAGAACCCGGTTGGTATGCACGGTTTCAGGCTGGATGTAGAAACCCACATCATCACCGCTGCCGTAAGCTCAGTCCAGAACCTGGTCAAGTGCATCCGGGGTTCGAACCTCGAAATTGAAGACCTCGTTCTGGAACCACTGGCCAGTTCCGAAGCGGTTCTCAGGCCCGACGAGCGGGATGCAGGAGTGATCCTCGCCGATATTGGCGGTGGCACAACAGACATCGCCATCTTTAAGAATGGCAGCATCTGGCACACCGCTATCCTACCCGTAGCAGGATATCAAATCACCCGGGATATCGCTATTGGGCTGGGGCTGCCCTTCGACATAGCTGAGCAGATGAAGAGGAAGTATGGCAGCGTGATGCCCGTCTACGATGGCGTGGATAACGAATCCGCCAATCTCAACATGGAGAATGGCTACGGCGTTTCCCATCAAGACATCAATGACATCATCAGGGCTAGGGTAGAGGAAATTATAAAGCTGGTTGCTTTGGAGCTACCGTCAGACTATGCGAAGGAAGTGCCCGCTGGAATGGTGCTCACCGGAGGCTGCGCAAACTTGAAGGGAATAGAATCACTGGGGCAGGAGGTGCTGGGAGTGCCGGTGCGTAGAGGCGTGCCCACAGGCGTATACGGGATCGCTGATATCCTCACTGATCCAGCCTATGCTACCAGTGTTGGTCTATTGCTCTGGGGCTCAAAAAAGCACCCCGGCGAGGAAGGTTGGCAAGCCGGCGGAGCTGCCGAAACTCTCAGGCGCTTCGTCACCCGAATGAGAAGAGTAATATCACACTAACGAAAGGAGGAAAGAAATGGCAAAATCGAACTTCGCTCCTAACCCGGCAAAAATCAAGGTATTAGGACTTGGCGGTGGTGGTTGTAATGCCGTGAACCGCATGGTTCAGGCGAATATTGAAGGCGTGGACTTCATCGGGGTCAACACCGATGCCCAGGCCTTACTCCTGACCGAGGCACCCACCCGTATTCAGATCGGGGATAAGTTGACGAGAGGATTGGGTGTGGGCGGTGACAACGCACTTGGCTGTAAGGCTGCGGAGCAGAGCCGCGATGAGCTTCGCGATTGCGTCGTTGATGCTGACATGGTGTTCATCACCGCTGGCATGGGTGGTGGGACCGGCACTGGCACTGCCCCGGTTGTGGCGGAGCTTGCCAAAGAAGCGGGTGCGCTCACCATTGCCGTGGTGACCAAGCCCTTCGCCTTCGAAGGGACACATCGCATGGCAGTGGCAGAGGAGGGAATCGAGCTACTACTGGATAAGGTAGATACTTTGATCACCGTCCCCAACGATCGCCTGCTTGACCTATGCGACCAGCGGACTGCAGTTGATAGTGCCTTTAAGATGGCCGACGATGTGCTCATGCATGCGGTTCAGGCCATTGCCGAAGTGATCACGGTACCCGGGATGATCAATCTTGACTTCGCTGATGTTAAGGCGGTAATGAAGGATGCTGGCCCGGCCTGGATGTCCTTTGGGCATGGCAGTGGTCAACATCGCGCCTGTGATGCCGCTGAGGCAGCCTTGGCAAGTCCACTACTGGATGTCTCCGTGGACGGAGCAAAGGGGGTGCTTTTCAATATCACCGGAGGCAGCAGCCTCACCCTATTCGAAGTCAACGAGGCAGCATTGATCATAGGCAAGGCAGTGGATCCCGAGGCGAACATCATATTCGGTGTTAGCTTCGATCCCGAGATGAATGGCGACATAAAACTGACCTTGATCGCTACTGGATTCTATGCCACAGGGGGTAAAATCGTGCATCAAGACGAGGAGCTGCGCCGCCTTCTTACAAACGCGGAGACCGAGCAGGAACTGGACATCCCCACTTTCCTACGGCGCCCGCTCGGTAGACGGAAGGTAGCGGAAGCTACCGATCTCAAAGAACATAACTTGCAGCACAGAATTCCCGCTCGCTAATATTCCGGGTTAACCGGAACTTAATAGAGCCGTGGTCGCATCTGCGATTCACGGCTCTCTCATCTTCAAATCGAGCCGTTAAAAGTATTGACAACAACTATATATTGTGGTATTATTGCGCCGCTATTCTATATAGTGTGGTTTAATGCGATGAGATGCCCTTATTGTGGTCATAATGATTCTAAGGTTATTGACTCTCGTGACGTAAACGAGGCAATCCGCCGCCGCCGCGAGTGCTTAGAGTGCAGCGCTCGCTTCACTACTTATGAGCGGCTTCAGGCGGTGTCCCTGTTGGTAATCAAGAAGGATGGGCGACGCGAGGAGTTCAACCGTGAGAAATTGATCATCGGGATTAGAAAGGCCTGCGCCAAGCGCCCAGTCTCCCAGGAGACTATAGAGCAAATGGTCGACGATATCGAAGACCGACTTCGTAAGTCGGGCAAGGCAGAGGTTGATGCCTCGACGATCGGGGATATGGTGATGGAGCGGCTGCGCCAGCTCGATGGTATCGCATACATCCGTTTCGCCAGCGTATATCGCGCCTTCGCCGACGTCGATGAGGTGCGGGAAGAGGCCGATGCCTATGCCAGGCTTAAGCCTCTCATTAACTCCACAAACCAGCTCCCTCTTTTTTCGAATCTTTCCGATGACGATCTCAATGTAATTGGTGGCGGAAAGAAAACTAGAGAAGCAACAGGATAAAGCCACTACAGAAGATGAAAGAAGAAGTATGGCAACCAATTCAAGTAGAAATAACGGCTCATCTCTCCTCCGGAACAGAATCGCGCGTGTTGTATTCGGCGCCACCGATTCTTTAGGTATCTCGGATAGGGAGACGGTGGAGCGAATTACCGAGCGGGTTATTCAGCGCCTGGAGCAAACGTATCAGAGCTTTCCCGGAATGGAGGGCACCATCCCCGAGTCGCGATTGAAGCCCGCTGAAATTCAGGCTACGGTAAAGCAAATTCTCGCTGAAGGGAGTGAAATGGAGGTTGAAATACACCCCGCCGAGTCAAAACAGAAGGAGCAGCGGGACATGGCCCGCAAGGTCACTCCAATTAAGAAATTAGGGGCAATGAAAGCCGAAACTGCAGGGTTCTCGGAAAATGCAATGCTGGTTCTGGAGAAGAGATACCTTAGAAAGGATAGTGATGGACACATTGAGACCCCCCAGGACATGTTTCATCGCGTGGCCCATAATATCGCCTCCGCCGAAAAAGCGGATGCAGCATCCTGGGAGGAGAAATTCTATCGGGTAATGGCGAATCTCGATTTTCTGCCCAACTCCCCTACCCTGATGAATGCCGGCCGGGAGCTACAGCAACTCTCCGCCTGCTTCGTCCTCCCTATCGAAGATTCCATGGAACGCATCTTCGATGCGGTAAAACACACGGCACTGATTCATAAGAGTGGAGGGGGCACCGGCTTCTCCTTCTCCAGGTTAAGGCCAGAGGGCGATATGGTTGGCTCCACCGGTAAGTTCGCCAGTGGTCCTGTGTCCTTCATGAAAGTCTTCGATGCGGCAACCGATGTCATCAAGCAGGGGGGAATGCGCCGTGGCGCCAATATGGCTATCTTGAATGTGGATCACCCCGATATCCTGAAATTCATCACCGCTAAGGAAAATGGAGACACCCTCACAAACTTCAATCTCTCGGTGGCAGCAACCGATGAATTCGTGAGGGCTGTAGAGGATGGCGCCGACTATAATCTTATTAATCCACGCGATAACACTATTCATAGTAAGCTAAACGCCAGGGAGGTCTTCGATAAGATCGTAGACCTGGCCTGGCGCACGGGTGATCCCGGGCTCGTCTTCATCGACCGGATCAACCGTGACAACCCTACCCCGAACCTGGGAGCCATTGAGAGCACGAACCCCTGCGGGGAGCAGCCCCTCCTCCCCTATGAATCCTGCAATCTGGGTTCGCTCAATCTTTCAAGGATGGTCGGTAACGGGAAACCCGCTATCGACTACAAAAAACTGGCCGAGACCTTGGAAATAGCTGTCAGGTTCCTGGACAACGTGATCGATAAGAATGGCTTCCCCATTCCCGAGATCGAGGAGATGACCAAAAAGACAAGGAAGATCGGCCTGGGGGTGATGGGCTTCGCTGATATGTTGATTAAGTTAGGTATTCCCTACGACTCGGAGGATGCTATCAAGGTCGCTGAGGATGTCATGCGGTTTATCAACGAAAAGGCGAGCGAGGCATCAGTAGCGTTGGCGGAAGAGAGAGGGGTCTTCCCCGCTTTTGAAGCAAGCGTTTATGATGTCCCCGGCGGCATTAGGGATAAGAAACGCGACGATAACAACTATCGCACCCACCGGTACGCTGAGCATCATTGCCGGCTGTTCCAGCGGTATTGAGCCGCTATTTGCGCTGAGCTATGTGCGCAATATATTGGATGGCGATGAACTGGTAGAGGTGAACCCGCATTTTGAGGAGGTTGCCAGAAGGGAAGGATTTTACTCCAAAGAGTTGATGAGAGAGCTGGCCAGGAAGGGCAGCGCGCACGGGATGGAAGGCATACCCGAATGGGTCCAGGAGGCCTTCGTCACCGCTCACGACATCAGTCCCGAGTGGCACATCAGAATGCAGGCTGCCTTTCAAAGATCCACCCACAACGCCGTCTCCAAAACTATCAATTTCGCCCACAGTGCCACCAGGGAGGATGTGACCCAATCGTACATGCTCGCTTACAAAGAGGGGTGTAAAGGGATCACCATCTATCGGGATAGAAGCAAGGATAAGCAAGTGCTGAATATAGCGGAGGGGGAGAAGGTCGAAGCGCTGGTCCCCAGGAGACGTGCCAGAGCCACCACGGGTGTTACCGAGAGGGTAGCCACAGGCTGCGGCAATATCTATGTAACGGTAAACTCTGATGAGTATGGGATCTGCGAGGTCTTCTCCAGCCTGGGAAAGGCAGGGGGCTGTGCCTCAGCACAACTTGAGGCTATCTGCAGGCTCATTTCACTGGCTCTTCGCTCCGGTGTCGATGTCACTTCGGTGGTAAAGCATCTCAAGGGTATTCGCTGTCCCGCTATCGCCTGGGAGCAGGGCCATTCGGTGCTCTCCTGCCCCGATGCAATCGGGATTGTACTGGAAAGGCGAATCAAGAGCGGTGGCAACAACATTGAAGCTTCTGAGATAAACCATTACTTACAGGGCGAACTCCTGGCTGTGCGTGATTTTGAGAATGAGCAGGAGTATACTAATATAAACGTGGCCGGGCAGTGCCCGGATTGCGGCGGAATGCTGATCTATCAGGAGGGGTGTCACATCTGCCATGCCTGTGGCTACACCAAGTGCAGTTGAGATGAGGCTCGAGCCATGCATAGTCTTGATAGTTATATAATGATGGGTATAGGAGGTCTTTTCCTTCTACTGGGCATTATCACCTTTTTATGGGCCAGGAGTGAGGAGCGGGGGCTTAATTATGACCTCTCCCAACGCCCCGACCTAAGGGAGTTCATAACACGCTGGCCGATACGTGTCGAACCCGGGGCACTTAGAGTGGGAGGATGGATATTAATGATTATAGGATTTGTGTTAATCGTTCTGGGAGGTATATTCTTAGCCATTAACTGAGGAGGGCTGATTTGGTAAAAGAAGCGGAACGCGAAGCTAAGGAAGAGGAGCTAAGCCCGAAGAAGATGAAGCGGCGCCTTGACAACCTTGACCAGCGCCTGGATAACATTGATAGTATGGTAACTGCTATCGCCGAGCGGACGATGAATCGACCCCTTAGCATAACGGTAACCTGCCACAATTGCGGTCAGATCATCGAGGTCGGCATCGTGGGCAGCGAGAAGATGATGAGATAATGATGTAGTAGGGATGGGGGCGTGTGGAGACAGCGTAATCGTGTGAAATGAGGTGGGAAAAGGAAGCGAAGCAAAGGCTCTCGAAGGAGAAAGGCACGATCATCAAGGATTGGGGCGGCAGAATCCCCATCGCCCTGATCTATCCCAATACGTACCACGTAGGCATGTCCAGCCTCGGATTCCAGACCATCTACGGTCTTCTGAATAGCTACGAAAATATCGTCTGCGAGCGGGTCTTCTGTGAAGGAGACAGACGGAGTATTGAATCCGGGCACTACTTAGATGACTTCGCAGTACTCGCCTTCTCTATCTCCTACGAACTGGACTATATCAATGTAGTCGAGCTGTTGAAATCGAGCGCAATTCCCCTATTTACCGCTGACCGCAGTGACGCCCATCCTCTGGTCATTGCAGGCGGACCATGTATAACCGCCAACCCGGAGCCCCTTGCACCCTTCTTCGACTGCTTTGCCATTGGAGAGGGGGAGGCCATTTTACCTGCGATAATCGAGGTGTTACAGGGGAATGGAGTGGGGGACGTAAAGAGCGAAAAGGGGATTCGAGGCAGCAGGCATGATCTGCTCCAGTCACTCTCCTCTCTTCCCGGGGTTTATGTACCATGCCTCCATGATAGCAAGCAAGTCTCACGACAGTGGGTGCGTAACATCGATGATTTTGCCACCACCTCAGTGATCCTTACCCCCCAAACGGAGCTTGGTGACATTTTTCTCATCGAGGTGGTGCGGGGCTGCCGATGGGGCTGCCGCTTCTGCCTCACCGGTTACCTTTTTCGTCCGTTTCGCTTTCGTTCTATGAATAACTTGCTACGCCAGGCCGAGATCGGACTAAAGGATAGCAGAAGGATCGGGATTTTGGGGGCGTCACCCTTCGATCACCCTCAGTTGGATGAGATAGTATCCGGGCTTCAGGTGATGGGAGCAGAGATATCCATCAGCTCCCTGAGAATTCGCCCCCTGTCACCGGTAGCCCTCCAGGGGCTTGTGGATAGCGGCGCCAGAACCCTGTCTTTAGCACCGGAAGCGGGGTCGGATAGATTACGTAAAATCATTAACAAGGGCATATCGGAGAAAGACATCATCGCGGCGATAGACTGGATCGCCGAGCGCCCTCCAAAGCACCTCAAGCTATATTTCATGATCGGTCTGCCTACGGAGACCGAAGATGATATAAATGAGATAATCAAGCTAACCCTCTTATTGAAGGGGCGGCTTGACTCCAGGCGAACAGGGACTCATATCACCCTTACCGTCGAGCCTTTTGTGCCCAAGGCAGGTACCCCCTACCAATGGCTTCCGATGACCGGCGCCAAAATTCTCAAACAGCGCCTCGCCACGCTCAGAAATAGTCTGGAGCCGAAGGGCATTGCAGTTAGATCGGAGAGCGTTGCCTGGGCTATCGTTCAGGGGGTGCTATCGCGAGGAGACAGGAAGCTGGCCCTTGTGCTTGCCCGGATGGACGGAAAATCCCTCTCCTCCTGGCGACGGGCGATGGCAGAGCTTTCGCTCGATGCCGATTTCTACGTTGGCAGAGAAATCCCGCTTGATGAGCAGCTCCCCTGGGCAAACATCGATTTGGGAGTTGAGCATGATTATCTTGAAAGGGAGCTGCGGCGGGCACGTCTCGGCAAGGAGAGCCCTCCCTGTCCGCTGGGCGATGGCATCGAGTGTCATAAATGCGGGGTTTGTTGATATGGATATTGCTCAAAACCTTCAGGTTGTAGAGCGGCGCATCGCCCGGGCAGCCCATAGAGCGGGGCGATCACCGGATGAGATTACACTTATAGCCGTGACTAAGGGATTAACCGCCCAGGTTGTTGAGGATGCCCTAACAGCGGGCGTCAGGCACATTGGCGAAAACAGGGTCCAGGAAGCGATAGAGAAGATAGGACATTTGTCCAAGTTTCAGCCCCACCCTACCTGGCACATGATAGGACACCTTCAGACCAATAAGGTTAAGACAGCCGTGGAGATTTTTGATATAATTCATAGCATCGATTCGCTGAGATTGGCACAGGCGTTGAGCGGCCGCACCAAAAAAACCATTCCCGTGTTGCTGCAAGTCAATATTGCACAGGAGGAACCGAAGAGCGGTTTTTCAGAGGTCGAACTACCTGAGGCGACGGTTGATATTGCCCGCTTGCCCGGGTTATCAATAAAAGGGCTAATGACCATCGCTCCCCTGGTGAGCGACCCCGAAGAGGTTAGGCCCATTTTTCGAAGGCTGCGAGAGCTCCGCGACTCCCTGGGCATGGAGCACCTCTCCATGGGTATGAGCGATGACTTTGAGGTCGCCGTGGAGGAGGGGGCTACAATGCTGAGGATCGGGCGCGCCATCTTCGCGGAGCATAGGTAAGTAAAAAGGAAATACATAAACTGAAAGGGCTAAAAAGGGGGATCAGTTCGAGAAAATGGTAGCGAGGCGTGAATTAAGAGTCATGTTGCAGACAGGTCGTACTACTCCGCCGGATTTACTGTTGCGGGATTTGGAGACTGTTCAAAATATGTCCATTGATGTGAGACGTTTGGGGACATCCTTCCGCGGCGGGGGGATAGCAACCTTTATCACCGTCTCCACCGATCATGCAAATATCACTGCAGTGGCTGAGATCCTTAGTAAGCATACCAAAAGACTCAAGGTAAAAGGGGGCGACGAACTGGTTATCCTCGTAGGGGGTAGCATTAATACAAGCGAGGAAATTGTAAGCTTTCGTGACGTGCAGTGTCAAAAGAACGTATTTCTAAGGGATAAATCTCAAGATGAAATAAGGAGGATATTGGAGGAAGACGTATAGCGCATGAAGATTACATTTATCGGTGGAGGGGCAATGGGTGAGGCGATGATCAGGGGAATCCTCAATAAGGAGCTGACCACGCCTCAGGATATAATCGTTAATGACATTAGTGCTGCCCGTCTAGGAAGTCTAAAAGCGGAATACGGTGTCAGGATTACGGATGATTATGGCATTGCGGTACCGGGTTCCGACGTTGTCGTCATCGCAGTAAAACCTCAGAATTTGGCCGGGCTGATGCCCGAGTTGGAGGGTCGGTTCAGCCAATGATCAGCTTGTCCTCTCCATTATCGCCGGGGCAGCGATCTCAACTATCTCCACAGGCCTGGGGCACCGCTCAGTGATCCGTGCGATGCCAAATACGCCGGCTCAGATTGGCCAGGGGATGAGTGTATGGACCGCCTCAGAAGAGGTAAGCCAGCAGCAGCAAGGGATAGCCCGCTCCATATTGGGTGCACTGGGCAAGGAGATCTATGTACCCGATGAGAAATACATCGATATGGCGACCGCGGTTAGCGGCAGTGGTCCAGCCTACATCTTCTTAGTTATCGAGGCGCTCGTCGATGCCGCAGTGCATATCGGGCTTCAACATGAGATGGCGGAGGAACTAGCGCTGCAAACAGTTCTCGGGGCAGCATGCCTTGCTCATGAAACAGGCAAGCAACCCAAGGATCTGAGGGATATGGTTACATCGCCGGGGGGAACCACGGCTGCCGGTCTTGCAAAGTTAGAGGAGGGTGGGCTGAGAGATCTTTTCATGCGTGCGGTGATCGCCGCACATGAAAGAGCCAAGGAGCTGGGGGGGTAAATGGATGTATTCCTCAGAATTATCATTATATTATGTCAAATACTTTCGGTCATTATCTTCGTACGGGTGATTCTCTCCTGGTTTACCACCTCGCCATACAGCCCGATAGTGGTTTTCCTGGATCGGATTACCGGGCCCATATTAGCGCCACTGCGTCGCATTATTCCCCGAATCGGTATGGTCGATATCACCCCCATGGTTGCGATTATTATCTTGTTGATTATTGTGAACCTTCTATCTTATCTGAGACAGAATATTTAGTAAAACCTGCGCTCCATATTCGGATATCGTCGCGATAAACAATCGCCACCAGGCCGCGGGTTCAACCGACGGAGGATCAATAGGGATGAAAAAGGTTGGCATTGTTACCGACAGCACAGCCTGCATACCTAAGGATTTGGTAGCGCAGTACGATATTAGCATCGTACCGCTGATGATAGTCTTTGAGGGCAAGAGCTACCGCGATGGGATTGATATGAGTCCCGGTGAAGTCTACAGGATTATGCGGCGGAGGGAGAATCTCCCTACCACCTCCACCCCATCGGCGGGTGATTTCCTCGATGCCTATCGCCAGTTAAGCGAGCAGGTAGAAAGTATCCTCTGCATTACCCTCACATCGTTACAGAGTCAAATCCACGATACCGCGCTGGTAGCTAAAGAGACGGCAAAAGAGGATCTCCCTAACACAGTCATCGAGGTTATCGACAGCCGGGCGGTGGGCGGCGCTCTAGGGCTTATCGTCCTCGAAGCGGCTCGTGCTGCCAGCCAGGGGGCGGACCTTTCCCAGGTAACGGAAGTAGTCCACGATATGATGCCCAGGGTAAATTTCTTTGCGATGTTAGATACACTCTTTTATCTGGCGAGAACCGGTCGTACCGGCAGGGCTGCAGCCTGGGCTGGAACTCTATTGAAGATCAAGCCAATCGTTGAGCATTCTACTGCTACTGGAGTAACAATGCCTGTTGCGCGTCCCCGAACGAAAGCAAAGGCGGTTAAACTCCTTATTGATAAAATGTCGGAGAGGGTTGGGAATTCACCGGTGCATGTTATCGCACACCATGCTGATGAGCTGGAGGACGGGGAGAAACTAATGGCTGATATTGCCTCCAGATTTAACTGTATAGAGCTTCATCTCACCGAGTTCACCCCTGGTATGGGAGTTCACGCCGGCCCTGGAGTGCTTGCCATCGCCTTTTATACTGAAAACCAATGATACCCATTTATTGAGACCGCTGAAAAAGAGGTGCAGGATACTTCCTGCCGGGGGTCTGGGGGTGTCCCCCAGCTTCACTAAGTCCCCCAAGATTGGGGGATCTAGGGGTTTGATTGAGAGTATTTCAGCAATCTCAAATAGACTAAATTAATAAGGAGGTCGAAAAAGGAGATGGAGGTTAAGGTTATATCGGGAGACATAACTGGGCTCTCTATTAATGCCATCATAGTGAATCTCTTTGAAGGCGCGAAAAAGCCCGGCGGGGCTACAGGAGCTGTAGATAAAGCCCTCGGCGGCCTGATTACCAGGCTCATTTCTGAGGGCGAGATCAAGGGAAAGCGCAACGAGCTCACCCTGATTCATAGCATGGGCAAGATCACGCCGGAGAGGGTTGTCGTTGCGGGATTGGGAAAAGAGGAGAAGCTAAACCTCTCTGTAATTCGCGGTATTACCGCCGAGGCCTGCCGTTTCCTGAGGAGGGTTGGCGCGACGCAGGTGGCTACCATTGCCCATGGTGCCGGCGTGGGCGGCATCGATGCTGAGAAATCGGCCCAGGCAGTGACGGAGGGCGCAATATTGGGTCTATATACATTCCACAAGCATCAGACCAAGGACGATGATGCGAAGGAGATAGAGCAGCTACTCATAGTGGAACGGGAGGAGAAAAAGGTCTCTATGCTGGAGCGGGGGTGCACCAGGGGTCGGATAATGGCAGAAGCCACAAACCTCGCCCGGGATATGGCCAATGAGCCGGGTAACTATATGACTCCTACTAATATGGCAGAGGTAGCCCAAAGTGTCGCAGATGAGTGGGGGTTTGACTGCCGTATCCTGGAGCAGGCGGATATGGAGAAGTTGGGGATGGGTGCCCTCCTCGGAGTAGCCCGGGGTAGCAGGCAGCCGCCAAAGCTTATTATTCTTAGCTACAAAGGTATTAAGAAATCGAAAGGCTCCCTGGGTCTCGTGGGCAAAGGGATAACCTTCGACTCCGGGGGAATCTCCATTAAACCCTCTGAAAAGATGGGAGACATGAAGGGGGATATGGCCGGCGGCGCTGCTGTTATCGCTGCCATGCGTGCCATCGGTGAACTCAGGCCAAAGATTAATGTCACCGCACTTATTCCCGCGACAGAGAACCTCCCCGATGGCTCAGCGTACAAGCCGGGGGACATCGTGCGGGCATCAAATGGCAAGACCGTTGAAGTCGTGAACACCGATGCTGAGGGGCGGCTCATTCTGGCCGATGCCCTCAGTTATGCCCGCAAATTGGGGCTATCCCCAGTGGTGGATGTTGCTACTCTGACCGGTGCCTGTCACATCGCCCTGGGCGACCTCTGCAC
>PVMK01153378.1_pt1 | contig 25746 bp, 19 predicted proteins | sample 1853481 | NCBI WGS metagenome assembly PVMK01 (sample SAMN08533507, study PRJNA380276) | Marine sediment metagenome, whole genome shotgun sequencing project.
CCGAACCAACCTACATCGTCGATGATGTGGTGCATTACTGCGTGACCAATATGCCTGGTGCTGTACCCAGAACCTCTACGTTCGCGCTGACCAACGTCACGCTGCCATTCGTGAAAGAGCTGGCAAACCTGGGCTGGCGCGAAGCCCTGAGCCGGGATCCGCACCTGGCGCATGGCCTCAACGTGCATGCCGGCCACGTCAATCACGAGGCAGTCGCCCACGACCTGGGCTACGACTACCTCTCGGCAGCCGATGCCCTGAAAGCTGCCTGATATTGACTCCCGGCACCCTGGCCGGTCTAATACCTCGCTCTGAAAACCCATGAGTAGGAGCGGCTTTAGCCGCGATTCAAATAGGCCACGTAGCGGGGTCGCGTAGCGACAGGGTAGGCCAGGACTGAAAATCCGCTGCAGGTCGCATGACGAGAATCAAATAGGCCAGGTAGCTCAGTTGGTAGAGCAGCGGACTGAAAATCCGCGTGTCGGGTGTTCGATTCACCCCCTGGCCACCATTTCAAATTAGCGAATTAGGCACTACTCGCTTCTCTGAACCGCCTCTGACCACATGCTAGATGCCCATTTGCTGGCCGCAATCAGATTTACCGGCGTGTTGGACGCTCACCGAGCCGGCTGAAAACAAATATCGTGCGGTTGAGAACTCGGTTTTCCCGTGTAGGACCATCGGCGGCACAAGTGTGCGTGGCCGGCAGTCGTCTCAGGAGATTTCCGGCATAGGGTAAATCTGGAGGGGTAGGGTGGTGTCATATTGAGTCGTTATGGCGCGCCTTTACCGAGGAGCATGTCGGCGAAATGTTCGACCATTTTGTCGAAGTCACGATCTTCACCACGACCCACGTTAATGGCGAATCCGTCAAACGCCATCCAGGCTAGAAACGATATCGTAGAATCCTGGAACAAAAAACGCCGTTGTTCCGGAAGACAACTCAGTATCAAGTCATGTATGAATTCCACGTTCCATTTCAGTGGTTCATGGGGTTTGTCTACATCCGTGCTCGTCGTTGCGATCGCCTGAATCAAGTTGCGAGCGAAGGCGTTGTCCTCTTTGGGAATATCCCGCCATAACGTTTGCAGGATGAAACGCAGCCGCTCCTCCCGATCGTCCATATTTTGAGCGTCGCTGGCGAGCTTCATCAGCCGCGAAGTGATGATAGGGGCATACACCTCATAGAAAAGTTGCAGCTTGGACGGGAAGTACACATACAAGTTGGCCACCGATGTGCCGGCCGCACGGGCGATCTCCGACATTGGGCAGTTGATAAAGCCTTTTTCCCTGAAAAGTTCGTACGCACTGCGCAGGATCGCCTCGCGTACTTGCTCTTTTTTGACTTGCGCCACCACGGCCCCATGCTGAACACAAACGAGCAAAAAGAAACGCTATTCGCTTATGCTCTCTAATAATTCGTAATTAAATCATACTTCTGTTGAATATTGACTTCAAGACGCGGGGGTTTAAAATGAACGTCATTCGTTTTCGGTTCACCGAAAACACGCCGTCCAAGTCGGAGCCGATGCAGATACGGCTAGGTACGTTCCAATTTGGTCGTTTCAGGGGGAATACAATGACTACGCAAGAGCCCGGTCGTAATTGCTTATCAACACTGTCCACATGCGCGTTGCCGTTGGCATTATTCGTGTGCCTCATCGCACCCGGTACCAGTGCCTTTGGTCAAGAACTCGAAGAGATAATCGTCACCGCCCAAAAGCGCGAACAATCGCTGCAGGATGTCAGCATCTCCGTCACCGTCTTTTCAGGTGATGACATCAGGCGCCTGGGTCTGGAGCAGAGTCACGAGATTGCGCGTTTTACTCCGGGCGTCAACATCGCCTCTACCAGTGGTGGTCAGGACACGCAATTTGCCATACGCGGTGTTGTCCAGACTGATTTTAACGACTCCATCGAGCCCCCGAATGCGGTGTACGTGGATGAAGGGTACATGGCCACGGTTCAAGGAAACCGGTTTGGCATGTTCGATTTGGAGCGCGTCGAAATTCTGAGGGGCCCGCAGGGCATCTTGTTTGGTCGAAACGCCACGGGCGGATTGATTCAATATGTTACCGGCAAACCGACCGATAGGCTGGATGGTTATGCCGACGTTCTTGTCGGCAGCAATAGTCAGGTTCGGGTAGAAGGCGCAGTTGGCGGGCCACTTTCTGATAATGTGAGTGTGCGTGTCTCGGGTATGTATAACCGTTGGGATGATGTCATCGACAACATCTATCCGAATGGAAACGTCACGAATCCCATAACCGGACAACCCTTCGTACCCTCTGCCTCGGGTCAGGATGACTACTGGAATAACGACGCCTGGGGCATCCGGGGACACCTGCTCTGGGAAATCAATGAGGACGTCGAAATACTGTTCAGCGCTTTTGGATGGAGCGAAAGTATTGCAACCAACGGCAGCTACGAATCGGTTGCTACCACTGCGATCGTGCAAGAGGTCGCTCCTGGCATCGCCAACGGTGGTCTGCATGTCAACTCGATATTCTCCAGGGATGACCCACTGGGCTGTGAAGCCATCTCCGCCATCAGCGGAAATTGCCTTTCAGTGGAATTTGTGGATGGCACGTTCGGCAATCTCGTTCGGCCTGTCCAGGGTGGCGACTTGTTCGGATTTACGGATCCCGGTGGTGGTGGTGATCAGGTAGTGTCGGCTGATCACTCAATCGACGATTTCAATACCTACGATCAGTTTGGATTTACGATCAATCTGAGCTGGGAGCTGGGCGTCGGCACGCTGACTGCTATTTCGCACTTCATGGACTATGAGAAGGAACAGTCTCTGGATACGGAGCTCTCGCCCTATCCCCAGTCCGTCGTGATGAATGCGAATGAGAGCGACACGTTCACACAAGAAATACGACTAAACGGTGAATCCGATCGAATGCGCTGGGTAGCCGGGTTATTCTATCTCGACTTCAACAACTCCAATGTCATTGGATTCGGTTTCCCGCCCGATTCGCCAATCACTTTGCTTCTACCATTCGGTTCCTTCGAATCGGACAGCTTTGCGGATTGGGACCGACAGTCCTTTTCTCTGTTCGGACAAATCGATTATGACCTGACAGAGAAACTGGCTCTGGTCGGCGGCCTGCGGGTCATTGAAGAGAAGAGCGACTACGCGTACCGGCAGGTGTTCTTTCCCAACAGCATCGACGAAAGGGTCGAGGACAACCAACCGCCTCTCATCACCGGCTTCGAGTATCCGCCGTTCAGTGCCAATACGGACGACACCTTATGGGCGGGCAAACTGCAATTGGAGTACCGGCCTAACGACAACTTGATGATCTATGGTGGGGTAAACCGCGGCGTGAAGGCCGGCGGATTCAACGGCAAACTGAACGATTTCTCGCCGCCGTTGCCCGCCGCAGAATTTCCATATGGCGAGGAGAAACTTCTGGCTTACGAGGTGGGCTTCAAATCCACACTCTGGAATGACAAGGCCCGATTGAACGGTTCGTTCTACTTTTATGATTACGAAGACTATCAGGCGTTTGTGTTCGTCGGCCAATCGGGGTTTGTGCGCAATGCGGATGCGGAGCATATTGGTTTTGAACTTGAATTGGCAATGCGTCCCACCGAGGCACTCGACTTGATGCTCAGCATGGCCTGGATCGATGCGGAGGTTCAGAACCTGGAGATTGCGGAAGGGGTATTTCGCGACGTCGAGCCTGCTCACACACCGGAATTGGATTTTGCCGCTCTGGGCCGTTACACCTGGACCAACGTATTGGCTGGTGGCGATATTGCGCTGCAGGCGTCGGTGACCTATACCGACAGCCGTTTTCACAATATTCGCAACTTCGATACGCAGAAAATGGACGACTTCACCCTCGTCGACGCGCGGATATCCTGGCTGAGCAGCGACGGTCGTTGGGACGTTGCAATATTCGGTGACAACCTTACTGACGAAGCGTACAAGGTGACCGGTTTCGACCTGGCCACGTTCTGCGGTTGCAATGAAGAGGCCTGGGGCAGGCCACTCTGGTGGGGTATTCAGGCCCGATACTATCTTCAATAGTCGAACATGAGGTTAATAGCAGCGTTCATCGTCGCGGCGGTCGTCTCTGCCTGCGGCATGGGGCCTGCCAGCGGGGCGCCGCCCATGGTGGTTGCCGGCAACACCGTGCAGATCACCGAACATGTCTACGTCATACCTGACCAGCGTGTTCCGCTCGTGCCGAATGTGGGCATCGTCGTGGGGACGGAGGGAGTGCTGGTGGTCGACACCGGGATGGGCCCGGGCAACGCAGAAATTGTCCTTGACGAAGTACGGAAGATCACGGATTTGCCGATAAGCTACCTGGTCTGCACACATTTCCACCCGGAGCATAATTTCGGGGCTCAGTCATTTCCGGATAGCACGATCATTATCTATGCCAGCGCGCAACTTCGGGATCTCCGCAACAAAGGCGAGGCTTATCGCGAGTTGTTCACGGAGTTATTTGGTGATGACGTAGCTGAGTTACTTGCCGGAGTCGAGATAACCGAGCCCGACGTGACCTTTGAGAAAAAAGCCGAGTTCGATCTGGGCAATCTCCCGGTGGAGCTGCATCACTTTGGGTATGCCGCCCATACCGGCGGCGACACGGTGGTCTATCTGCCGAAACAGAAAGTAATCTTTTCCGGCGGCCTGACGCCGAACCGATTCTTCCCAATATTTCCCGACGAAGACAGCAGCGCTGCGGGTTGGATTGCCAGTCTCGAGCAGCTGGAGAAATTCGATGCCGTGCATGTGATCCCGGGCCACGGGGAGGTTGGTGATCCGGGCTTGATTGCTAACGTCAAAGCCTATCTGGTGCAACTGAGTGACGCATCGCTGATGCTGAAATCCGCAGGGGTGTCCCTGGCTGAGGCCCAGGCCCAACTTTCACCGCGGTTCGAGCGGGAGTACGACGGATGGGACAATCCGAACTGGATCAACAATGCCATCGAAGTCATCTATGCCGAGGCTGATTCCAAACCGTAACGTGACCGCACTTACTCATTTTGCCCGTTTGGATGCCGCTCGTCTGCTTGCGTTTGGTGGCATTGCGTTGCTCGTATGCGGGATGTTGACCGGTGAAATCTACGCCATCTACATTTCCCATGTTGCAAACGGCATCATCAAGCAAAACTGGCAGGGCGTAATTTCCGCTGTCAGCAATGGCGACATAGAGGCTCTGACGCAGCATTTTTCGGTGATCCAGGACCTGACCGAAAAACGGGGCCGCACGATGAATACTCATTCTCATATCGCGGCTTATGGACTTCTTGCCCTTGTGCTGGCCCACGTTCAGCCGTATCTCACGCTAAGTTCCCCTACCCGACGTGTCGTTGCGAACGTTTATCTCATTGGTGCAGTTTTGCAGTTCGGTGCCGTGTATTTGAGTTATTACGTCGGAGACTGGCTTTTTTACCTTGCTGACCTCGGCGCGCTACTGGTTATTGCGGCGTGCGGCAGAACGCTCCTGGCGTTGCGGTCGTCCGGTATCGACACCGCGCCTCTCAATGAACATCTCACGGAGCAATTGGCACCGGCGGCCAGCCGGTACCTAATGAAAAGTGGTCTGCTATTAATTGTCGCCGGAATGAGCTTCGGTCTGTATTACGCGTGGGTGTTGGTCAGCCATGATGAACCGGCGGTCTATGGTGCAATCAATGACGCCACGGCGCTGATAGTTGATGAGGATATAAAGGGCGCGCAGGAACAAATTATGCGGTTCAAGCGTGCGCAGTCCAAGATCGCCATAACCGCAGCAGCCCATTCCCATGCCATCGAATTCGGATTCCTGATGCTAATGCTGGCCTTAGTACAACGTTTTGTGCTTTTGCGGGACCAGTGGCGTCTCAGGTGGGCACGGGCGCTTTCGGTGGGTGCATATATGCTACCGGTCTGTGTATTTCTCGCCACCCGATACGGTTTACGGGCGGCCGCCTTCGCGGATATCTCCGGTGCTTTAGTACTCATCGCTCTTTTAGCCATGGCATTTGGCGTCGTGCGATATACCGGTGTAGCCGACCACGAAGCGGGACAGACTTCATCATGAATCCAATATCGCGACTCGTGATGCTTGCCGGTTTTGCACTCGTGGTTGCGGGTTTGGCATTTGCTCTCGGTGTCAGCTACTTCGTCGACCACGAAGCGCGGTTGGTCGCGTACGACGCTTATCAGCCAACCTTTGAAGCCGTTATGCAAGACACAATCGACAGTGAGTGGCAAGCAGAACTGGCGCAAGCCAATCGAATCAGCGTTACTCACCGACGCGCGGCCGACGTGCACACCCACAGTGTGAATATGGGCATACTGCTGATTCTGATAGGGCTGCTGGCGCCGTTGCTGAGCCGACTCAAGAAACAATCGCCCCGGGTGTTATGGGCAATGATCAGCTCCGCCTGGATTTACCCATTGGGACTGCTCCTGCAATTTGCTGGCTTAACGCAGGCGGGAGAAGCGGTGGCCGCTCTTGGTGCTGCGCTGGCCATAGCGGCCCTGGTATGGCTATTCAGGATCCTATCCCGGGCGCTTGACACCATCATTCAATCCTGAATCCTGGCCAAGTCATGCGCGTGTCATTGGAACCGACTCGTCACGCCGAAATCGAAGTGTTAGCGACGGGTCTATGATTCCCCGAGGGGCGAGTGAGCTACCTCCACCTGCCACGGGTCGTTAGTCTGTCCCTTGCGCAGCTCAGGCGGTGAAGCTGAGCGGCAGACCTGCACGCGGCCAATCCATCGCGATCAGCTGCCCGGTGGCGCCCAGGGTGATAAACGCCGTGCGCATATCCGGCCCACCGAAACAGATGTTGGTCGGTGCAATGCCCGGCACGCGTATCGTCGTGATGGCCCCGCCCTTCGGCGAGAAACGGTTGATTACACCCGCCAGTGGGGTCGCGATACTCACAACACCGTCGGCCTCTATGGCCATGGAGTCGAACAGAGACCGGCTCATTGCGGCGGCCACGAATCGTCCCGGCAGAAAACCGGAACCGGCATCGACCTGGCCCGGACCGGTGATCTCGAACGCGACCAGCCGGGCGGTCAACAGCTCCGCAACGTAGAGCGTCCGTCCATCGGGCGACAGACCGATACCGTTCGGCGTGGTGAGCGGAAAGACGACCTCGTTGATCAGGGATCCATCGGCGCGGGCGTAATAGACTCCGCCCTTGTCACGCTCCCGCGCACGCTCCGCTCCGAGATCCGTGAACCAGAGCCCACCCTCGCCGTCGAACACCAGATCGTTGGGTGCGCTCAAGCCACGCCCACCGACGCTGTCGTACAGCAAGTCGACCCGCCCGGAATTAAGTTCGACGCGCTCGATTCGTCCACCGGAATGCGCCTCTGCCTGCCCTAACGGAAGCAGCAACCCGTCAGACTCGACGAAGGTCGCGCCACCATTGTTGCAGAGATAACAGGCGCCGTCGGGTCCGATCGCGGCACCGTTGGGACCACCCCCCACCTCAGCAATCACATCCACGGAGCCATCCGCGTCGACACGGGTCAGCGTCCCGCGTTCCAGTTCAACGATGAGTACGCTGCCATCATTCATGGCCACCGGGCCTTCTGGAAACCGGAGACTATCTGCGAGTACCTTGAACCCGGGCTGCGTTTCTTTGTCTTGCCTTCGTCCGCAGGCGGTCAATGCACCCGTGCAGGCGGCCGTCGTGGCCGCCATCAACAGTGTAGAGAATTCCCGCCGCGACAATCCCCGTCGTCGGCCACACGCGTCGTTCGATGCAACCATAGTGTGCGTCTCCATGCAGATCCGCTGTCGGCCAATCGCCCATGACCAGACAGAACTGGTGCCCGCTTTGGTGCCCAAACCAAGGTCATATACCGTTACTCAATATAACCTACTGTGCTAAGAATCTGCGGCTAAACGTCTGATTGAGTTTCGGTGGGTTACGTAGGGTTGTGGAATCTATTCACTGAAAATCCGCGTGTCGGGTGTTCGATTGGCTGCGGGCCATCCATGGCCCTTGCCGTCACTTCGTTCGGGTCGCTTCGCGCACCAAATCGGCGATCCTGCCGATTTGTCACCCCTGGCCACCAACTCAATTCAGCGAGTTAGGTTGAATCCAACCGACTTCCGTATTCCCAAATTCTCCCCAAGTGCCCATTTGGTGTCCACTTGGATGGGGCGCTAACCAGTTTTACTCCATCTTTTCCCCTTAAGATAAAGTGTTGCGTCCATCGACCGAGATCGCCACCCAAAACCGACATTCCCGACCGCTCAAAAAAAGCTCGATAAACGAAAAAATCATGGTTTTCTCGCCTATACGTAGTTTTGCGTAGTTTTACCTAGTCGTTATACGTATTTATACGTAGTATAAAGCCTCCAAATGGTGCGACAGCTACTTCGCAAATCCGCGATCAGAAGACGTATGGGTCGAGCAATTTGATGGGCAATCCGGCGACAGAAACCACAGCGTCGAGTAGTTCTTGTCTCTCTGCAAGCTCTTCACATTTTGGCGACGCGAACAGTGTACTGGAAAGGCACTTAAGACGAACTTGGAGAGCAGAGATGTGAATGCTGCGATTTCGATGCGAAATTTCACTGTGCTCATGGCTTTTCTGCTGTTAGGTTCCGCATGCGCGCCGCCGATGGGGCAATTGATCAAGGAGGCGCATGATAATGGGGACTGGTCTCAAGTTGAGAAACGACAGGATGCTGAGTTGAGGCGCCAGGCAAGAAGGACACCACTGTGCGCAGACGGCCTGGTCAGCGCATGTTCCGGGTCGGAGAGATCGACAAAGCGGGAATGTGCTTGTGTGCGCAAGGACGCCTTGACGCGTACGCTAATATCCAGTCCCCGATAGGGGCTCACGGGCCGAAGCTAGACAGCTGACAGACAAGCACCCGTTGTAGCTTCGCGAGTCGAGGTTGCCTAAGTAAGGTCCGCTAATCCGTTGTATTATTGAGTGCCAGTGCAGAAGGGGTCATCAATTTCTATCCAATGTGCTTCGGCATCCGACACCCCTGCATACAAAGTGGTCCTTTCATCAACTCGCACCAGCCCCGAAGAAAATACCACATCGGTTAAGTCTACTCGTTTTGCCGGTCCATCCTCAAACTGATCCCGGCTGGCGAGAATTTTTAGGTCTCTGAACGATCTGGAACCAGGATCAAAAATAAACGAGGCGGCGTAATAATGTAATTCCCGATTCTTGTCGTCATTCTCGAAACAAGCAACATGAGCCAACAGGCCAATTTCTCCGTTCGCAAGTAAATGAGCCTCGTTGACCCCGCCCCAGTCCATGGGGTGAAACATGGTTTCCAGTAAATCCGCTTCCTCAATTACACCAATCGTCAGGTCTTCAAGTTTGTTGACTTCAGCATATCCGATAGTTCCAAGCCCACCAATTTTGCCTCGAGGTCTGGTAAATACAGCGATCTTGCCATTCTCAAGATCGCATAGACGTATGTCCTTCATTCCTGCGGGGCCACAAAAAAATTCCTCCAGATCGAAGATGTCCTGACCACGATAGAAAACAGTGGTTCCTTCCAATTCGCCCTCAACCTCTCGTACCCGTACTCCACCAAAGATGAGTTCATCTTGAATAAAAGTTACGAAAGGATCCTGCAATTTATAGCTTGGTGCATCAGCAACGGGAGACCAGACGTTGTCAGTTTCCTCAAAAAAGATAACGTTGGAGTACTGGTGATCTCTAGGTTCAACTCTTCCTGCAACAATGATCTTACTTGCAGAGGTGAAAGGTGGAATGACGTTATAGACATCTCTGTCATCCACATTTTCGAAATATAATTTTCCAGTGCTGTTTTTGCTATTGCCGTTCCCTCGCTGAAATTCGAAGAATAGCTCACGCACACGTTTTATATTTTTTCCGTTCATCACTTTGTTTCTCTTTTTCTGTAACTTTTCCAATAGCGTGTCAAACTGACAGGTACTGCCATAAATCATCCAGGCTAGTAGTTGCCAGTGCCATGACCTTATCCGCGGCGCCATAATATACACGAAGCACGTCGTCGCTAATAATCGCGCCACAGCAAAATATTACATTGCCGAAAAACCCCTCAATTTCATAAGCTTCTCTGGGGGCCGCGATAGGGCGCTGCGTACGGGCAATGACTCTGGTCGGATCATTCCTGTCTATCAACAAAGCGCCCAGACAATAGCGCTGTGATTTATCCACCCCATGATAGATTTGCAACCAACCCTTATCTGTCTTGAGCATCGGCGCTCCCCCACCGATTTTCATTTGCTCCCAGTCATTGTTGGAGCATGCGACCAGCATCCGGTGGTCTCCCCAATGAATAAGGTCGGGGGAGTTGGCCAACCATATCTCTGGCGTACCAAAATGCATCGGAGCCGGACGGTGCAACGCCCAATAGGAACCATTGATCTTTTCAGGGAAGAAACAGACATCCCTGTTGTCAGGAGCATAAATGACACCCAGTTTCTCCACCTGTTTGAAATCGGTGCTGCGTGCAAGGGAGGTACTGATGCCAAGGTCCGATACGGATGAATAATTAATATAATAATTATCGTCTATCAGGGTTACTCTGGGGTCCTCACAGCCGTAAGTTTCGTTGTAATTATCCGGAACAATAAATGCTTCATCATCGACCACGAAGTCTGTCCCATTGATGCTTCGCGCCAGCCGGATATGAGACAAAGTGGTGAGATAAACCTGGCGCGGATCTTCCCTCAGTACGATAGACCGAGGGTCGGAAAAATCATAATTGGGGTCATCTCGCTGGAAGGTCTTGATAGTCACCTCCCATGAGCCAAGTTGCTCAACCATAATAGGTACATTGATTTCGTTTTCTGCGGTACTGGGCGCGCTTTCGGCAACCCGCAGCAACATCACGGTTTCACCGTTGCAGGCAACGACGCCCGCGTTAGTGGTCCCGGCTACCTTGAAACCTTCCCGACTGGGCTTGACCATGTCTGGCGTAATAATAGGATTACTCTCCGAACGTTTTATCAACATCTCGTGCTTCTCTTAAAATAAGGTTCCCAAAAGGTGATGCCATTCCGGCTCGCCAGAGATCACTCCTTTTTGTATCAGCTTCCAGCCATACGATTATTTTCAGACGTCACTTCAACGATAGCGTCATTCCTTGCATGAAATATCGACGGAAAATGATGAATAACAGCACCAGAGGCAGGGCTTGCAACACAGCACCGGCCATCACGGGGCCGACGTAAGCGCTGTATTGCTTGCTGAAAGTTGCAAGCAATACCGCAAGTGGCATTTTTTCCACGTCCGAGATAACGATCAACGGCCACATGAAATTGTCCCAAGTGCCAGTAAAAGTAAACAACGCCACGATGGCGACGATGGATCTATTGAGCGGCACCATAAGTTTGAACACAATTTGCCGTAAGCTGGAACGGTCCAGTTTTGCCGCGTCTATATAGTCGTTCGGTGTCCCTTTAAACGATTGGGACATCATAAAAATTCCCCAGCCCGACATCATTCCCGGCAATATCATGGCGTAATAGGTGTCAATCATGCCAAGCTGCTTGATTAGCACGAACATCGGCACCGTAAACATCAACCCGGGCAAAACCATTTGAAACAGCAGGAAATTGTTTAACTTTTCGCGCCCCCAGAAATCGATCTTTGCCATGGCGTAAGCGATATAAGCAGAAGTAACCAACACCGACGAGGTGACACTGAGAGTGACAAAAAAGGAATTAAACAAGGATCTCAGGAACGGACGATTTAACTTTTCCGCGCTGCCAAACAGGAATTGGTAATTGTCCAGAGTCAACGTGCCGGAAAACAAGCTGGTGTTGAATATCTCGGGGGTAGGCTTGAGGGAAGCCATCACCATCCAAACGTAAGGATATAGCCAGGTAAGGGCAAGCGCATACATCGATATGGTTATCAACCAGCTGCCCAGACTTTTTTTCCTGAAGGTGATCATGTCAACGCCACATCACGTTCCAGGAATTTGCGAATAAGCTTGATCACCAGGTAGCTGGCTACGGCAATAATGATGGACATCAGCGCTGCCCGACTTGGCTGCAGGCGCATGAAGGCCGTCTCATATATCACCAGCATCGGCATATTGGTGCTTTCCAATGGCCCGCCGCCTGTCATCATGTAGGGCTCGGTGAATATGCTAAAAGCTAAGATTATTGCGAATACCAACACCATGATCAGCTGTGCATTGATCATCGGAAGAGTTACCTTGAACAGCCTCGTGAGCGGCGGCGTATTGTCCAGCTTCGCCGCGTCGTATATTTCCTTGGGAATGGCAAGCAGACCGGAATAAAGGATCAGGCCGTAGTAACCCACGAATTTCCACGTCACGACCAGAGAAATCGACAGCATGGCCAGCGATGGACTGGATAACCACGGAATTTTGAATCCAAACCAGTCGAACAGAAAACTGTTCAAGGGGCCGGTGGAACTGAATATTTTTGTAAAAACCAGAGAATAGGCAACTCCGGAAGAGATGTGGGCGAGCAGGAAACAAAGCGCCACAAAGGCTTTACCACGACCGAGATGCTTTAAACCAAAGGCAAAAGCCAGCGAACATGTCAATACGATGGGTAGGTAGTAACCCAGGAATCGGACGACGTTCCAAACCGAGTTCCAAAATTCGGGATCTTCCAATACGACAAAGAAATTCGTCAGGCCGGAAAACGATGGGGTATCAAAGAAGCGCCAATCAGAGACGGACAATATTATCAGCCACAAGAACGGATAAGCCCAAAAGACCAGATTAAACAGCAGATACGATATCGCTAAGGCGGCACCAATTTGGGCTTCGCTTATTTTGCCAAATATCTTGCTCATTGCTGCGACTTCAATAGTTTGTTTGTGCGGCGGATCGCGTCGGCCAAAGCGGTCTCTTTATCCTTGGTGCCGAACTGCACCGGCTCGATCATTTCAACGCCCATGGCTTTTTGTGCATCTATGGTACTTTCAATAAATGCAGGGGGAACAGCCACGTCTACGTAGGCTGCGTATTTTTCGGCCAGTGGGTTGGTCTGATAAAAAGCCTTGAATATTTTATTCTCGGTCAAGTCACCGCGCGCCGGCGGCAAGCCAGTTTTTTCCAGCCACAAAAGGCTCAGTTCGTCGTTGCTAAGCACCCAGGTAATAAAGGCGAATGCTTCTTCTTTAACCTTGCTATTCTTGAACAAGACCAACCCTTTGCTGTCAGCGAAGGTGAAGGTCTTGTCTGCGGGCAGTTTTTCACTGATCATCGGACCGATGATTATTTCCTTCAGGGTATCCGGGTACATTTGTTTGAAGTAGGCAATGTCCCAGGGACCCCGTACTGCACCAGCGACGGCACCCGTTACCAACGGATCCTCACTGTCAAAATCCGCCGACGTCCAGCCATTCTTGAACATAGTGTCCAGAAACGTCAGCACGGATCGACCAGCGGAGTTGTCATAAACAGCTTTGCCGTCTTTTATGTAGGGGGCGCCATCGGCCGTGGCGTAGTAGAACGAAATAAAATCGAACCACCTGTCCGCCCAACCTTTACCGGCGAGCACTTGCATGCCGAATTTGTTATCTGACGCTGAGTATTTTTCTGAAAGACGATAAACATCGTCAAAGGTTTGCGGGATATCCTCGATTCCCAGCTGACGCAAGATATCTCCACGCCACCACACCATTGTGGGGTTGCAATATATGGGCAGGACATATGTTTTTCCCCCCTGATCCCAGTCCTGCATGATATCGCTCATATGCCGAGCTGCAATCAGCTCCTGATATCCGTCCATTGCCGAAAGTTCTTCCAGCTGCCCCAGATTTGCCAGTTGAGCAGCAAAGCCGGAAAAAATGTTCGTCGATATATCAGGGGCATTGCCTGCCACCAGGGCAGTCAAAATGGCGTGTTCCGAGCTCCCTGTTGCAGGGATAGTGGTGACGTAAACTCGGGTCCCTTTGCCACTATTGTTCCATCGTTCCACGGCGATTTTCCAAAACGCCTCCTGAGTTTCATTTGGCGCAACCCACAACTTGATCTCTTTATCACGCGCGGATTTTGCTGCCGTGGTGCTGGGGTCAGAGCAACCGCTCAAGAAGAGAAAACTCCCCACCACAACAAACCATAAAATATTTCTTATATTTCTCATTTGGAGTGCCAGGCTAATTGTCCAGGATGACCAACAAGCCCTCGATCGTCGATTCTGCCCCTGAATTCATATTGATTTCTGTGGCCGAAATAATACCGTCATAGATTCTTCCGCTTTCCTGGTCATAGATAATCCTCGCTGCGTCATTCTGGCCGAAAAACCAGGATCTTAGTCTTGCCGACAGGGCCAGATATTTCTGGTCCTTTGTTACCCTGAATGCTTCCGATGCCGCATAAACCATCGGCCGTATCCCGTAGGCAATTTGGGGGAAACGGGTTTTCCTGATTTCAGAAAAGCCACCCGATTCACGCTTGATCAGAATCGAACCAGAGAATCCGTTATTCAGCAAATAAGGATAAAAATAATCAATTTCTGTCAGCGCACTTCGCGTGTATTCCGGTCTATCCAGTTGTTCCCCGGCCAGTAATAAAGCGTACGCCTGGCTGTTCCCCCATGCATGCCATAGATTTTTCCAGCTCAAGAACATGCCGTAAGGGTAATTATCCGCATCGCCCTTTTGCATCTGCATAATGCCTGAGGCCAAAGCATTAATGATTTCCAAAACCTGGCTATCACCACTTCTTTTGTAATGTGGCAACAGGGCTATGATCGCGATTGCAGCTTGATCTGCAGCATATTTATGCGGCAGCCAAGTCGGTACTTCTATCGTATCGACGATCTCGGTTCTTGAATCCGCCAGTGAAATATCCCTCTTGAGGTTGACGACGACTTTCTTGGTCGCGTCGTCGATCCGGTTTGCCAAATCCAGGTCGGAAAGGACCAGTTCACGGGCAACTTCCAAACTCCATAGCGCTCTGAAAGACCACCAGTTAATCTCAGCCAGGGAAGTTCGATAGCTGGTATTGATCGATCCGTCTGGCCAAATAAAATTATTAAAGTATCCGTTGGCATTTTGCATATACAAGACGAACTCAATTAAGCTCTTGGTCTTCAGCAAAATGTCATCGTCATGGGTTGACTTCCAGTACTCCGATAACAGGATGATGGCTCTTGCAGCATCATCCACACAGGCAAATCCTTCTGCAGGTGCAGTCACATAGTTATAATTGGGGTATTCACTATAGATATTGACGACGCCCATTTTCTTATTGCCCACCTGGATCTCAGTGAACAAATGATCGAAGTGTTGGAGATTGACGGTGGACTGGCTGGAGACCGCTTCCTGAAACGGCATTGATTCCTCGTCACTGCTGCAGGCCGGGGCCAGGAAAACGGGCATACACAGCAACAACAGGACTGCCGGATAACGCTTTCTAATTCTTCGGCACCTTGTCATTGACTTTCACCTGGTCGTATCGTGTTGATATTGCTGCTGACAACGTAATGCAGGTTGTCTCGAGCACACGAATTGCGCTGACTGGGTGTGCACGAGACGCCAGCGGCGCCAACTCAAAGTGTTCCACTCGACTCTTTTTGTACCACTTTACCAAGCACTTACGGCTATTTTTTCCGGCAAATCAAAGAGCGTGTTTAACGTTAAACTTGCCTGTTGCCTGTGTCAAGCTTTAACGTTAAAGTTAGCTTGCTGTTTTGATAAGGGATGTTGAACACGGTTTGTTGCAAGGGGAGCACGGTGACAGAGATCTGCAACAGCGCGACAGGCTCAATGTTACGCAATCCGAAGAAACTTAGATAAGTCTGGAGAAAAGTAATCTCAAGAATCCGCCCAAGCAAACCCACCCTGAAATCTATCGCTGCAGATCTTGGGATAACCCATACGTCTGTTTCAAATGCATATAACAATCCGGGTAAGGTATCCGCCCGGCTGCGAGAAAAGATTTTAGCTCATGCGAAGGCTGTCAATTACCATGGACCGCATGCTGCAGCGAGGTCGCTTCGAACCGGTGTCTGTGGAGCCATCGGCATCATTTTCAATGATCAACTCAGTTATGCTTTTACCGACCCTCACGATATAGCGTTTCTGCGAGGTGTCTCGTCTGTCTGTGAGGAGGAGGGAACAAATATTGTTCTGATTCCTTTGAAACACAGCGACTTGAACAACTTTGAGTCATTCGATGCCATAGTTGATGGCTATATTCTCAACGCCCCCTACAAGAACAACCCGACGACTCAACGCGCACTTTCCAAAGGCCTGCCTACTGTCGTGGTCGACTTTGATGCGCCGGCGCATACTAGCGTACTGACCAACGATTCCATGGTCATGAGAGAAGTAACCGAACATCTTTTGTCTCTGGGGCATCAGCAGCTCGGCATAATTACTTTTCCAGTGAAAGAGGGAAGCCATGATCTCTTCGCCCTGGATAAAGAGATGGACATAGATAATTATGTGGTCAAACAACGAATGCTTGGCTGCAAAGAAGCCATTGCTAAGAGTGAGATTGAATTGGATAGCGTATTGATATGTGAGACCAGCAATAGTGAAGACGGTGGAGCGGAGGCCGCGCGGCGTCTGCTGGAACGACAGCCTGACATTACTGCACTCATTTGTTTCTCGGATCGGCTTGCATACGGTGCAATGACAGAATGCAAGCGCCTTCGACTGGATGTTCCGCAGCGTCTTTCGGTAACAGGTTTTGACGATATTGAACCCCGTAGCCTGCACGCCACATTGCCCGCACTGACGACCGTCAGGCAAAACGCTTACGAAAAAGGCCGAAAGGCCGCAGAAGCACTACTGCATGATGGTGGCGAACAAGGTCGAAGAATTAACATCGAGGCAACGGTGATCAAAAGAGACAGCACTGCCCAAATAAAGGCTGCATAGCAACGTGGCCAGCTTGACCCTTGAGAACCTGGCCAAGACCTACGATCAAACAGAGACCATTCATAATATCAATCTTGATATTCAATCCGGGGAGTTCATCGTTCTGGTGGGCCCCTCTGGCTGCGGAAAATCCACGATCCTGAGAATGATTACCGGGCTGGAAGAAGTAAGCTCCGGCAAGATCTACATTGACGGCAAGGATGTGACAAATACGGCGGCATCAAAACGAGGCGTCGCCATGGTGTTTCAATCCTATGCCCTGTACCCGCATATGACGGTCAGAGAAAATCTGAGTTTTGGCCTCAAAAACATGAAGTGCGATAAGCAACACATCGAAACTCAAGTCTGCCATGCCGCGAATATATTGCACCTGAGCGATTACCTGGACCGCCTTCCAAGCCAGCTTTCCGGGGGACAACGACAGAGGGTTGCCATCGGGCGCGCTATTGTTCGCGAGCCCAAGATATTCTGTTTTGATGAACCGTTGTCAAATCTTGATGCCGAGTTGCGAGTTCAGATGCGACACGAGCTAAGCAAGCTACATAAAGACCTCGGAAATACCATGATCTATGTGACCCATGATCAGGTTGAGGCCATGACATTGGCCGACCGGATCGTGGTAATAAACGAAGGCAAGATTGCGCAGGTCGGCTCCCCTCTGGAGATTTACAACCATCCGCGAGAATACTTTCACCGCCGGTTTTATTGGCAGCCCGAAAATCAATTTATTGAATGGAAAGGTCCTGGAGAGCCGGGAAGACAAGCTGTTAATCCACTTCGTGGATGACAAGAACATCTGTCTTGAGGTCAATGTTCCTGCGTTGCGGGCCAATGATGACGTAACCCTGGGCCTGAGGCCGGAACATGTAGCCCACGTCTTCAATGGAGGAGACATTACGCTGGATTTGAGCCTGGATGAAGTCGAGTCTTTGGGCGATTGCACCAACATTTATGCAAAATTGTTCGATCAACTCGATTTTAGAGTAAGGCTCCAGGGACAACAGGACCTCACCGGTACAGATCGTTTAACTCTTTACATTGCGCCTCAGGATATCTTGCTTTTTGATTCGTGTGGTAACGCTATTGTTGCCGATACCGGAAAGACAGCCAAGCCACATTGAGACTTCTGCCCGCTCACTTTTGCCGGGCAAAATGTCCTCGCGAAGTGCGGTGGGATAAGGCGTTTCAAATGCCGCCTTTGGCGGTCAATTATTTCCGCCGATAATGCGCCCTGACTGGTCTACGAAGTATCCGTTTGTCTGCGGCTACGGACCTTGCTCCCGCAAATCCTCAAGATCGGCTCTTTCAGCGCGCAAGCCATTGCCCACCGCAGCGTGCGCTGGCTGAAACCCCGTTTTTCACGGGCAACTAACTGACGTTAAACACTTTTCTTGCCCCGGGCGTCGCGGCCATGCTGCTCGGGGGAAGAGTTTTCTGAGTTCAATATAGGTATAAGCCGCAGTTGCGAACAGTGTGTTTATCGTTAAACTCAGCCGGCAGGGGAGGGCAGAAGTACGGGTGAGATCAACATGAAAAATACCCGAAAACTTCAATTCAATCAGTTCCAATTCAATATTCTGGCCGTTTCAATTGTTGCTGCGATGGCGCTGTACCCGGCAGCGGGCAGCGCACAAGATGAAGCCAATGCGGATGATTACGATGTTGTCATCGAAGAAATTATCGTAAGAGGCATACGCGGCAGCCAGCAGAGAGCGATGTCCGCCAAGCGCAACGCGGACAGCATCGTGGATGCGATCGCAGCGGAGGATCTGGGCAAGTTTCCTGATCAAAATATATCAGAAGCCTTGCAGCGTATTCCCGGCGTTACTATCGCCCGTAAGGATGGCGAGGGTCAGTTTATTACCGTACGCGGGATGGGCCCGGAACATAATGTCGTATTGTTGAATGGCCGTGTTCTTGCCACTGAAAATGATGGTCGTGAATTCAGTTTTGACATCATCGCTGCGGAATCGATCGTTGGCGCAGAGGTATTCAAGACGCCGACGGCCAGTATGCTGGAGGGGGGTATCGGGTCCACGATCAATCTGAAAACCGCACGCCCTCTGGATTACGATGGTTTTAGAGGCGCCGCATCAGCCAAGCTTCTTTATGATGACGCGTCCGAAGAGACTACCCCACAGTTCACTGGCTTCATAAGCAATACTTTTATGGACGGAAGGGCCGGGGTGATGGCTTCGTTTACCTATCATGAACGTGAGTTTCGCACTGAAAGGGCATATACCGACGGCTATGAAGCCAATCGTGACCTCGATTTTGACAATGATGGCACACCAGAGCTAACAGGCGTTTCTTATCCCTCTTATTATACCCAGGATGTGGATGAATCCACTCGTGAGCGCATTGGCGGCACCCTGGCATTGCAGTGGGAACCAAGCGACAACCTGGTCTTAACCCTTGATGGCTTGTATTCCGAGCTTGACGTGGACTCCAGCACCCGTGCCCTTGCCTGGTCTGTTGGCCCCGACCTGGTAACGGATGCGACCGTCAACGCAAACGGCACAGTGGACTATTTCATGACATCGCCTGGTGCCAGGCCTACTGAATTTGTTACATTCAGCCGGCCACGTTTTGCCGAAACCCGACAAATCGGCTTTAACGCTGAGTGGTTTGCCAGCGACCAGCTTACCTTTGTTTTTGACGTGTCTGATTCAGAGGCAACAGACACAATTACCGGCGAGCAAACGTATTTCGTCGGAGACTTCGAAAATCTGGATCGTGAGTTGATTTTCAATAAGGGTGCGGGTGATATGTTGCCAACCTATAGCAACATTGGAGACCTGACCGATCTCTCTCTGATCAGGCCCAGCTGGTTCACCCTGGAGGGCCGGGATATTACGGATGAAGCTTCCCAAGCGACCGTGGATGCAGAGTACGCTTTCTCCGACATGGGAATCTTGACCTCCGTTCAGGCCGGGATAAATTTCTCTGATCGTGAGAAAGACAAACACGTGGCCAAAACCCCGGGCAACATTCAGTGTATCTACTGTTCCTGGACAGGCCACGAGTATGACGACTTCATGCCAACAAGTATTACCAGCACCTTTGACGCCGCTGGTTTCCTTTCTGGCGAGACAGGGTGGGGTAATTCAAGGATGGCCAACCTGGGATGAGGCTGGACTAATGGCGTTTATGTTGTCTCCCGAAGGTCTCGCCGGCATTAGAGATCCTGCTCTTCGTGATGAGGCAATAGCAGCCATCGCTGCCAACGGTGGCGGCGTTGGCGTGCAACCAGTACCCCTGACATCCGGCATGGTAGACGAAGAAACTTATGGTGGTTTCATCCAGGCTAATTTTGAAGGTGACTTTGGCAGTCGTCGCTGGTCTGGCAATTTGGGGGTTCGCTTTGCTACGACCGATATCATGTCTTATGGCACCGCGCAGACCATTCTGTCATTGACGCAGGTCCCTGGCGTGAACGAGGTGATTGTTGAATTGACAGAACCTGTTCCTGTTCAGGAATCAGGCTCATATGATGTCTGGTTACCTGCCGCGAACTTCAAGTTGGACGTGCGTGATGATTTGGTGTGGCGCATAGCCGTCGGCAAAACCATTACGCGTCCGACCTTGAGCTTCCTTCTCCTGGATACAAACTACAATGTGCGTCCGACAGAGCGGAATGTGACCAGTGGTAATCCAAGTCTGCGGCCTATGCTGGCATGGAATTACGATACCGCATTGAGTTGGTATATTGATGATTTCAGCTACCTAAGCGTGGCCCTGTTCTATAAAGACCTCACTGACCAGTGGGAAAGGCGAACCGAGATTATCCAGATCGAGGGCTTTGACTTTTTCTCAAATACTCCAGTGAATTTGGGGTCAGGCGATGTCACAGGGTTTGAATTGGCGGCGCAATATACATTTTCGCAATTGCCCTCTCCTTTTGATGGTTTCGGCGTGCAAGCCAACTATACGGATGTCACGCGGAAAACTGATGGTGAGGAACTGGAACATGATTCCACGTCGTATAATCTGATGGCTTTCTATGAGAAGGGCCCTGTTCAGGCTCGTATCGCTTATAACTACCGCGATGGGTACACTGCGTCTCTGGCGGCCAACCGCGGTCAGCCAAAAATGATCTCGTCCTATGGCCAATGGGATGCAAAGGCAAGTTATGACATCGGAGAGAGATTTTCTATCTTCGTTGAAGGACTTAACCTGTCGAACGAAAGAAGCCACGAGTTTTCGATCTATGAGGAACGGTTAATTGAGCTGAAAGATACCGGGCGCCGATACTCGATTGGGGCACGGATGGATTTCTAGCTTTCTCGTCAAACGAAGCATTGACACGCACGGCAAACACCATAGATTTGCCGTGCGTGTTGCTTTTGATTTGCAGCTAAACTCAAGACGATAAATCAATCACTCTCTTTGGTAGCCTGTTCAGGGCAAATTCTTATTCAAGTCGCGACCGTCATCACGATACAATGATCTTGAACCCTGGCATTTCGAATAGAAGCCGTACCGGGGAACGGGTCAGACTCACGATGTGGCAGCGCCCGAAGTCTTTGTGAATCAAAAGCGAAAGAGAAGAGTTTGTAGAAGCACAAACTCTTAAGCAAATAAATGAAAAAGCGATACGTCTACCCATTTTCCGATGGCGATGGCCATGATAAGAAGCTGCTCGGTGGAAAAGGTGCGAACCTGTGCCAGATGACCCAGATCGGCATCAATGTTCCGCCAGGGTTTGTAATTACAACCGAGGCCTGTCTGGACTATCTGCAGGGAAATCAGCTCCCGAGTGGCCTGCTGGTGGCTGTCAGAAATGAAATCAGCAAGCTCGAGGCAGCGACAAACAAGACTTTTGGGACAGGCCCAAATCCGTTGCTGGTTTCGGTACGATCCGGTTCGGCGCTGTCGATGCCCGGGATGATGGACACCATTTTGAACCTGGGCCTGAACGACGAAACCCTCACGGGCCTGATTCAGCAGACCGGCGACGAGCGATTCGTGTATGACGCTTATCGTCGCTTCATCCAGTTGTTTGGCAAAGTAGCATTGGGCATAGGGGATGAAAAATTCGATGAGCATTTCGAGGCAGTCAAGTCTCGCGTAGGAGTCAAAGTCGACGTCGGTCTGGAAGCGAGCCACCTCAAGGAAATCAGCGAAAAATTTCTCGATGTCGTTCATCACGAGACCGGGGAGGAATTTCCACAAGACGTGATGATGCAGTTACAACGCGCTGTCGAAGCGGTTTTTCGCTCATGGAGGGGAAAGCGCGCGATTGCTTATCGCAGGGAATTCCAAATAACCCCCGACATGGCGAATGGTACGGCGGCAAACATCCAAACCATGGTTTTCGGCAATATGGGCAACGACTGCGCAACAGGTGTCGGGTTTTCACGAAACCCTGGTACCGGCGAAAACGAGATGTATGGCGAGTACCTGACTAATGCACAGGGCGAAGACGTAGTCGCAGGCATTCGAACACCGAATCCATTGCAACAAATGGAAAACGAGATGCCATCGCAATTTGCACAACTCGTGGAGTTGCAGACCAAACTCGAGGCGCACTTTCAGGAGGTGCAGGACTACGAATTTACCATCGAGAAAGGAACGCTTTATTGTCTTCAGACCCGTAACGGGAAAATGAACGCAGCCGCGATGGTAAAGACATCCGTAGACATGTATCGCGAGAAGCTGATATCGAAGCGCCAGGCGCTTTTGAGAATTGACCCGGAATTCCTGGAGCAATTACTTCATCCGCGCCTCGACCCCAGCAGCACAATAAAGCCGATTGCACAGGGTTTGCCGGCATCCCCCGGGGCAGCTTCCGGGAAGTGCATATTCGATGCGGATCTGGCGGAAAAACTGGGCAAGAGCGGTGAGCAGGTCATTTTGGTGCGCGAGGAGACACGGCCGGACGACATTCACGGTTTCTTCGCTGCTCAGGGTATTCTGACCAGCCGGGGTGGAAAAACGTCGCATGCGGCTGTGGTTGCGCGAGGGATGGGCAAACCCTGTGTCGCAGGTGCCGAGGGGATCAATGTCGATATATCACTGCGGCAGGCCAAGGTCGGATCCAGGATCATTCACGAAGGCGACATCATCACGCTTGATGGTGCAAGCGGCGAGGTCTTTCCAGGTGCCATTCCGACCATCGAACCGCATTTTTCGGATGAACTGACCGTCCTGCTTGGTTGGGCCGATGAGGCCGCAGATATGAAAGTGATGGCTAACGCCGACACACCCGACGCCGCGAGAAAAGCGCGTGAATATGGTGCCATGGGAATAGGCTTGTGTCGCACGGAGCGCATGTTCAACGCGAGAGATCGACTGCCGATTGTGATCGATATGATTCTCGCGGACACCAGGGAAGACAGAAAAGCGGCACTGAACAAACTGTTACCGATCCAGCGTGCGGACTTCATAGAACTGTTTTCCGTGATGTCGCCGGATCCGGTGACCGTACGGTTACTGGACCCGCCGATGCACGAATTCTTGCCCACAGAGCAACAACTGATCGATCAGATCGAAACCCTGCGTATGTACCGGAACGTCGTTAAGGGAAGGCAGACAGCGATAGCCGCTCTTGCCACGCCGCCTCCTCTGCCAGAACCATTCCGGGAACTCAACGAGGAACTTGTGGACGATGTGCTTAGCAAGAAAGTGCAGATGCTCGGAAAAGTCCGCGAACTGCGGGAAATTAATCCGATGTTGGGACACCGCGGGGTACGCTTGGGCATCACCTATCCCGAAATCTACGCGATGCAGATCCGGGCGATACTGGAAGCAGCCATGGAGTGCGCCGAAAACGGTATCGAGGTCCGGCCTGAGATCATGGTGCCGCAGGTCATTACGTCACAGGAATTATTACATGTGAAAAAAACGGTCGATCGCCTGGTCGACCAGCTGGAGACAGAGTTCGGCAAAAAACTTCGCTTCACTTTCGGCACGATGATCGAGACCGTGCGAGCCTGCACCAGAGCCAGGCGACTGGCTGAAATTGCCGAGTTTTTCTCCTTCGGTACTAACGATCTCACTCAGGCGACCTTTTCGTTTTCACGCGAGGACGCGGAGAATAAATTCCTGCCGATGTACAACGACTCGGGGATCCTGCAGGACAATCCGTTCGAGGTCCTGGACATACAGGGTCTCGGCCAACTAATCGAAATGGCGGTACAACAGGGCAGAGAAGGGCGCGAGGGCCTCAAAATCGGTATTTGCGGTGAACAAGGCGGTCATCCGGAATCAATACGATTCTGCCATCACATTGGTCTGGATTACGTCTCTTGCTCGGGTCCACGTGTTCCTGTGGCGAGGCTGGCGGTCGCCAATTCGAAGTTACGTGAAAAGGAATACGTCGTACCGGGCCGCATACCGGCTTAAATTGCCCCGGACATCCGTCCAGGTGCCCACTTTGGTGCCCAAACGAGGATCACCTACCGTAACCCAAGGTAACCTACGGTGGTAATAATCTGCCGCTAAACGTTCTATTGCATTACCTCGGGTTACGTTGGGTCATGAAATCTGTTAACTGAAAATCCGCGTGTCGGGTGTTCGATTCACCCCCTGGCCACCACCTCAAATAAGACGAATGCCTTTGCCAGGCAGCTCGCAATAGCGACGAACGCCATGGCTGGATAGGAGCCGCAGAGGCGGCTTTTCAGTGTATGGCCATGCACTTCGTCGGGGTTGACCGCTAAATCATTGAAATAACGCCAAATTCCACGTTTTTTTGGTTAATCGGATCGGTTGGTCATATGGTCAATCTTTGAACCAGTCCCTCTAAATAGTGTGATGTATATGCAATATTCCGCTGATGCGAAAAGCGACAACGGCAACTGCTCTGGCAACCCCCCTATTCGATTGGGCGTCCACCTCCGACATTAATAGTGTCTATAAGTGGCTGGGCGACGACGCAGTCCTTGCCTATGGAAATTCTGCGCCGGCAGAGTACACGGAGATCGAGAAGCAGCGGCGAGATCGCTCAGCTTCATCGGTCACGTACCAGACTGTCGACGAAAACATCATGCGGCGGGACCAGCGTATCGAGCTTATTGAGTCCAGGCCCGAGTCACCGCGCTGTATGTGCGAAAAAATCAAACTACACAGATATCGTTCGGTTTACTGAGACGTTTTGCGAATTTTTAATGGACTAGATTTTGATTCACGAATATGGCGAAAAACTAAATCATGATTTTTGATCAATCAAACCAGAAGGAATCACAGACCATAGAAGCACTTGTTCCTATGGTAGATCTGTTTGCTGTGCTTGCAATCGTTTTCATGATCTATGCAAGTGACGAAATCAACATAACCGAATTGACAACTGCAGACAGAATACAAGAGGTCGAAAGGGAGAGTGAAGAAAGGGTACAGGAGGTCATAGAACTGTACGAAAGCGATCCCCAAGCCATTCTGGCAAAAGAGGCGGATAAAACGTTAGAAGAAGTTAAGGAAAAACGAAGGAAAAAGGCAGAAGAGTTAGTCCTCGCATTTTCCGCGATGTTAGAGGCTCAACAAGATCAAGCTGCTGATGAATATGAAAACCTTGTAGCTAGTATCGAACAAAAGCACGATGAAGCACTGTCAGAGCAATTGGTTTCTATGAATGAACAGAAACAGGTCGAAATAGAAACTGAAAAACAAGCGCTTAAGTCAGACATTGAAGCAGAAAAACAAGAGCTTAGGGCACACGTCGAAGCTGAAAAACAAGAGCTCAGGGCAGACGTTCAAGCTGAAAAATCAAAACTCAAGAAAGAACAAGAAGAAGCCGTGGAAAAAGTGCGGCAGGACGCTCAGCAGGCATTGGCTGAACAGGTATCAGATCTTGAGCTGGAAAGATGGTCGCGCTGGCCGAACAGGAGAAAACTCTTGAGAGTCAGCTGGAAGCTGAAATAGCTCAGACAGAAGCGGAATACGATCGTGCATTGGCACGAACAGAGGCCATATTGGCGGAACAAAAAC
>PVMK01122986.1_pt1 | contig 25737 bp, 21 predicted proteins | sample 1853481 | NCBI WGS metagenome assembly PVMK01 (sample SAMN08533507, study PRJNA380276) | Marine sediment metagenome, whole genome shotgun sequencing project.
TACATTTTTAATCGGTGTTTTGGCCGTTAGCTGGGCATGGTTGACGCTTTGGTTCCCGAAACGCTTTAAGATGATCAATTGGCTATTGATCGATTTTCGTGCCCGTTTCAAGATTCCGCTTTGGATCTTGGCCGTTATTGTGGCGTTTATCCCTGTGAAATTGTTGTTATACACGCCCTTAGGCACCAAGCTGCCAGGCTATGCCTGGCGCAGTACGTTATTTGTAATTTGTATTGCTGTTATCGCTGCGATTATTGCTAAAACTGAAGAGAATCTCCTTTCTTGGCAGGCTGTTTTTAAAAGCATGCTGTTGGTTGGCAGCCTATTTGCATTTGCAAAGAGCTTAGTTGGCGTAACTTCCCATCCTTTTTCATTAGGGTGGTCTGAAGGGAACCGTCTTTGGGATTATTCCATGTTATTTGGGCGATCGCGCTATAAGTTTCCGGACGGCGTGGTTGGAACTGCTTTTTCTGGGCAAGGAAGACAGGCATTGTGGGGTTTGCCTTTCTTATTTTCAGGTGTAACTATTGAGCAAATTCGTTTGTGGTCGGCGCTCGTTTTCACAATACCTTATATTCTGCTGGGATGGTTAATTTTTCAACCGCAAATGCGCTTGGCAAAGCCGTGGTTTTGGATGGGGCTGTGGGTTTTCCTTTTTCTTAATCAAGGACCAATTTATACCCCTTTGATTTTGAGCGCAATCTTAATTGCTGGGATTAGACATAGACCCTTATGGATAGCTTTGCCATTAATCTTTTTATCCAGCTACTATATGCACATAAACCGCATTACCTGGATTTTTGCGCCAACCATGTGGGCAGTCATGATTGCATTGGCAGATATCGTGCAAGTTGAAAAAGATAAAAACTTTTCGCGCCATCATGGGTACCGTGTATTCGCGTATGGCTTGGCAGGTTTACTGGGCAGCTTTGGTATTGGAGGGGGCTGGGAGCGCTTAGTATCTTATTTTAAAAAAGTTTCCCCCAGCAGTATAGACATTTCACGCCTTAATATTATTGACCCTCAAACACAACTCGGTTCGGATAGGCTAGAAGATCTGGCTCAAGCTGGTTTTACAGTTACAAATCAGCCCTTGCTTTGGGAGCGTTTGTGGCCAAACCCAACATATGGCATGGGCATTGTGGTCAGTTTGCTCGTAGCTGTAGGACCATTGATCATATTGTTGATTTATTTAGCGTGCTCAAAGCGCTGGAAGCTCAATGTTTGGCAGACCACAAGTATGCTCACCATGTTGTTGGCCTTTCTGGCTGTAGGCATGGTAGCCAGCGTTAAAATTGGCGGTGGCAGTAATTTGCATAATTTGGACATGTTTTTAATTGGTCTTGTTTTTACTGCTGTGCTGGCTTGGGAAGCAGGGGGTCATCGACTTATGATGTGTCTTGAACAACAGCCATTAATCCTACAAGGACTGCTCTTTTTAATTGTCGCCATCCCGGTTTTTATGCCGATCATTGGCGCGCGACCTTTACTCTTGCCGCCTCAAGACAAAACGGATTGGACGTTAGAATTGCTGCAAGCTGAAGTGGATCGTGTTGTTGCTGAAGGTGGGGAAGTGCTCTTTATGGATCAGCGTCAATTACTCACTTTCGATTATATTCAAGATGTCCCGCTGGTGCCTGAATATGAGAAAAAAAAGGTCATGGATATGGCCATGTCTGCCGATAATCAATATTTTGCAGCATTTTATGGTGATTTGTCTGAGCATCGTTTTGGACTGATTGTTACCGATCCCCAACGAGTACGTTATGCGGAAGATGATGAAGCCTGGGGGGAAGAAAATGATGCCTGGGTGCAATGGGTTACGGAACCGCTTTTATGTTATTATCAGCCCAAATACACCATCAAGAAAACCCATGTCTGGCTTTTAATGCCGCGAGAAGATATCAGTGATTGTTCGTACCCATAAAACTTGAATGATCAAAGAAAATAATTACACGAAGAAAATTTTACTAATTTATTTAGCAGCCGCGAGCATAGAGGGTATCGCGGCCTTTATTTTGCTGGTTGCTAATCCTAGTGAAACTGAAAATATCTGGATCTTAGGATTATCGAAAAATCGTTTTACTCTAGCCTTGGGCATATTGCTAAGTGTTGTGATTTTTGCGTCCCTGTTATTCATAACCTGGCGTGATGCTAAATGGACCACGCGAATTCAAACTTTAGCTCATGCAATCGCGCATAACCAGATAATTTATTATTTGCTGGCTGTTCTTTTGCCAGTTTTTTTCCTTGTTGGAAGTCAGATCCTGTATATTGCCCCTTTGTTGAGTGGGTATGTTGAACAATCGGCCCCGATAATCTTGTGGGCTTTGGCATTAAGTCTGGCTACCTGGTTGATATTACCGATTTTACGTCATGGTGAATCTCTTCAAACATTTGCCCCTCGGGTGAGAAATCTGCGTTTCGGCTTTTTTGCTTTTCTCGGTTTATTGTTTCTTTGGGGATTGACGTTAGTATCAGGATTAGGTATTCATCCCGACACAATCGGCTGGGATGATCCTGGTGTGCCGATTTTGGCCTTTCAAGTGGCACTTGCTTTGTAGCAGGCGTGATTTTCCTCGCGAGCAAAATATGTTTTTGGAGAGAGATCGCACGTATAAAGGCCTGTCGGCTACCTGCGACGCAAATCGGATCTTGTCATCATTATCGTGCTATGGTTTGTCGCTTTTTGGCTATGGGGAACTGAACCGCTAGCACCAACATACTTTTCCCCACAACCGGTCGCGCCTAATTTCGAGTATTACCCCTATTCTGATGCAGCTGGACACGATATGACTGCCCAGCGTTTATTAATCGGCGAAGGATTTTCAGGCATTGCCCGCAAGCCATTGTATGCCGTGTTTTTAGCCTCGCTGCACGGGATTGCTGGCCAGAGCTATGAGCGGGTTATGCTGCTTCAAGTAGCAGTTCTGGCCTTCCTGCCCGTGCTGATATTTTTGTTGGGAAAAAAATTGCATCACGCCGTTTCGGGTGTCATTGCCGCGCTTATCTTAATTTTACGTGAGTGGAATGCCATTGCTTTGTCGGGCGTCATCGGAGTTTCTCATGCCAAGTTGATGATGTCCGATTTGCCGGCAACATTGGGGGTTGTATTGCTGACATGGATGGTTGTCTTGTGGCTCGACAAACCTGTTAAAAAAAGCTTATTGCCGCTGGCAATAGGTGGTGTTTTAGGGCTGTTATTATTGGTACGGCCGCAAATGGTTGTGTTAGTACCGGCAATGATTTTGATGGTTTTTATTGCCTTTTATCGGCGATTAAAGTGGGGCTTGTTGAATATCGGTTTGATCATCTTGGGGTTTGGTCTGGCTTTAAGTCCTTGGCTTTGGCGCAGCCATCAGTTAACGGGTCAGCTGCTGCTCAATGACCCCAATCAACAAGCTTTTCTGACACAGTTGTATAGTTTGGACCCTGGGCAAGACCCGGTTGAGCGTTTGCCAGGAGAATCAGATCAAGATTTCTCTCAGCGCATTGATGATACGATCAGCCAATTTGTGCGCAACCATCCGGATACTGTCATCGGATTCGTGGCTTCCCATTTTGCTCATAATGAAGTGTCGATAGTGCAAACGCTGCCATTATCTCTATGGTGGACCCATAATTTTGATTCTGATTATTTTACATTGTGGATGACACATGGCAATCGTCTTTGGATTGAATGTTGTTCACCCCAAACGTATGTACAGGCTGTGCCTCTTTGGAATCAATCGGGTGGCGATTTCCCAAAATCGGCTCCCTTTATGGTTTTCTCAAATTTAGCCGTTGTGGCCATAGGCCTAACGGTTGCATGGAAGCGTCGAGACCTCATTGGATGGACGCCTCTTGGCGTGAGCCTTATTTATAGTTTAAGCACTGCTCTGGGCCGTTATTCAGGCTGGCGTTTGATATTGCCTGCTGATTGGGCTGTTTTTCTGTATTATTCCATCGGCCTTGGGCAGATTACTTTATGGCTCTTTGCCTTTTATAGGGGCAGGCGGTCAGACCTGGAAGCAGTAATCAAAGAGAATATATGGGAGCGAATTTCCCGGGTACAATACTTGCCTAAAATATCTTGGCGGGCAACAATATTACTGAGTTTTGGGTTGTTCACCTTGGGACTTCTTCCCTTGCTGCTTGAAGCATGGATCCCTCCTCGTTATCCTAGTTTGGCATCTCAAGAAGATCTAATGCAGATTCCGGCCTTAGCATTTGAAGACGCCAAAATCGATGATTGGGCAGCGTGGATTGAAGATAACAATGCTAAATCTCTGTATGGACGAGCGCTTTATCCTCGTTTTTATTTTCCCGATCAAGGTGAACCTGGCAGTGGGCATCCAGCTTTTACCATTCGTGATTATTCCCGCCTGGGGTTCTATCTTGTCGGTCCTCTATCTATCCATGTCATTGTGCCATTAGAAATGTCGCCAGAATCTTTCCCCAACGCGGCCGATGTGCTTGTTATCGGCTGCCAGGCAGATGATTATCTGGATGCTGTCGTCATCATTGTTCAGGATACCATCATACAAGCCCCGAAATTGCCATTATCCTGTTTGTCTGTCCCCTGATAATTATGTCCATTGTTCTGATTAACCCCAATCTAATTGTGCAGCGTAACGATCCGTTTACAACGGGTATTGTTTACATGCCTTTTAATTTGGCTTATTTGGCTTCGTCGCTGCGAGAAAATGGATTCTCCATCCATGTAATTGATGCCTTTGCTGCACGCCCTCGCCAGGCGCATCGGGAAGGTGCGTTTACCTGGTTTGGGTTGTTAGTCAATGAAGTTGTCGCCTGTATTCCTGCAGATGTCCAGGCAGCCTTTATTTACGCGATTAACCTCACCAATCATAATGCCACCATTGCTATCACTCGTGAACTGAAACAAACATTTCCTGATCTCCCGGTGATTATTCTAGAAAATACCCAGGCTGTTACTGCTTACGCTTTGCGGTATATCATGGATGAATTTTTTGATGTGGGCGCTGATTATGTGTTGACTGGCGAGAGCGAACAACGTGCTGTTCAGTTGCTAGATCTCATTGCACATAATGCTGTTGAAGATGATTTGCGCGCAATAGATGGGCTTGGTTCTCCTAATTTTTACACGCCTCCAGCAAGCTTTATCGCAGAGTTAGACAAGCTGCCATTTCCTGCTTGGGATCTATTCCCTGTAAAAAATTATTGGAATTTGCATTTTGCGCATGGCCCACTTTCGAGTAACCGCTATTTACCTTTGCTGACTTCACGCGGTTGCCCTTACCCATGTCGTTTTTGTGTTGTTCCTGCCACCAATCAGGGTAAATGGCGCTCGCGATCAGCGAAAAATGTCGTTGACGAAATAGCCTATTTTGTAGGTGAATTAGGAGTGCGTGAATTCCATATCGAAGACCTTGACCCAACAATTTCTGATCAGCGCATACGCGATATTTGTAACGAGATCTTGGCTCGCGATTTAAACATAATTTGGAAAATCGCTTCTGGTACCAAAGTAGAAACTATTCGCAACGAAGAAACCATTGACCTGATGGCAAAAGCAGGTTGTCGCTATATCTCTATTTCGCCAGAAACGGGATCTGCGCGTATTCTCAAGTTAATGAAGAAACCTTTTGATTTAGACCATGCTGTCAGGCTCGTCAAGCGCATGAATCAAGTCGGTATTCGATCGCAAGCATGTTTTGTGTTAGGATTTCCTGGCGAGACAGAGCAAGATTTAGAGCTGACATGGAATTTAGTGCATGATTTAACGCGTAAGGGAGTAGATGAAATTGCTTTGTTCATGATAACCCCCGTGCCTGGGTCATCCATCTACGAAGAATTTCAAGGATATCAATCTTTATCTCAATTGAACTTTACTCCAACATGGCGAACGGATTTCCAACAATTAAATCGTTTTCGATTGCGTCTTTACGGCGCTTTCCTTTGGTGGAAATTGCGGTATCATCCCCTCAAAATCATGCGCCAAGCAATTAACTTTCTGCGCCGTCGTTTTGAAACAAAAATGGAAATGATTCCGTATCGAGCGTTAGTGCTAAAAATATTAGACCGAAAAAAGAATTGAATTATGACCGTATACGAAACTTCTAAAATATTTGTCGCCATCCCTTGTTATAACGAGGCAGCGACCATCGAGAAAGTTGTGCGCGATTTTCGGTCTGTTCTGCAAAATGCCGAAATTTGTGTCTTCGATAACAATTCAACGGATGGTAGTGCTGAATTGGCCCGTTCAGCTGGAGCGGAAGTTATTCGTGTCCCACAGCAAGGAAAGGGTCACGTTATGCGTGTGATCTTTGATACGGTTGTCGCCGATGCTCTGATTGTCATAGACGGTGACGACACATATTTTGCGGCCGATGCACCTGCTTTGTTGGAACCAATTTTACGAGGTGAAGCCGATATGATGGTGGGAGATCGTTTGCAGGCTTCCCCAGATCATGCCATGCGGCGGTCGCACCAATGGGGGAATCGCTTGATTGTTGCTAGTATTAACCGTATGTTTGGTACTTCGTTTCGCGATATTCTTTCAGGCTATCGGGTGTTCAGCCGTCGCTTTGTCAAAGAAGTACCTTTGCTCATGTCTGGTTTTGAGACAGAAACCGAAATGACTCTTCAGGCGCTGGAAGAAGGACTTGTAGTGGTTGAGGTCCCGATTCAATATCAGAGTCGTCCAGCGGGCAGCCATTCTAAGTTAAATTCGTGGCGAGATGGATATCGCATCATGCTCACTGCAGTCATATTATTGCGCGATCACCATCCTCTCCGTTTGTTTGGTATTTTTGCAGTGATAAGCTGGTTGATTGCATTCATTGCCTTCGGTTTGCGATTGATAAATTATATCGGATGGGGAATATTTCCAGATGCGCTATTGTCAGGATTGGTGATATTATTTGCCCCCTTGGGTGTGATAGTTTTTGGCTTTGGTTTAGTCCTCAACGCGATTAACACTCGCTTCCGTGAGCTGAGGCAAATTATGCAAAGGAATAATAAATAATGAGCACGAAAGTTGAACGCTATCAAGCATTATTAGAAGATATCCCTTGTAATCTTTGTGGAGCTAAAGACTATGATGTGGTTCACCCCCATCGTTATGCACTTGCCCAGCCAGATGAAATCATGGAAAATTTCCGATCGTCAGGTGATGAAATCCTGGTCGATCAATTGGTGCGCTGTAAGGGTTGTGATTTACAGTATCTGACCCCACGCTTGAAGCAGGATGTGGTTATCGAAGGTTACAGTGAGGGCACCGACGAAATGTTCATCTCCCAGGTTGAAGGGCGTGAAAGAACGTTTGCTCGCTCACTGGCTTATATAGAGCGCATAATCCCTGCTCGTGGAAGTATCCTTGATGTCGGCACAGCCGGGGGCTCTTTTCTGGGAGTTGCCGCAAAGCGCGGATGGGATGTTGCAGGTTGTGAGCCTAATCGTTGGCTGGCCGAATGGGGCAGTCAGCATTACGGGATTAATATCCAGCCTGGTACGATATTTGACATGAAATTGGAAAATGAATCTTTCGATGTCGTCACATTATGGGATGTATTAGAGCACACACCTGACCCTAAAGCTGTGCTCGAGGAATGTCAACGCGTGTTGAAACCAGGCGGATTGCTGGTCGTAAATTATCCCGATATCGACTCCTTTGTTTCTAGATTGATGGGTACGAAATGGGTATTTCTGCTTTCAGTACATCTCTATTATTTTACTGTTGAAACGATTCAGGCCTTATTACAGAATACCGGTTTTAATATGACCAAGCATAGGCAGCACTGGCAAAGTCTAGAACTAGGATATATCCTTTTTCGTATGGAAGCGTATATTCCTGGGCTTGCTCGCCTGGGTACAAAAATTGTCAATGCGCTGAGATTGAAGCATCTCCAAATCCCGTATTGGATGGGGCAAGTGCTGGTTTTAGCAGAGCGCAAATAGTGGAGTATTAAATTGAACAAAAAAAAGAAAATAGTTATTCTTGGTGCTGGGATTGGCGGCCTGTCAGCGGGGTACTTTCTTGCCCGCTCAGGAGACTACGATGTCACCATTTTAGAGAAAGCGCCAATCATTGGTGGTTTGTGCGGCAGCTTCGAGTATGATGGCTTTACGCTAGATTATGGCGCTCATAAAATTTACTCTGTGATTCCAGGTGTTTTGGATGAAATCCAAGATTTGATGGGTGATCGTTTGCTTACGTTGCCGAAAAAGAATCGCTTGTTTTTGCGAGGGCGTTTGGTTGATTATCCCCTCAAACTCGGCAACTTAGCAAAAGTGCTGGGCTTGGGTATGTTCTTGAAGATTGGCTTTGGCTATGCTTTGTCGATGGTACAAGGCATATTTGATAAACGAGAAGCGCATTCCTATGAAGCGTATATGCTCAAGCGTTTTGGCCGTGCAGGGTATCAATTGGTCTTCGAACCTTTGGCAGACAAGGTTTGGGGTCAACCGGACGAATTGCATCCTGAAATGGCTCGCACACGTGTTCCAGCCTCGAGCGGATTAGAAGTAATTCTTAAATTGCTGGGTTTAAAAAAGGAGACAGCCGAGACCAATGCCGAGTCTTTTTACTATCCGCGCGCGGGTTTTGCTGATTTTCCCCGTGTAATGCGGAAACAAATAGAAGCTGAGGGTGGAAAAATATTAGTCAATGTAGATAAATTGTCCTTTGAACGTCAGGGCAATATGATTCGGGTCGTAAATGCTGTAGTTGATGGCCATGCGCGAACTTTCCCGGTAGATTATTTGGTTTCGTCAATTCCAATGCCGGTATTGGGCACCTTGATTTTTGGAAAAAAAGAACTAAAGTTTCCTCAAATGGTGGCAAATCTTCAGTTCCGGCATTTAGTCATGGTGTATATCTTTGTCAAACAACCCTTAGTTCTCGAAGATCAGTGGATTTTCTTCCCGGAGCGCGAATATATTTTTAGCAGAATTTTTGAGCAAAAGCAAATGAATCCAGACCTGGGACCTGAAGATCGCACGGCTATTTGTTGTGATTTTACTTGCGACGAAGATAGCTGGCAGTGGCAGGCTAGTGATGACGAACTGATTCAAAAGTGTATTAATGGTTTAATAGACGCAGGCTTTATTTCCTCAAACGAGGTTACAAAAACCTTGATCATCCGCCAGCGAAATTTCTATCCGCGTTATGATCAACATTATGTCCAAAATTTGAAAACCGTAAACAAATATTTGCAGCAGATTGAGAACTTGTTGTTAACCGGCCGGATTGGCATGTATAACTATAATAATTCTGATCACTGCGTTGATATGGGGCGGTTTATTGCAGATAATCTGAAAATTGGGGAAAAGCCAAGGGATATTTGGACCGCTTTGGAAAAGCGCGTCGCTAATTACAAAATCGTGGATTAATTTGTAGTTTGTATAGCCTCGGTATAAGATTAAATAGGACGATATCTTCACGATATCGTCCTATTCGTTAACCTTGACCCTTCTGCGTTCCCGGTTATAATTCAGAAACTGAATTATAAGGCTGTTCCATGGATACCACACAAAATACACGTGAATTTTTATTACTCGAATACATTGCCGATGACCCTGATGTCACGCAAGCATCATTAGCTACTCAGCTTGGCGTAGCAGTGGGAACGGTCAATTGGCACCTTAAGCGTTTGGTTGAAAAGGGGTATGTCAAAGCCAAGCGGGCCCAACGCAAAAAGCTGCGCTATATTCTTACCCCCGAAGGGCTGACATTTCGTGCCAAATTGACGGTTAACTATATTGAAAATTCAATGCGCCTCTATCGGCGTACTCGCCAAAGGGTAAAGGAGTTGTTCCCCGAAATCCGCCAGGCAGGCTATGAAAGCATTCGAATTAACGGCGACGGCGATTTGGAAGAGGTCATTCGATTAACTTGTGTTGAGGAAGGGATCAAAGTTGAGCATGATTTGACTTTGCCAGCATTAGAGATACGCGGCTGGAAAGTTCATTTAGACATGGGAGATGAATCATGAGGGTGGATCAACATGTCTTAATTACAGGTGGCGCTGGTTATATTGGTGCTTACCTGGTTGGCGAATTGCTGCGTCAAAATGATTATGTTACCGTTGTTGATGACTTGCTCTACGGCGGAGAATCATTGCTGGCCTATAAATCCCATCCAAAATTTCATTTTGTCAAAGCCGATGTATGGGAATCGCGCGCCATTCGGAGCACAATTCGGGTGGATTGGCCAAAACCACAAGCCGTGGTTCACTTGGCTGCTATCGCCGGTTTTCCTGCTTGTCAAGCTGTTGGCCGGCAAGTCGCCTGGCGCTACAACGTTGAGGCTACACAGCATGTGTTTGAACAGGCTGTACAGCTAGGCGCAGCCCGCTTCATATATATTTCTACTTATAGTAATTATGGCCTTTCCCTCGATGGAACACCTGTGACAGAAGCGGATCGCCTTAACCCTCAATCGCTCTATGCGGAAACCAAAGTTGCTTCGGAGCGTTATTTGCTAAGCCATACACATGTACCTACAGCGTCCTTAATTTTCCGGCCTGCAACCTTGTATGGACTTTCGCCACGTCCGCGATTTGATCTGATCGTTAATCAATTTGTTTTAGACGCGTATCAAAAAAGAGAATTACTGATCTACCAACGTGGTTATTCGCGTTCTTTTGTTCATATTGCCGATGCAGTTCGTGGCATTATCTTGGGCTTAAACGCAGCCGATGACAAAGTTCGTGGTCAAGTTTATAACATTGGGTCGGATGCCGGCAACTTGACCAAAGATGAAATTGTTGCCCTGGTTCTAAAGCGTCTCCCGGAGACCAATGTAAACTATAAAGATATTACGTTTGGCGGCGACATGAGAGATATATCGGTGTCTTTTGAGAAAATCCGCACTGCACTAGGCTTTAAAGCACAGCAAACTGTTGACGATGGTGTTCGCGAGGTCTTAAATGCTTTGCGATCTGGTTTGATTAGCAACCCCAATGACCCGCGCTATCGCAATGCGCGTTTCATTGTGCAATAGCAAAGGAAATACCTATGTCTAAAAAAGCGTTAATAACCGGTATCACTGGTCAAGATGGTTCTTACCTTGCTGAATTTTTGTTGGCCAAGGGATACGAAGTGCATGGCATTATCCGTCGCGCGAGCACATTTAACACTCGGCGGGTCGATCATCTTTATCATGATAAGCATAATGGCGAGAAAGCAAAAATGCGCCTGCACTATGGCGATTTATCCAGCTCAAATAGTTTACAAAACGTGATTCAAAAAGTGGATCCCGATGAAATTTATAATCTTGGGGCGCAGAGCCATGTTCGTGTCAGTTTTGATTTACCCGAATATACCGCGGACGTGACCGGAGTTGGCGTGATCCGCATTTTAGAGGCGATTCGACGGACAAGCAGCCATGCCCGTTTTTATCAAGCTTCTACCAGCGAGTTATTTGGCAGTGCGCCCCCTCCTCAAAATGAGCATACACCTTTTGAGCCGCAAAGCCCCTACGCAGCTGCGAAATCTTATGGTTATTGGGTCACCAAAAATTATCGTGATGGCTACAATCTCTTTGCATCTAATGGCATTCTCTTCAATCACGAGTCGCCGCGCCGGGGCGAGACATTTGTCACCCGCAAAATCACCCGTGCAATCGCGTCTATCTTGGCCGGAAAGCAGAAATATCTCTACCTTGGTAACCTGGACGCCAGACGCGATTGGGGCTACGCGCCGGATTATGTTGAGGCGATGTGGATGATGCTGCAGCATGATGAGGCTATGGATATGGTCATTGGAACTGGTGAGGCGCACACGGTGCGAGAATTCTTGGATGTTGCTTTTGGCTATGTCAATTTGAATTACGAAGATTATGTGCGCATTGATGAACGTTATTTCCGCCCGAACGAGGTGGATTATCTTTTGGCTGAACCTAAAATATCTCGGGAAGTTCTCGGATGGAAGCCGCGTGTACTTTTCTCCGATTTAGTGCGTATTATGATGGATGCCGATTTGGAGTTGGCCGGTCTTGATGTTCCTGGAGCAGGTCGGCAGGCTGTGGAAGAAAAATTTGACGATTGGCATCAATGGAAAGATCAAGTTATCAGCATGGAGGGCTAAAGTGGCGACAGGTAAATACCTTATCCCAAAAGATTTCTGGTCACAACATCGTGTTTGTATTACGGGCGGCGATGGCTTTTTAGGTTCCTTTGTGCAAAAGGAACTGCGATCGCGCGGTGCGACAGAAATCTTTGTGCCCTTGATCGAAAATTATGACCTGACGCAAATTGCCGATGTACGCCGCATGCTGGTCGATGCCAAGCCCGATGTGATTATCCATTTAGCAGCTTTGGCTGGCGGTATTGGCGCTAATCGCGCTCGCCCGGCCGAATTTTTCTACAAAAATTTGATGATGGGCGTGCCATTGCTGCATGAAGCTTGGGCGCATGGTGTAAAGAAATTTGTTGCTATTGGCACGATATGTGCTTATCCTAAGTTCACGCCGGTGCCTTTTAAAGAAGAAAATTTATGGGATGGCTATCCTGAAGAAACTAACGCTCCCTACGGCTTGGCCAAGAAAATGCTTTTAGTGCAGGCCCAGGCTTACCGCGAACAGTATAACTATAATGCCATTTATCTATTGCCGGTAAACCTCTATGGACCGCGCGATAACTTTAATTTGCAGACCTCGCACGTTATTCCGGCTCTGGTGCGCAAGATGGTTACCGCACAGCAACGCGGCGACGATACGGTTACGCTTTGGGGAGATGGCTCTCCTACCCGCGAATTTTTCTACGCTGGCGATGCCGCACGCGGCATTGTGCTGGCGACAGAAAGATACAACGATAGCGAGCCGGTAAACTTAGGTGCCGGCATGGAAATTAGCATCAAGCAGTTGGCTGAATCAATTGCAAAACTGACTGGCTTTGAAGGTGCACTCGTTTGGGATACCAGCAAACCCAACGGTCAGCCCCGTCGTGGGCTGGATGTTTCACGAGCAAAAGACTATTTTGGTTTTGAAGCCGAGATGCCCTTTGAAGAAGGCTTGCGTCGTACCATTGCCTGGTTTAAGGAGCATCAAGATCAAATCGCGTAACGCATCTGCATCCCATAGCGATATAGCCATGACTTCAAAAACCCCCTCCGATACAATCATTCTACGCCCTTCTAAAGGCTGGATCGCGCTTAATTTGCGTGAATTATGGAATTACCGTGAGTTAATTTACTTTCTTACTTGGCGCGATATTATCGTCCGCTATAAACAAACCGTCTTAGGCGCGGCCTGGGCGATTATCAATCCTGTCGTCAACATGATCGTTTTGGAGATTGTCTTTGGCAAGTTCGCCGGTATGGGGACCGAAGGCGGACTCCCTGGTCCAATTTTCCGTTATGCCGCTGTGCTGCCTTGGGGCTTGTTCTCGAAAGCGCTTTCTTCAGCTGGGCGTTCAATGCTCTCGAACCGGGCGATGATTACGAAAGTTTATTTCCCGCGCCTCATTATCCCCCTTTCCTCAGTTCTGGGCGGTATTGTCGATTTTGCCATTTCATTCATAGTTTTGATAGGCATGATGTTATATTGGGATGTTATTCCTGGCATTAATCTTTTCGCCTTACCCTTGATAATCCTATTAGCCTTAGTGACGGCGCTGGGCGCAGGATTGTGGCTCTCGGCGTTGAACGTTCTTTATCGCGATGTCGGTTATATTTTACCGGTAATGACGCAATTGCTGCTTTTCATTTCCCCGGTTGGTTATTCCACAAGCACTGTTTCAGCACAGTGGCAGTGGCTGTATGCTATGAACCCGATCGTGGGCGTAATCGAGAGTTTCCGTTGGGCTACGTTGGGGACTGTGCCGAGTTCGGGCCTGTCGTTGGAAACCATTGTGGCAATTTCATCAGCTGTTGCTATCAGCTTGCTTGTCAGTGGTCTTTACTACTTCCGCCGCATGGAGCGCAGTTTTGCGGACATGGTTTAACCTATGAGTGAATTTGCTATTCGTGTTGATCAGCTTGGTAAACAATTTCGCATCGGGGCTGCCCCGGTGCGCTATCGCACTTTGCGCGATTCAGTAGCCAACATGGTCACCGCGCCTTTTCGTCGGATTCGTCAGGGCTTTATGCCAGCCGAGCACGACGCGCATACCTTTTGGGCTTTACGCGATGTTTCCTTTGATGTTGAGCAAGGGCAGGTATTAGGCGTAATTGGACGCAACGGAGCGGGAAAAAGCACGTTATTAAAAATTCTCTCACGGGTGATGGAACCCACTGCCGGTCAGGTTGAAATCCGCGGTCGGGTGGGGTCCCTTCTTGAAGTAGGTACAGGGTTCCATCCAGAGCTGACAGGCCGCGAAAATATTGCCCTCAATGGCGCTATTCTCGGCATGCAGCGCACTGAAATTACGCGCAAATTTGATGAAATTGTCGATTTTTCCGGAGTAGAAAAATTTATCGACACACCTGTAAAGCGCTACTCCAGTGGCATGTATTTGCGCTTGGCTTTTGCTGTTGCCGCGCACCTTGAGCCGGAAATCCTTGTGGTGGACGAAGTGCTGGCCGTAGGAGACGCGGCTTTTCAACGTAAGTGTTTGGGCAAGATGAGCGACGTGGCTCAAGAAGGGCGCACGGTGCTTTTTGTCAGCCATAATATGTCGGCAATATTGCGCCTAACACAAGAGTCAATTATTTTAGATGCTGGTCGCTTGGTGATGCGTGCTCCCACACCGGAAGCTGTGGATTATTATATGGCCTCCGGTTTTTCTAAGCGTGGTGAACGGCTTTGGGGTGCTGAAGAAGTGCCAGCCAATGCGGCGCCTTTTCGACCGATCGCCGTGCGTTTACGTGATGTGCGTGGGCAGACCGTAGATATGGTGCGCTCTTTGGAGCCTTTGACCATTGAAATTGAATACCAGCTTGATCAGCCAATTCAAGGTTTGCGTGTAGGTTTATACTTAATGAGTATGCGCGGCGAGCATGTTTTTACGTCCTTTGACACCGATGATGCTGAAAAATACGAGCAATATAGTATTCGCCCCGCGGGACGTTATATCAGCCGCTGTACTGTGCCGGTGGATACGCTCAACGAAGGTCGCTATGTTGTTGGCATGAATGCCAGCACCTATCGTGTAAAGCGCTACTTTCAAGATGAACGCGCGGTAACTTTTACCGTTGATGCTGTTGGTGCTCCCGGTAAACAATGGCCCGAAGTTCGTTTGGGCTTGGTTCGCCCGCGTTTAGCCTGGAGCATTGATGTTCAAAGTTAAGCGTTCGAATATTATGATCAATAAAACTTCCATCAAAAACATCTTGGGCGATATCCCTTATACCGTTGAACTGGAGTGGCTATTGCGACAAACGCATAATCCTCCCGTGGGCGGCTATGGATTAGAGCGGTTGGAAAAAATACTGCCCGAGTGGATATCCCAAGCGCAGGCTGCCAAGCGGGTTCAGCCTGGCAAACGAGTGCTAATCTTTAGTATGCTGCGTTATTGGCTTGAGCAAACCAGCCTGACAGGCTTGGCTCTGGCATCTCTGGGGCATGATGTCACGATGGCTTATTTACCCTACGCTCATTGGAAGCAGCCTGTCAATCGTTTTGATTTGCGCCGCCAGGATTTGTATGTCAAAAAAATCTTAAAGCCGCTTGCAGCTTTGTTGCGCCCTGTTTCGATGATTGATGCACCGCAAGTACAATCGTTGCCCGACGAATTGGCCGAACAGCTCGATGCCGCGGCTTTTCGTGATGTGCAGTACAGTCTGCTTCGAGAGGAATTCGAAATTGATAGTGATCTCTACCGTTTGCGTGAACAGCGTAATCAGGTCCACGCGCGCGCGATCTTGGCTTTGATGCAAAACCAACGCCCAGATGTGGTAATCGTCCCCAACGGCAGTATTCTTGAATTTGGGATCACTTATAAGGTCGCCCGTTACCTTGACATCCCGGTCATAACTTATGAATTTGGAGAACAAAGCGAGCGCATCTGGTTGGCCCAAAATGAAGATGTGATGCGCCAAGACACCTCGTCCATGTGGCGTGCCCGCGGACAGACGCCCTTGAGCGATGATGAGTGGGTGCGGGTTAAGGATTTCTTTTCGGCCCGTCAGGGAGGCGGCTTGTGGGAAAATTTCTCCCGTCGTTGGCAAGAGACCTCATCCAAGGGTGGGGAGGGTGTGCGTGCTGAATTGGGGTTGGATTCTCGCCCCGTTGTTTTGCTACCTGCCAATGTGCTCGGAGATAGCCTCACGTTGGGACGCCATATATTCAGCAATAGCATGACCGAGTGGTTAGTGCGTACGATAAACTACTTCCTCGAGCGCGACGACATTCAATTTGTGATCCGCGTTCACCCAGGCGAACAAATTGGCTGGGGACCGTCGGTTTATGATATTTTGGGTGAAAAATTCCCAGAATTGCCAGAGCATATCCACTTGCTGCCTGCAGATGCTCAAATTAATACTTATGATTTAGTCAATACGGCCGATGTCGGTTTGGTTTTTACAACAACAGTCGGCATGGAAATGGCGATGAGCGGCTTGCCGGTGATCGTTACCGGGCAGACTCATTATCGCAATAAAGGCTTCACGCTGGATGCCGAATCTTGGGATGCATATTTTGAAATCCTTGACCGTATCTTGGATTCCTCCCAAGAATATCGACCTTCCCGAGAACAAGTGGAAATGGCCTGGACATATGCCTATCGCTTCTTTTTCGAATACCCGCAACCTTTCCCGTGGCATATCCAGCATTTTTGGGACGATATTGAAAAATGGTCGTTGGAACGTGCGCTCTCAGATCACGGTTTGGCGCTCTTTGGTGACACCTTTCAATATCTTGTTGGTGAAGAGATCAAGTATAAATCATGACAACAGAAACTAAAATCAAGCAACAAGTAAAAGATTTTTACGACCAAGTCGGTTGGCAAGAAGTGGGCGCAGGGCTATATCAAAATGCCCGCTATGAAGATTTGAGGCCTGTGGCCAGCGATTATATCCATAAATGTCACCTGCGTGTATCTCGTCATTTACAGCCAGAAGGTAAATTAATGCTGGATGCTGGCTCGGGTCCCATTCAATATCCGGAGTATTTAACCTACTCCGCTGGCTATAATTTTCGCGTATGCGCTGATATATCCATGCAAGCCTTACGGGAAGCGCGCAAACGCATTGGCGATCATGGTTTATTTGTCGTTTCGGATGTGGCCAACTTGCCCTTTAAGCGAGAAGTTTTTGACGGTGTGGTTTCCTTACATACTATTCATCATTTACCCATGGAAGAACACTTTCATGCCTATGAGGAATTAGAGCGTGTGCTAGCATCGAATAGACGAGCTGTTGTCGTCAACGGCTGGGCAGACCCATTCTTGGCGCGTTTTCTTCTAAAGCCCATGCGTTGGATCAATCGTTTGCAAGGGTTCGGCCGTAGAATTCTGGGACGTCCTGCACCCCTAGTCAAAGCCCAACCAAAGATGCATAATAATAAAGAAGAACCCAAAAGTACTTTTGTGCGCAAAAGTGACGCCGCTTGGCTTAAAAAAGAAGTTGGCGAGCGTATTTCACTTGAAATATTTGTTTGGCGCAGTGTTAGCGTAAAACATACTCGCACGTTTATCCATGATGGTTGGGGTGGTAAATTTTGGCTGCGCACATTGTATTTATTTGAAGAGCGGTTTCCGCATTTCTTCGGCGAAAACGGGCAATATCCGTTGGTGGTGATTGCCAAGCCCTGACCATCGTAATTGGAGTATGTTATGGATTGGAAAAAACAAACTATTCTTGTAACTGGCGGCACTGGCTCGTTTGGCAAGAAATTCATTGAGATTCTTTTAGCCGAATACCAACCAGCAAAGCTTATCATTTACAGCCGAGACGAACTTAAGCAGTATGAGATGCGCGTTGCAGGGTTTGATCATCCTAGCTTGCGATATTTTATTGGCAATGTTCGTGATTTGCCTCGGCTGCGGCGAGCTATGCAGGGGGTGGACATTGTTGTTCACGCTGCGGCGCTTAAACAGGTTCCAGCTTGCGAATACAACCCGATGGAAGCCGTTAAAACCAATATTATCGGTACCAGTAATGTCGCTGATGCAGCCATCGATGCCAAAGTGAAAAAAGTGCTGGCTTTAAGCACCGATAAGGCTGTCACGCCGGTAAATCTCTACGGTGCCACCAAGCTAACTGCCGAAAAATTAGTGGTTGCAAGCAACGCTTACGCAGGTGATATGCAAACCCGCTTGAGTTGTGTGCGTTATGGCAATGTGATTGGCAGTCGTGGCAGTGTGGTGCCTTTATTCATTCGGCAGCGCGAAAACGGTAATAAACTTTCTATCACAGATAATCGCATGACCCGCTTCTGGCTTTCGCTGGATCAGGGTGCTCGCTTTGTGATTTCTAATATCGAGCACATGCATGGCGGTGAGGTTTTTGTTCCTAAAATCCCCAGCACCAAGATCGTTGACTTGGCGCGTGTAATTGCGCCGACAGCCGCCATTGAGGTCATTGGCATACGCCCTGGCGAAAAATTACATGAAATGATGATATCGCGTGATGAATCACGCTCCACGATAGAATTAGAAGATCGCTTTGTGGTTGAGCCTGAAGGAGCACCTTGGTTCAGATACGATTGGAGCAACGACGGAAATCGTGTGCCCGATGGTTTTAAATACACGAGTGATAAAAATACCGAATGGTTGACCGACGCCCAAATTAGAGTGTTGGTCGCGCCCTTTGAAGATGCTTATGCACAAGGAAAATCTTAATATAGTTTACCTTACGTGAATATCCTTATCACTGGCGCAAGCGGCCTGCTGGGAATTAACCTGGCTTTGGAAGCTGCCCGCCAGCATACTGTTTTTGGCACGGTGAATAGCCAAATGGTAAAGTCCGAAACCTTCACCGTGATTGAAACAGATTTGCTGGAACCCGGCGCGGTGGAACGTGTGTTCGATGACAGTCAACCCGATTGGGTGATCCACTGCGCAGCCTTGGCAAATTTAGAAGCTTGTGAGCATGCGCCCGAATTAGCCAGGCAATTGAATACCGAACTCCCTAAAAATCTGGCCATACAATGTCGGAATGGCGGAGCGCGTCTATTGCACGTTTCTACGGATGCGGTATTCGATGGGCAGCGCGGCAACTACACAGAGCAAGATTCTCCCAGTCCGCCTGGCGTTTACTCACAAACAAAATTAGCTGCTGAATACGCTGTCGCTGAGGCTAACCCTGATGCGATTATTGCCCGTGTCAATTTATATGGTTGGAGCATGGGCGCTAAGCGCAGCCTGGCGGAATTTTTCTTCAACAACTTGCAGGCTGGCAATGAGATCATGGGTTTTGAAGATGTGCATTTTTGCCCGCTACTGGCCAACGACATGGCCGATATATTCCTCAAGATGCTGGATAAAGAGCTGCATGGTGTCTATCATGTTGTTAGCAGTGAGTGCATAAGTAAATATGATTTTGGAGTTGCGATCGCGCGTAAATTTGGGTTTGACCCCGGGTTGATTGTCCCAAGATCGGTAACAGAATCAACCCTTACGGCTGCCCGTTCTCCTAATCTGACCCTCAAGGTCGACAAACTTATCCACGATTTGGGTGAAGTTCCCCCCAAGATATCCCCAGCATTAGACCGCTTTTATACGCTTTATCAACAGGGTTATCCACAGATATTGAAAGAATTGAAACTGCTGTAACCAGAGGATTTGAACGATGATTGTTCCCGCCCCTGAAATAAAAATTGCTGATACACTCGTGGGGCTTAACCACCCTACGTATTTTATCGCCGATATTGCCGCCAATCATGATGGCGATTTAGACCGTGCCATTCAATTGATTCGCTTAGCTAAGGGTGCTGGTGCCGACGCGGCTAAATTCCAGAATTTTCGTGCCCCAAATATCGTCTCCGATTATGGTTTTAAGGCTTTGGGTGGGCAGCGCTCGCACCAAGCTGCATGGGATCAGAGCGTTTTTGACGTTTATGACGATGCCTCAGTCCCTTTCGAGTGGACTCCCATTCTCAAAGATGCCTGTGACGAATTTGATATTCACTATTATTCCTCGCCCTACGATAATGATGCTGTCGAAATGCTGGCTCCTTACGTTCCGGCCTACAAGGCGGGTTCAGGTTTGATGTCATGGCCTGATGCTCTAGTTCGCATGGCAAAGATGGGTAAACCCTTTCTGATGGCTACAGGTGCAGCCGATATCAGTGATGTTGTCCGTGCTGTGCGTGCAGTCAGTGCGGTAAATGATCAGATTGTTCTTTTCCAGTGCAATACCAATTACACCGCCAGCGACGAAAACTACGATCATCTCAATATCAACGTGCTAAAAACCTATGCTGCCCTGTTCCCTCATGTAGTTTTAGGCCTCTCTGATCACACGCACAGTCCAGCGCCAGTTGTAGGCGCGGTAGCCTTAGGCGCGCGTGTGATTGAACGCCACTTCACCGACAGCAACGAACGTCCAGGACCCGATCATAAATTTGCGATGAACCCTGAGAGCTGGGCAGAAATGGTATCGCAGGTTCGTACATTGGAACGCGCGTTGGGCTCCTGCGATAAATTTGTTACGCCCAATGAGCAGGAAACCTACGTTTTGCAGCGTCGCTGCTTGCGGGCTGCGCGCGATATTTCTTCCGGAGAAACCTTGACCGCTGACATGCTTGAAGCGCTACGTCCCGCGGCTGCTGGTGCCATCATGCCCTGGGAAATGGAAGACTTAGTCGGAAAAAAAGCACTGATCGATATGCCTTACGGTATGGATTTGCGTTGGGAGAATATTGGCGCATAGCATAATAAAAATGTTCGCAGGCGATTTTTACCCATCATCATGCCGACCTTGCTGACGGATGATTATTGATCCTTATTCATAACATATGTCCCGCATCTTATACTTCTCCCGCGACTACACCCCTCATGACCATCGCTTTCTAACTGCCTTAGCAGGGACAGAGCACGAAATAGGGTATCTGCGTTTAGAGCGTCGCGGGCATCAACTAGAGGATCGCGTTTTACCCGAGAATGTCACCATAATTCCCTGGGCAGGAGGCCAATCTCAAGCACGATTCCGAGATAGTATAAGGCTGTTGATCGCTCTCAAAAATGTGATCCGCGATTTTAAGCCTGATCTAATTCATGCAGGTCCCTTGCAGCGTGCAGCATTATTGGTTGCACTGACAGGCTTTCGACCCCTGGTAAGTATGTCTTGGGGTTACGATTTGCTCATGGACGCGCCTCGCAGCCGTTGGTGGGCTTGGGCCACTCGCTTCACGCTCAAACGCAGTGCCGCGATGATTGCAGACTGCGATACCGTGCGCTCTTTAGCAATATCGTATGGCATGCACGCTGAGCGCATTATTACATTTCCATGGGGAGTTGATTTGAGGCATTTTCATCCGGTAGAAACTCCCCGGCGGGACTGCTCAACTCTTTCGATCCGCGCACAATTAGGCTGGGGCGAAGATACTTTTGTGCTGCTCTCAACCCGAAGTTGGTCGCCGCAATACGGTGTTGAAGATTTGGCCCTTGCCTTTGTGGGTGCAGCCCAACAACACCCAGAACTACGTTTATTGATGCTGGGCAATGGCCCTTTAGCGCCAACAATTCGGCGTATTTTTCAGCAAAATGGGTTCGGTAATCGTGTACATTATCCTGGACAGGTAACAAGTAAAAACTTGCCGAACTACTATCAAGCCTCAGATTTATATATCAGTACCTCGCACAGTGACGGCGCGTCAATTTCATTGCTGGAATCCTTAGCTTGCGGCACGCCGGTCCTGCTGACGGAAATCCCTGGCAACCAAGAATGGATTACCAACCCTGGCCAAGTTGGCTGGTTGTTCCCTGATGGCGATGTTGCCGCGCTTACAGATGGCATTCTGCATGCCGTTGAGCACCAGGCTCAGCTGCCAGTTATGGGGCGGGCCGCACGTCAATTGGCAGCCTCACGTGCCAACTGGGAAACGAACTTTCTGCAATTATTGCGTGCCTATAAAATCGCATTAGGAAGTGATTATGCTAAAGTTTGATGATTTAGTGACCGCCTTCAGAGCCACAGGCCTGGAATCCGGTGATACGTTGTTAGTGCACTCATCTTACAAATCCTTGGGCGGCGTGGACGGTGGACCGCAGACAGTGATTGATGCCTTTTTAGCCGTGCTTGGCACAGCAGGCACACTGATTATGCCAACCTTCAATTTTGGTTTTTGTAAAGGTGAACCTTGGGACACGCGCAGCACACCCTCTCACATGGGCGCGATCACCAATATGGTGCGCGAGCATCCCGAGGCGCGCCGAGTTTTTCATCCTATTTATTCCTTTGCCGTGTTGGGAAAGGGTGCCGAATTTCTGACCCGAGAACACTATAAAAGCAGCTATGAACGCAAATCGCTTTTTGGCAAGCTGCGGGAATTGGATGGCAAAATTATGATTGTTGGCCTCTCCTATACCAACAGCATGACCTTTTTCCATCATGTTGAGGAGATGGAAGGTGTCGATTACCGTTACATGAAATCTTTTACCGGGTTGATTACCGATGAAAACGGCCAGACCTACGAAGATACTTTCACCATGTTGGTGCGCGATGTAGCAAATGGTGTCATCACAGAAGTAGATCCTATGGGTGAATTGATGGAAAGTGCGGGCATTGTTTCCGTACACAAAATTGGCGCCGCCACGGTTAAAGTGATGAAGGCCAATGAAGTTTATCAATTCACGGCTCGCGAAATGCGGCGTGATCCGAAATTGCTCTACCGAATCGATGGCGAATAGATGAACCTCAAATCCATCCTCGCTCAACTTTATCCCTTGCACCGCACTTTAGCATCGCAAGGCACCGACGAAGCATTACGTATTGTTGGTGAGCATATGCCAGCGGCTGCCCACTATGCTGTTGAATCCTACACACCCGGCACACCAGTTTGGACATGGACGGTGCCGGAGCGCTACCTTGTCCATGAGGCTTATCTAGAAACAGAAAATGGTGAGCGCATCCTCGATTATGCTGATAACCCCTTGCATATTGTTTCGTATTCCCCCCCCATCGACAAAACGCTCACCTGGGGTGAGCTAGATGCTCACCTATACTTCAACGAAAAATTACCTCACACAATTCCTTGGGTTTTTAAATACTATCAGCGCGATTGGGGTTTTTGTTTGTCCAAGCAAGATTATGATCGTCTGCACCGCGATTCTAACTTTCGAGCCGTTATCCGCTCAGAGTTTTTGTCAGATCCCGTAGATGGCGGTTTTCGGGTGGCAGCGGGGGTGCTGACCCAAAAGAGCGGCCATCTTCTCGATGCCGGCGAAATGTTGATTTCCTCCCACATCTGTCATCCCATGCAGGCCAACGATGACGCTGCTGGCATAGTCACATCCTTGGGATTAGCTCATCGATTAGCGCACACACCCCTGCCTGCAGGTTCCATGGCAGTACGCTTTTGGTTTGGCCCCGAAACAATTGGCACGATTGCATATTTGGCCCATCATGAAGATTTAATTCCGAATTTCAAAGGCGCTGTCTTTATTGAGATGACCGGCAATAACAGCCCTATCGCTTGGCATCACTCTCGTCAACACGACCATCTTTTAGACCGCATCACAGCTTATGTGATGCAAGATCTCGATCATGCCGAACGTGATTTCGCCGCCCACCCCGCCAACGATGAGCGTGTCATCAATGGCCCTGGGGTAAATGTGCCTTGTATTTCGATTAATCGCTGGCCTTACGATCAGTACCACACATCGGACGATAATCTCGATATTATCCACGAAGATAAACTGGTTGGCGCTGTTGATATCCTCGAAGAGATCGTACGAATTTTTGCCAGTAACTATATCCCCATCCGCACTTTCCGTGGGCCGGTTTTTCTCTCTAAGCATGGTCTGTGGGTTGATTGGGGTGAAAATTGGGAACTTAACCGTGCGATCGAAAAAATCATGATGTGTTTTGAAGGCCAGCACAGCATTTTTGATATTGCCGCAGAGGTTGGTCTTGATTACTGGGTAGTGCGCGAATATGTAGAAAAATTCCGGGCTAAAGGTTTCATCAAAATGCACCCCATCCCCAGCGAGGCCCATTCAGCGTGACAAAGACCATAGCAATAATTCAAGCTCGCATGGCTTCATCCCGTTTGCCAGATAAGGTGCTGCTCGATATTGCTGGACGTCCGATGCTGGAGTGGGTGGTCGAGCGTACTCAGCGTGCCAATTTAGTGGATGAAGTACTTGTGGCTACCACGACTAATCAAAGCGATGACCCTGTGGCTGCCTTTTGCTCTGACCATGGTTATGCATTCACCCGCGGCAGTGTGCACAATGTTTTAGATCGTTATTACCAGGCTGCGCGGCCGCATACCCCTGATAGCATCGTGCGCATCACGGCCGATTGCCCTTTAATAGACCCCACGCTTGTTGATGAAACCATTCAGGTTCTTTTGAGTACACAACCTCCTAACTCAAATGATCAATCTTTAATTTTTGATTTCGCCGCCAACCGTCTGCCGCTTCCTTGGGGGCGTACATATCCGATTGGCTTAGACGTTGAGGTTTTTAGCTGGGATGCGCTCCAACGGGCCTGGCATGAGGCTGAGAAGGTACATCAACGCGAGCATGTCACGCCTTATTTCTACGAAGATATTCCCGCTGAGCATTTGCGCTTTATAGAAAATAGCTCATCACCAGCAAAAGGCACTTCCCCTCGGGGGTTTCGTGTTGCCTTACTTCACTATAAGCGTGATTTAGGTCACCTGCGTTGGACGGTTGATACTGCTGAAGATTTGAGTTTTGTGCGCCAGGTTATTTCTCATTTGGATCACGCTGACTCGTTCACTTGGCTGGATGTATTGGCGCTTTTACAACGTGAACCTGAGCTCATGCGCATAAATATTGCTGTGCAGCATAAAACGCATTTAGATGTTGATAATCGTTCCAGCTGATAAGATTGTATTCAGGTGTCAAGTGGTAGTGGTACCTAATAGAATTAGGTATCTGAAATAAATTATTTATGACTTTTTTGACGATCTTTACCGCTCCCAAATCATTTACCGACCCGCATATCAACATCATCCAACGTAATGCCATCCAATCTTGGATGCACCTTAGCGATGATGTTGAGGTGATTTTGATTGGCGAAGAAGACGGTTTATCAAAAATTGCCACTGAATTTTGCCTAAAGCACTTGCCTGATGTAGCTCGAAATGATTGGAACACACCCTTAGTCAGCTCGATTTTTGACCTGGCGCGCACTGCCAGCGACAGCCCGGTTTTGGCATATATCAATGCCGATATTTTGCTGCTGCCCGATTTTGTCGATATTGCTCGTCAGGTAGCACAACAGGTTGAGAAATATCTTGTGGTTGGGCAGCGCTGGGATTTGGAGCTCACAACAGCCTTGCAGTTCACCCCTCATTGGGACCAACGTTTGCGTAGCGATGTGGGTGCGCACGGCGCGTTACATGCCCCCGCGGGTAGTGATTATTTTATTTTCCCGCGCACCGTGTTTACCGATGTGCCCGATTTTGCTATTGGTCGTGCCGGGTGGGATAATTGGATGATTTATCATGTGATCCAAAATCGCTGGCCGGTTGTTGACGCCACCGAGTCGTTGATGATCATCCATCAAAACCACGATTACGGCCATCTTCCTCAAGGAAAAATTCATTACGATCTTGAGGAAACAAAAATTAACGCCGAACTTGGCGGTGGTATGCGCAATATGTATATGACTTTGGACGCCAGCCACGCACTGATCGACGGTCGTGTACGCCGCAGGCAGCCTGGTTTTCTACGCCTGGTGCGTAAACTAGAGTGTTGG
>PVMK01128089.1_pt1 | contig 25737 bp, 25 predicted proteins | sample 1853481 | NCBI WGS metagenome assembly PVMK01 (sample SAMN08533507, study PRJNA380276) | Marine sediment metagenome, whole genome shotgun sequencing project.
AGGAGTCTTTGGTGAAATAGACGCCAGTTCACCCGATATTCAATTGCCGATGGAGCGCCCGCTCTACTCACCACCGCTTAAACCCGTGATCAATGACGTGATAACCGAATGATCTCCTCGACATATACGGTCGCATCGATATGGACGACCCAAAACATTCACCACGGATTAATCGAACTGGTTAAGTAGAAATCAAAGACATGGGAAAATGACGATTGTCTTCGCGAAGTGGGTTTTAACAATGGGTTGCCACTTTTCCCGTATAACCTACTAGCAGAAAACTGTGTCCAGAAAAAGGTGTCGGGTTTATTTTAACTATTAAAAATAAATCTGCCCCTTTTGACCTTTTTTTAGCCTCTAATCCTATGTACCTCTACATATCTATATTGTATTATGCACCCGCTTTACTCAATGACACTATCCTGCCCGGGTGGCGAAACTGGTAGACGCAAGGGACTTAAATAAGATTGAGCACTCGGTCGGGAAACCACCGCTGTGAATGGAGTCAAATTCGGGGAAACCTCAGCTGCAAGATGGTGGCAATCCCGAGCTAAGCTTTTTTACGGTTTTTACTCCGATATGTCGGAATAAGCACTTTGTGTATTCATGAATAATTCATGCAATATCCGTATTAATGAAAGTGTAGAGACTTGACGGCTCCTGCCTAAGTTACGAGTTCAGTAATAGGGCAAAGAGAAAGTCCAGACCACAAAAACAAGGTTTATTCTTGTTGCAGCGAAAGCTGTAGCTGGTAAGAAAATCCCTCGACCTAACGGTCGTGCCGGTTCGACTCCGGCCCCGGGCACGCCCTTTAAATCAATGGCTTATAGATTATTTCTCAAGTATTTTATTAACCTTGAATTGCTATTTCGCAAATACCATAGAACTGCCGCAAATTTCCACTGATGTTGTCCAAGTTAATCTGCAACGCAGATTGACAAAATGTCGCTATAGGACAGTATTGGAAATAAAATTAGCGACGGCGACTACCAAAAATATCTTTCAAGTATTTGAAACTATTTGTTTTATTCATTTTCCGGAGTTCCAGTTGCCCCCAAAGATGCCCCCAATTTGGTATCTTATCCCGTAATTTTAACATTCACTGGATAACCGTCGAATCAAGAAAAGCGGACGCTGGGAAATTTACGATGAGCGGCAAAAACCGACCCACAGCGGACCCCCAGATTTCAAAATTCAACAGCGGCTCTCGGCACATTCCAGACCTATCCGGCCCGAGCTCATTACGACTGCTTTTGTGCGGTTAGCGAACATTTCGGGCCATTGTGTCTGCTTTGAGCCGCCTAGCAGGTTAAACGACAACACGGATGATGGTGGCTGCTGTTGACCCAAGGCGGAATTGGCCCATCACTAATGCTCGCTAAATTGACAATATTTGAGATCGTTGGTTTACGGGCGTATCGCAATAGACGTATATGTTATTCACAATTGTGGGATTGTTGACAATCCTACAAAATAGAATTATGTTTAAAGCTAATATTCTGGAGCGACAAAGATGCTGCCAACCTCAATCCAATACATTTCGTTTGACTGCTACGGCACATTGACGAACTTCCGGGTGGGCGAATTAACCCGCGAGATGCTGGAGGGCCGAGTCCCTAAAAATGTTTTTGGTCAGTTTCTGGAAGATTTCGGTTCCTATAGGTTTGATGAAATTCTAGGCGCGTGGAAACCCTATGCCGATGTATTGCACGATGCGCTGGAGCGAACGTGCCAGAAGTGGAACATCACTTTCGCCAAAGAAGATGCTGAAGCGATTTATCAGGCAGTTCCAACCTGGGGACCGCACGGCGACGTCCCGGAAGCCTTGGCCAAGGCCGCAACGGTTCTACCTCTTGTCATTCTATCAAATGCTTCGGACGATCAGATTCAAAGCAATGTTGATAAACTTGGCGCTCCAATTCACGCTGTCCTAACCGCTGAACAGGCGCGGGCCTATAAACCTCGATTTCAAGCATTTGAATACATGTTCGACAGCTTGAATTCGGTACCTGAGCATTTTCTACATGTTTCATCTAGCCTCCGATACGATTTAATGAGCGCCCATGATTTAGGAATTTCAGCTCGGGTTTTTGTAAATCGCGGCCACGGCCCGGGATGTCCTGCTTATATGTATCATGAGATCAAAGATTTAAGCGGATTGCCCGCGTTGTTGGGGCTTTAGGAGAACATCGTGCCACTAGCCATAAAATCTCATCAACGCGTAAGCCGCATGACCTTGTCGGGACAGGTTGCGGAACAACTTCGCGAGGATATTTTAACAGGCGCGTTGTTATCGAACGCACAACTAAACGAAAAAGAACTGGCCTTAATGTTTGGTGTCAGCCGAGGGCCATTGCGTGAAGCAATGCAGCGTTTGATACAGGAAGGTCTGCTGCGTAGCGAACCGCATCGCGGGGTATTTGTTGCTGAGATTAGTGAGGCGGATCTGACAGACATCTACTTCGTCCGTACAGCGATAGAGTCCGCGGCTGTCAAGCAGTTGGTTACATCGAATAATACAGGTGCAATCTTCAGTCAACTTTCTCGCATTTCCGAAAAGATGGACAAGGCGGTTCGCACAAAACGTTGGAAGGACGGTAGCGAGCTCGATTTTGAATTTCACCGAACCTTGGTCGATGCCGCCGGCAGCAAACGATTGTCCAAGACTTACATGACTGTCCAGGCGGAAACACGATTGTGCCTTTACAGATTGATGGATGGATATAGGTGCAGCGCAGATCTGGCGGAAGAGCATTTCCGGTTTGCTGATATCCTGAAAAATGGAGATTTGACGAAAATCCTCGACGAACTGGATCGTCATTTTGGAGACCCCGTGGCAATTATGCGCCGAGCTCGACACAGCGACTCCTCCGAATACCGTAAGAGTTCAATTGAATGAATTCGCCAATCGATATTGAAACGGCCGATGTTAGCTATCTTCCCGATTTCATGGCGTTAGTGGCTGAAGTCGGCTGGCCTCATAAGCCTGAAGATATTTCTTCTTTACTGTTGCTTGGGCGACCCTGGCGCGCATTAAACCGGGAAAGCAGAGAGACTATCGGCGTGGCCGTATGGTGGCCCATGGGTCATGGCTATGGAAGGGTTGGGTTGGTAATTGTGTCCCCGAAATGCCAGGGATGTGGCGTTGGACGCGCGATGATGCATAAAGTGATAGAAGACTCAGGAACACGTACACTTATGCTGCTGGCTACAGAGGAGGGCAAATCGCTCTATGAAAAACTCGGGTTTGAAAGTGTCGGACTAACGCAACGGCACCAGGGCCATTATTCTCATTCTTCGGCCATTGAGAGTGAAATTCACCCGGCGTATCCTGAGGATTTAAGTGAGATTGTTGCATTGGATGCGAATGTAACCGGCTTTGACCGGTCATCAATGATTACTCAAATGTTTAACACCGGAAATACAAACTTACTTCGGGCCCATGATCAAATTACGGGATACGCAATAGCCCGACCGTTCGGTTTAGGAAGTGTTCTCGGCCCTTTAATCGCTCGAAATGAAGACGATGCGGAAGCCTTGTTTACGGCTACATCCGGCCCCGGAATGCTTCGAATAGACCGTTTAATTGAGGCTGAAAACCTAGGACATTTTCTTGAAGCCAAAAACTTACCGGGGCATGAAATCACACATTCGATGGTCCGCGGCTCCCCACCCATAGGCAGGGGAAACGGCCGTATATTTACAATGGCAGGCCACGCCTGGGGTTAAAAAGGAAAAAAGATGCATAAAATTATTGTGGTCGGCCGCGGTTTATTTGGCAGTGCCGCAACGCGCCATTTGGCAGAAAGGAGCGACGGCATACTATGTGTCGGCCCGGATGAGCCAACAAACCGCCTGACCCACACTGGTGTATTCGGTAGTCATTACGACGAAGGTCGCATGACCAGAGTGGTCGACCCCTCAAGCGAATGGGCAGTCACTGCGAAAAATTCGATTGACCGGTACGCCGATCTCGAAACCCGCAGCGGCATTAAATTCTTCACTCCGTCCGGGTATCTAGGTATTGGCGAGCCCGGTTCTGACTATAATGAACGTTGCGCTGCCGCTGGTGCGTTGGTTGGTGTGGCAACCGAGAAACTCAGTGCAATTGAAATTCGAGCAAAATTTCCATTCCTTTCGATCGATGATAATGCTGATGGTCTACTGGAAATTGGAACGGCAGGGCATATAAGCCCTCGCGCAATGGTCCATGCCCAAACCAAACTCGCCGAAATGGCAGGAGCTGAGTTGGTTCGGGATGAGGCTACAAAGATTTGCAACAGTGCTAACGGTATCGAGGTTGAACTTGCATCGGGGAAAATTTTAATAGCTGATAAGGTCTTGATCGCAACCGGAGGGTTTACATCCGCATGTGGCTTGAGCCCGGTCGATTTGGGTTTGCGCGTCTTTGGTCGTACGGTTGTCTTAGTTAAGATCGAGGGATCGCTAACCCACGAGCTTTCCAACATGCCGACAATAATCCATTGTGCTAGCGGCGCCTATATTCTGCCGCCAATCCGCTACCCGGATGAAAACACATATCTAAAACTAGGAATTGGAACAGACTCTGACCCTACATTTAAGCGATTGGAAGATCTTCAAGCTTGGTTCAAGGGAGAAGGCTCGGAAAAAAATCGGCGGGAATTTACCGATTTTATTACAAACCTTATACCATCCCTGAAGACCTGTAACGACTGGCATACCGATACTTGCGCCGTGACCCAAACCTTAAGCGGGCTGCCAATTATCGACTATGTAGACGGACGAAAAATCGCTGTAGCCGTTGGTGGAAATGGCAAAGGGGCTAAAGGCGCCGACGATTGGGGTAAGGTTGCGGCGGACCTTATGAGTTCCTAAAATTTCTCAAGTTTCCGTTCTTGGCACTAACCGGCCGTCTGAGTAACACCCCGCGAATGACCGCTGTTGGCCGTAAGCACTAGTTCGTGTTATTCACGTGAATGGCTCCTATGTGCCAGATCAGAGACTATTCGGCAGATCCAGTTCGGGCGCCTCGAACAACCATTAAGACTTAGTAAGCTGCCGACCGCGCTCCAGAGTGATGATAGACCGAAAGGTGCCCTGAAAAGTCAATCAGGTTCTTTGGACCAAACTCTTACCAGTCGGGATTGATTATTATCGAATTGATTGTCTTTTCAGGGCACCTTTCGGTCTATCATCACTCTGGAGCGCAATCGGCAGCTTAATAAGTCTTAGCGGTCGTTCGAGGCACCCGAATTGTATCGGCCAATTAGTCTCTGATCGGCCCGGAACGGGAGTATTTCAGCGACGGCATTACCGAGGACATCATCACCGAGCTTTCGCGCTTTTCAGTGCTGTATGTCGTTGCCCGGCATTCTTCCTTTGCGTACAAGGGTGAGAAGGTGGATATCAAGGAAGTGGCTGAAAAACTCGGTGTGCAATATATTGTTGAAGGTAGCGCCTATGGGTGCCTACTACCCTCTCCAATCAGGGTCAATACAGAATTCTGATCTATTTAACTTGCTTGCATGGCATGGCCACCCTGGGCTTGAATTGCCTCGGGCAACATTAGCAGAGATCCAGTAAGGAAGGCAGCTGCCCCCAGGATGGTAAACGGAGTGGACAGTGTTACCATGGCTGCAGCAGGCGCCGTGGGGGGCACGAAAGCAAGCACGGCCGATATCACGAATGCCACGCAACCCAGCAGGTTGACGAAAGTAATTCGCCAGGAAAGGTTGTGAGGCTGCCATGCCCAATATGCCTTGGAATATTCGATAAAGGCCAGGTAGCCAGAAGCCAGAAATAGTATCGAACCTGCCAGGTCGGGTGCCCAGATAACCAGGTCCTGTTGAAGCCAGTCCAGGTTGGGCAACAGGGCATCGAAGGTGTTGATGTTGAACAAAAGCGTCCCCGCGAATTGTAGCGCGCTGCTAAGCCAGCCGATATTGCGGGGCTGCCAACCAAACCACAGCACCTTGCCTGCTGGCAAATTTCCACCAGTGGTCAAACCAGGGGCGTTTGCAGACTGGTACAGTTGCAGGTAAGCGGCGCTGGTGAATGGGATAGAGCCAGCGAAAAAGATCAGGTTTACCGTACTGGGCCTGAACCACGGGATGGTTGTGAGCATTGACATCAGGCTGAGGATGCCACCGAACATAAACAGTATGGACCCGCAGGCGAACAGAATACCTATCCACCAGTTCATGCGCCGTGGTTGCCACAAACAGGAACCCTTGAACTGGTCTGGCGATACCGTTTGTCCATGCACGAGCTGGTGCAAACCCTTGCGCTGATGACGCAGGGACCATACTGCCAGTTTCATGATCAATGATGAAATCCGGATGCTTCGGTCGAATCCATTGGCACCCTGACGGGATGATGGACAAAGAAATCCATGGCATTTTTTATATCATCGAGCAACAGAGTACTCAGATCACGACTAACCCCGTGGCGCACCAGGATACGCTGGACAACTTCTGTCTCGCAGTCCGCAGGCAATGAATAGGCAGGGACCTGCCATCCCCTGGTACTCAAACGGTCCGCCAGGTCGAAGAGGCTGAAGCCCGGATCAACCCCATCTTTCATTTTCCAGCACAGCGCGGGGATACCGGAGTCCGCTTCGCCACCATAAATAATTTCGAAGGGACCCAGTTTGTCGAGTTCAGCCGCGAGAAACCGGGTGGTGTCATAGCTTGCGTCATGAATCTTACGATAGCCCTCCTGTCCGAGCCGCAGGAAATTGTAATACTGGCAGACAACCTGGCCCGCCGGGCGAGAAAAATTGAGCCCAACGTCACGCATATTACCACCGAGATAATTTACCCAGAACACCAGGTCTTCAGGCAGATCTTCCGTATCGCGCCACACTATCCAGCCAACCCCCAACGGCGAAAGGCCGAACTTGTGTCCGGAGGCATTGATCGACCTGACCCGTGGAAGACGAAAATCCCATTGCAGATCGGGCGCACAAAACGGCGCGAGAAAACCACCACTGGCACCATCAACGTGAATGGGTATATCCAGCCCGGTCGCTTCCTGGTAGCGATCCAGGGCTTCCGCAACCGCCTGCACTGGCTCATATTGCCCGGTAAAAGTCACGCCCAGGGTGGGAACCACGCCGATGGTGTTTTCATCACAGAGCTTGATTACCTCTTCAGGGCTCATCAGTAGACGGCCCTTCTCCATCGGTATTTCTCGATGCTCTATGTCCCAGTAGCGAGTGAATTTGTGCCAGCATATCTGTACCGGACCGGTGATCAGGTTTGGTTTGTCGATGGGTTTGCCCAACGCTTTTCGACTCGCCTGCCAACGGCGATTCATCGCCATTCCACCCAACATGGCCGCCTCGCTGGAGCCGGTGGTGGATGATCCCACAGCATTAGCCTCCGCCGGCGAGTTCCACAGATCGGACAGCATACGCACACAACGCGCCTCGATTTCCGATGTTTGCGGGTACTCGTCCTTGTCGACCATATTTTTGTCGATACATTCGTCCATCAGTTGATGGATCTCCGGCTCTTCCCAGGTCTGGCAAAAAGTTGCCAGGTTCTGACGTGAATTTCCATCCATCATCAGTTCGTCGTGGACGACCGCATAAGCATGCCTGGGATTCTGTTCTTTCTGCGGGAACCTGTATTTTGGCATGCTGACACTCAGGTCCACCGATGCGTACACATCGTCGTCGATATTATTCAGTATTGATTTCTTATCATGTATAGCCAAAACCCTCTCCATTCCAATTGTTTGTAAAGAAAACAGAGTGTAAAACTTCGGGGTTGAATCCGCCAGTTTGCAAAATTTGTTTGAAAATTGTGCAAATAATGGAATGGCGGGCAAACTCAGGATTAAATCGGATTCTTGCCTCTGACCCCTGTCTTGCTGTCTTGCAGGACTGCGTCGAATGTAAAGACAAGATCGAGCTGATTACTCGGCGCATTTCACTAGTGGGAGATCTCAGCGATGAGCGGGGAAACTTACACATGAAGACTATGAAATAGTCACCCCAATGATTAATTCCAAGTTGAATGCGGTGAAAGAACCCAAGGGGAAAGCGTTAATTGATGGAAGTATTTAAAAAGAAATATGCAATGCTATTCTGTCCAACTAGGGCTGACGGGGTACACAACCTGCTTGATCGGGACGAAGTGCATCGAGGGTCTGCTCGCCGCCTCGACTATCGCCTCGGCATCATTCGCATCATTTTTGTTTGTTTTGACAAAGGGTTTCACAAATTGCGGACTAATCAACTTCAGGGTATGACCGCTTCTCTGGAAAACCCTGGCCCAATAATTAGCACCTCCACAGGACTCCATTACAATGGTGCATCGGGGTAAATTGGCAACATAGTGGGCAAGTTGATTTCTCGATAGGCGCTTTTTCAGAACCGCCTTACCAAGGGTGTCAACACCGTGAAGCTGAAAAGTGTTCTTGGCAATATCGATACCTAGTACGTTTATACTCATGTCTATCTCCTATCCCAGATTAAGATCCCTCAACTTGAATGTTAAACTGCCAGAATGTAAATACTCAGCTGTCCTCCGGGTGGGGATGGTTCATTACATTAGTACCGTGTAAGGGACTAGCGACGTCGTGACTCGGCTTCGTGTGCCCGACGTTCTCGCTGTTCTCGGCGACGCAATTTGTCAAAGTCACCATCGTCATCTTCAACTTTGACATCTATCGAAGTCGGGGCAGTTGCCTTAACCGGCTCCTTCTTCTCCGGTTCCTTGCTGGGTTCAAACTTGGGAGTCTCTGGCGTATCGACAACGTTGGGATCGACTTCAATAACTTTGGCGCCGCTGCTCGGCTGGTCACTGAATTCCTTAACGCCTTCCTCGCTGGTGCTTTCATATATTGTCTGCGCATTCAATACAGACGACACGAGTAGTGTTGTCGAAAAAAGAATGACAATTCGAACGGTGTTCACGGAGTTACTCCTGATTCAAGCCTGGCCTGGCGTACACTCTGGATTTAAAAACCCTCGGAAGTTATTGATTTTACGGTCACTTCCTTTCCCAAAAGTATAGCAGCATAAAAGATCAATTCCCCTGCAATTCGGGGGACAGTATAGAATGGTACTAAGTTAAGCCGCTTCAGCATAGCAAAATAGGTACCGAGAATGTTCAATAATGAGATAATTGGGCATGAAAAATCCCAACTTATATTTACCTGGTTTTCACCTGGCCACATTGCGACGTAGACCACGCTCAGCGAGCCAGCGACTCGCTGATCAGTTCGCCGAAATACGTCGAAAATCGATCAGTCAACTGGCCAATTGCTTTATGGATTTTATTCCTGCCCAGGCGCTTCAACCCCATCAATCTGGCGCTCAGAGTCGGCGTAGATTGTTCAGTAAAGAAAACACTTTCTGGGGTTTCTTTTCTCAGATACTGAATGCGGATGGTGGCTGTTCTGAAGTGGTTCGTCATTTTCATGCGTTTGCAGCGAGCCGATCCATGACAATCCCTTCATCTTCCACTTATTGTCAGGCACGCTTAAAGCTGGAAGAATCCGACCTGGAAAGCATTCAGGCACACACCTCAAAGCAGCTAACCCAGCGAGGCACAGACACAGTATTACAAAGTCGGCGAGTTGTGGTGGTGGATGGTACCGGTATCAGTATGCCGGACACAGATGAGAACCAACAGGTATGGCCTCAAACCTGACAGCAAAAGCTAGGCTGCGGTTTTCCGCAAGCTTACATTTGTGCGTGTTTCAACCTTCAAACAGGTGTATTACTGAGCTACGAATTGGGCAACAAGAAAAGCCACGAACTACTTATGTTGCGCGACCAGTGGGATACGTTCAACCTAGGAGACATATTCCTGGGAGATAAAGGCTTTTGTAGCTATTACGACGTTTCCAAAATGATTCAATAAAGGCGTTGATTCGGTCATTACACTGGGCAAAAGAAAGCTCGTAACGTCAAAGGTCGCAGATAAAATACTAGGCGAAGATGATCTACTTATACATTGGCCCAAACCCAAATGGACAAAGCGCCTCAGCTATAGCAAAGACGAGTGGCTGGCGTTACCCGATAAGCTGGTATTGCGACAAATTAAAGTCAAGGTTGTTGAATTGCATTCGAATTTGATCCACTTTGACCTAGATTTGCATTGAATTACTGATCCGCTGAAAATAAAAAATTGCATTGATTATCAGTCGAATATACAGAAATGGGTGGTTTAAATTCAAATGCAACTGATGGTTCAATTTTCAACGCAATTTAACACAGATATCTCCTGGCGCTCTTCGCGCCTATTCCCGGTATCCACCAATTCAGGGCAGGACAATACGGCCAACAGTGAACGCTGACTGTGAACGACCAGTGGACGTAAGGGAAAAAGGAGTTCATTCTTCTTATACTACTCCCACCAACTTTTAGCGGCTGCTCGGCTGAGTAGGCTGACGGTGAAAATTCCGTTCAGTGGAAACAGAAAGCTGGCTGTATTGGGAATTTCAGCAATTGAAACTTTGAAACGACGCCTCATATGAAGTCAATAACCACGGTCAGTATCGCGATAGCCAGCCTTGTGCTCGCAGTCACCATAAACGGGTGCAGCTCATTCCCTGGTTCCACCGAAGACAAAGACGTCTCCTATGCGGAGAAAAACCTGAGTAGGACACCGCTCGGTGGGCTGGCGCTATCGCTTTCTTCCGGGAACGGGGATACCGAGTCCGGCTATCTGTTACTCGACCGTGGCCACAATGCCCTCAGTTGGCGGCTCTTTATGGCTGATCAGGCCATAAAAACTATCGATGCACAATATTTCTTGTGGAAGAACGACCGCGTCGGCCGCCTGTTCATCCAACATCTACTGGATGCTGCAAATCGCGGGGTCCGCGTTCGTGTGATCATCGATGATTCAATGACCGAATCAGACCCACTGTTCCTGGCAAAGTTTGGCGCACAGCAGAATGTCGAAGTCCGGTTGTATAAACCCTTTGGTCCGAAACACAAATCCTACGTATTTCGCTGGCTTGACTTTGCTGCCGACTTCAAACTATTGAATCGGCGCATGCACAATAAAATGTACATTGCAGATGACAGCTTCATCATTTCCGGTGGTCGCAATATTGGTGACGACTATTTCGAGTATTTGGCTCCGGATGTATTTCGCAGCCGTGATCTGATGGCCCTAGGCCCGATTGCGAACGCCGCGTCGGACGCATTCGACATGTTCTGGAACAGCGCATGGACTGTGCCTATTGAGATGGCCGTCGATCCAGTGCCTACCGAAGAAGAGGCCATTGCTTTCAGGAAAACGCTCGATACGGCTGGCAAGGATGTAAATAACTATCCCCCGGGCTACCGTGAAATCGGTTCACTTACGGATGCAAAAGCACGCCTGAGCACCGAACTGATGTGGGGCGAATCGCGAATTCTGCTCGACACTGTACCCGGCGACGATGGCGAACCACTTGTGCCGAAAAATGCCAGCAATAGGGTCGGGGAAGCGTTGAGACAGATTTCGGAGAAGGCAACCGACGAGGTTATCGCTGAAAGTGCGTATCTGATATTTACCGATTCAACGCTGGCTCATCTAGAGAAGTTAGCCAATCGCGGTGTGACCGTGCGGGTGCTGACCAACTCGCTGGCGGCTAACAATCACACAACCGCATTCGTCGGTTACCGCAAGCAGCGAAAAGAGATGATCCGCGTTCTCTCGGAGTTGTATGAGTACCGTCCAGATGCGAAGTCACAGACCGAGCTTTACAATCAACTGGCACCTGGCCAGCCAGTACCGCACCTGGGGTTACATGCGAAGACAGCTGTTTACGACCGCAAGGTGGTATTTGTCGGTTCCTTCAACCTTGATCCGAGGTCCGAAAATCTGAATACCGAAATTGGTCTACTGGTCGAAATTCCTGAATTGGCCCGGGCGGTCGCCGACAGCATCCTCAATGATATGAGGGCCGGCAACGCCTGGAAACTTCGTCTCGACGAAAAAGGTCATACGGAATGGATAACGATTGAGGATGGCAAGGAAACCATCGAAGAAAACAGTGAACCACTGAGTTCTCGCGGCCGGAAGATCGAGGCCGATCTCGCCCAGCCGTTTACGCCGGATTCACAGATGTGAAGATGAAAAATTTATCGTGTGTGTGGCGAATTCCAATTTATGCAGCAATGGGTGTCTGAAAATGATCGTTGCAATGAGATTGCCACGAATAGTTACTGAGATTTGCGCATAAGAGCTGGGGGTCACCACTTACAACCGCTGGTGTTTCTCCGCCTAGCGACTGATGAGTTCGGTACCGATTGTAGTATTGCTTGAAATCACCCAGTTTTCGTTCAAGATCCTGAGCATTCCAAAAGAAAACGTGGTCAAGGTATTCACGACGAATCGTTCCGATCAGTCGTTCAATGAAAGAATGCGATAACGGTGTATACGGGATGCTTTTAATTTCTACAACATCGAGAATCCTTAAGTTGGCTCGCCATCGGTGATACTGAAATAGAGGGTCATTATCAGAACTAAGGTAGCGTGGAGCGCTCTGAGTAGAGATAGCTGTATTGAACATGCGGCACAAAGCAACGCCATCAACATCGCCGGAATGCACACCAAAACCGATGATACGCCGGGTGAATTGATCAAAGATGACAAGCACCCAGTGGCTCTTCAACAGAATGGATTCGCACCGAAACAGATCAATGCTCCAGAGGCTGTTTTTCGTGTGTCCAAGGAAGGTCAGCCATGACGGTCCGCCGTCATCGGGCATTGGGCGGTAGTGTTTGGCGAGGACACGTCGGACTAGATCCTTGTTAATATCCACGCCGAATGCCATGTTGATTTGCTGCGCGATTCTAAGGCAGCCAAAGCGTGGGTTGCGTTGTTTTAGTTCAACGATGGCCTGGATGAGTTCGGATGACGGGCCCTTAGGGCCTGGCTTTCCTTTTCTCACTGATGAGTACAGCAGCCGGTATTTGTGCTTCTTGAGCAGGTCGTGAAATTTCAAAAGCGTCGATGGCCGAATTATCACTGCAGCTCGCTGAATACGGTGTGGATCGAGAAACAGCGACCAGAAGCCGAATAGAAACCGATCAAGTGCTGAGAGATTAGGCGCGCGTCGTCGTGAACGGTTGATGACCAGAAGCTGCTGCTTCATGAGCAGGCTGTCAGCGACAACAGCCCTTGCACCGCCGGGTCCCATGAGTTTGGCGATTGTGGTCAGTAGGTGTGCGAGGAGTATCAGCAGATCCTTCATGGCAGAGCAGGGTAGGGAAAATTGCTTTCAGGAACAAGTCCGTCTATGTTGTCGTTTTCAGGTGATAATTAGCAATTCGCCTAGCACACGCCAGGGAACAACCGATCACTGCATATTTAGCTGAATTCCTAAAAGGTTATATCGATGCTGCACCCGATGAACAGGTAAGGTTCTTTCCCTCGGCGAAGTCCAAGTCAGGGCATACTGTTAATGTTGAAAAACCCTGGAGGCGGTAGTAACTGCTGCGGGCCTGGACCCTACGCAAGTAGTCCGACACACTTTAAGGCATACCGCGATAACGCATCTTGTCCAGGCCGGTGTCGATCTCCCCACTGTGAAGCGGATATCAGGTCATAAGACATTATCAATGGTAGAGCGTTACAGCCATCAAAACGGCGAACACATCAAGGCAGCAATGGATAAACTGGGCGCCAGGTACAGGCTTGCACAATAATTATTTATTTGCACAATTACACCAAAATTACACAAAGTAGAAATTCAACTCACGCCTAAATGGCTGATGATTTCAGAAGGAAAACGGTATCCATGGTGAGGTTGGTTTGTTTTACTCATACCGTCAGTCTGACCGATTTGCCTTTAAGTTGACAGTACCGCCTATTGCCCGAATTGGGCACGATGGGTTCTAAATGGGGGGAGTTGGGGTGACCCGCTCCTCTACCAGCTAGTACCCTTTGCTACTGTACTGGATCGATTTCCCAGCCACCCCCTAATGCCTTATACAAGGTGATCAGGTTAAGCATAACCTCAGCCTCGGTAGAAACCAGCTGGTCCTGTTGCTCAAACAGGGCGCGTTGCATGACAAGTACATTGTTGAAGTCGGTTACTCCGGTATCGTACTGAATAGTTGCAAGCTTCACTGCTTCAAGCATTGCAGTAGTCGCTACCACCAGGTGTTCGCGTCGGACCTGGTTACGACTGAAACTGACGATCCCATTTTCGACTTCTTCTAATGCATGCAATACCGTATTCTGGTAGGACACTAATGCCTGGTGGTTGAGCTCTTCCTGAACCTTGATGTTGTTGCGACTCTTTCCTCCATCGAACAGGTTCCATCGGACCGGAGCCGAAATTTGCCAGACATTACTCGGGCTGGAAAAACATCGCTGGTATTTCTGGAACTAAAACCGAAAATGCCGCCAAGCGCGAATCGAGGATACAGGTCCGCGGTGGCGACGCCAATCAGTGCGGAACTTGCCGCCAGTTGTCGTTCTGCGCTGCGGATATCTGGACGTTGTCGCAATATCTCGGCAGGCACCCCGACGCCGATGCGCTGTGTCGGTGAAGGAATTGGAAGCGTCAACTTGAGATCAGCCGGCAATGTTCCTGCATCCTCGCCTAACAACACGGCCAGTCGATTGAGCGCCTGGTGCAACCCTATTTCGAGCGAGGGTATGACCGCTTCGGTACTGGCCAGATTAGACCTGGCCTGGACGACATCGAGCTTCGAACTGACCCCGGACGCATATCGGTCCTGTGTCAACTGGCTTGATTGACGCTGGGCTTCGGCGTTGGAACGGGCGTAGCCTATGCGTTGCTGGTAGGCGCGCACATCGATATAACGCAGTGCGACCTCGGCGAACAGGCTAACCTGCACATCCCTGGTATCCTCGATCGTGGCTTCGAACTGAGCCCCGGCCGCTTCAACTGATCGCTGCACCCGTCCAAAGACATCAATTTCCCAGGAGGCGCCCAGGCCTATTCCAAACTGGTTTTGGGGTTCAAAGCCTCCCGGTGGCGCGACCTGCTGAAGTCGTCCATCATCACTGACCTGTGTCCTGGAGGCGCCAGCCCCAGCGTTGAGCTCAGGCTGCCAGTCCCCCCGGGCTATGTCCAATTGCAGCCGGGCGGTACGCACTCTTGACATTGCGACCTCGAGATCAAGGTTGGATTTCCGGGCGCGCTCAATCAAATTGGTGAGTACGGGATCGTCGAATACTGTCCACCAGGTTTGTAGCGATGCGTCTATCCCCAGCGAAGCCTGCTGAAGGATCGGTTCACTCCATATGTCCGGCACCTCGGTAACAGGCTTGGTATAATCCGGTCCGACGGCGCAGCCAAAGCAGAACATGACCGAAAAAATCAGCATCGGGACCCTGAATCTGTACTTTCCGGTCAACGTCATCAGACTCAGCTAAAACGGGTTGTAGAGATAGTTAAGAAAGCTCTCCGAGCGAATTTCGATCTTACGTATCAGGTTCAGCGCATCGATCGATTTGCTGGAGTAAATTGCCGCCAGGCCACTGGCTCCAAAGCGCAGAGGATAGTCGGGATGCTCATCGGTCAGCCGCATTCGAACCACGAACTCTTGCGGAGGGCTTAAGTCCGCTTGCGTCGGCAGCCGACCACTGGGCACACCCTGCGCCGCACCGGCAGCCCATGTCACGCTTTCCACAACCGCGGGGAACACCCGGCCCGGATACATCTCCAGCGCCACTTCGCCCTTGTCACCAGGGCGGATCCATTGAACGCCGCGTTGCCTGACCGTAGCCACGATCCAGTGTTTATCGGATGCGATAAATGTCATTATCGGGGTCTTTAATCGCACGAAAGTCCCCGCATGCAATTGCAGGTTTGAAACGTAACCGTCGGCAGGCGCCCGAATCGTCGTTTGATCCAGGTTGTACCGAGCTTTATCGACCTCGGCTACTGCTGCTGCTACCTCCGTATGTTTATCGCCGACTTCCGAATTAAGCGCGATCTCGGCCTCCTCCAACACCGCGTTATCTCCGACCAGTTGCGCTTCGAGGCTAAGCAATTCCTGCTCGACCTTCTCCAGTTGTATCTTCGACACGGCGTGACTTTCTTCGGCTTTCTTTAGCTGCTCGAACCTGACGCGCGTGAGATCAATGCTGACCCGGGTGCGCTTTACCAGGGCACTGGCCTGGGTCACCTCCTGGCTCAGGCTGGCTACGCTGGTGTCGGCAGCCGCTAGCTGCGCCTGCGCCTGGTTCAGCCTGAATTGCCAGGGCGCGGAGTCCATCTGAATCAGGGGGCTACCTTTTTTCACGAATACATTGGGAGTTACGAATACTTCAGCAACTTTGCCACCAAAGTTGGGGGCCATCTGTACTACATAGGACTGGACGAACATCGTCTTACTGTAGGGCGCGTACTGGCCCAGCATAATGATCTCGGTCAGCAATGCTGCAATATACAGACCAAAAACGACGAACTTCCAAACCAGGGTGAACTTGAGTAGCCTGTAGTCAAAAAAGATCAGTCGAATCAGGAAAATGTAGGCAATCGTGACCAGCAGTTCCATCGACTATCTCCTAGGACTGCTCTTCGGCTTTGGGATCATCCGCTTTAATTGGCACATCGGCCACGGTGCTACTTTCAGAGCCGGCAGGGCTCGAGTCAGACTCGTCGCCCGTGGTGATCGGTTTATCGGAGGGCGGTTTTTGTTCGTACAGGGTACCAAGCAGAGCGCCCGAGTAGGCCCAGACCAGGGCCCCCATCCACAGTGGAAATATAATGAGTCCCAGTAGCGCGGTAACTCCGATTGCATCCACCTGCGGATGATTGCGTTCTCGTGCCACCACCCCGGGATAGGTATGAATTTTTACGATTCCAAGAATGATGACGACAACAGCGAACAATATAATTCCCAGAGACACATAGTCCAGACCTGTCATTACAAATCCCCATGGGGTATCGGGCAATTCAGCTTCGGTTTCCCTCGTTACGATATTATCTGATTGATGAAATTTACCACTTCTAATATTGAGGAAGCGCCCACAATCTAAAAAGTGATTTTGTAAATGACTGCGGCATCTGTACCCGTGACATATGCGGTGCTGCCGGTGACTGCAACAGATGCGCTCGCCCAGGTTTTCAATTTATTGAACACCGGCACTTCAACCGAGAACTCCATGTCTTCCGCCAGGCATCGCAAGTTGCCATTTTTCAAGTCTATGGCGAGCAGTTTCCCGGCACCAGACTCAACCACAAACAACTGACCATCGGAGATGAGCAGCCCTTGAGGCGCATCAAGCCCATCCTTGATCACGCGAGGATGAATGATCTTGTCGCCTTCAAGAATCTGAATAACTCTACCGGCACTCTGCTCGCTCACATACAGATCGCCATCAGCATAAGCGAGGCCAAATGGCTGCTTTAGATTTTTTGCAAGACTAATCGGGTCATCGGGTTTATTTGTAGAGAAACGTGTAACTGAACCCGCCGCGTCAGAGAAGACGATATCATCGCCGAGTGAGATCGCGTTCAATGGCGCCTTGAATTGATCAAAATTTGTGACCATGCCATTCTTTTCAGGATCCCAGAGCTTAATGAAGTTACCCGTCCAACTGGTTGTGACGAGCAGCTTCCCGTGATTACTGACCGTCAGCATCCAGCCAACATCCGTGGCCATCGTCACATCTCTCTCAGCGCTAATGGCCTCCCCAGTATCAGGATCAAATTTGCGAATGGCGAAGGTATCCACAACCATGAGATTGGTACGCCCCTGCGCCTCGGCGAGCACAACGCCACCAGGCCAGCCAAGGCCGCCTTCGATCACTACCCTCTGCGTATCCTTTCCGGTGATCTCCCACAGGTAACCATCGGCGGCACTCGATACAAAGAGCCGATCTTCGGGAGAGAAGCACATGTTGTCCAACCCTGGCCATGGCAGGCTGGCAACCAGCTCGACCTTGCCACTTTTAATATCAATCTTAGAAACGGTTCCATGTGCATCGTCGAGCACATGCAGTTCACCCTTGTTATTAAACTTGACCGACGATGGTACGCCAACCCCGGTTGCCACCACTTCCCACTTGCCCGTTTCGACATCGATACGGATCACATTGTCTGCCAGGTTGCCGGAGCCGTAAAGCATACCGTCGGGTCCAACATTCATGCCATTAGACGCGTTCTTACCAAGATCGGTGACAACGCGTGGAGCACGCTTTCCGTCCGGATCCAGTTCATACAACTTGGTGCCGAGAAACAGTTGACTTACAAACAAACGCCCATCCGCCGTAAAGGCTATGCCGTTGTTTCCCGGCCCGATCGTGGTAGAGATGCTGGTCGCACCATCTGGCTTGCGGCATCCTATTTCGCCAAATCCAATATCATTCCAGAATAATCTCCCATCGGGATGAAAAGCTAGATCGTCAGGTCCTTTAGCTGCTTCGACCCTGTGCTCTATTTTACCCGTTTCCGGGTCCACGGCGACTAGCGTTCCAGACCAGACACTGCCCATCCAGATCAAGTTGTCAGGTCCCCAGGCAATCCCGTTAATTCCTCGAAACCCGCTACTCTTCACAAGAGTTTCAGGGTTGGATTTATTTTGTGTATTCATGATTTCCTTCTCCTGCCGGCCTATATTTCTCATTTCGCGGCTGTGTATGAGAGCCCCGCGGACAATGCGACTTGCTCAGCCACAAATTCAGGATTTTCAGCATTCGGAAAATGCCCGATTCCACCGATCTCCACGTATTCTGCCTGAGAACAGCGCTGCGCTAATTCCCGGCCAATGTTTACGGTCGCAACAGGGTCATCCTTGGCCCAGGCAATCCTGAGCGGGCTCGTCTTCTCCATCGCCCCCACCCAGCGTTCGGAGTGGATGTAACGTTCACGCATGTAGTTCGACTGCGCCGTAAGGCGACGAAACTGATTCTGGTAGCAAAACAATTCTGTCTTCAGCTGGATTGCCTCATCACTGAGGTTACCCAGAGTCATGTTTTTGAAATCTTCGGCATAGGAGGCCGCTGTCACCTTGTTGAATTCCTCCATTGCCAGGAAGAGAGTCTCATTGCTCTGCGCCAGATTCTGACTGGGTGGTTCGTTGGAAACCCACTGAAGGATACTCCCGTCCGTAATTAACGAAGACAGCAGCTTGAACGACAGGCTCCCCTCCAGGTTGCGCGCAAGCAACTCAGTATGAACACTGGTCCCCAAATCGTGGCTGGCCACATGGGCTTCCGTGATGTCGAGCGCCTTCAGTAAGGCCTCAGCCACATCCGCTTGCTGGAACAGCGAGTAGCTGAACGCTTCAGGCTTATCGCTGAGCCCCCATCCGATCATGTCAAATGCTACCAGCCGCGCCTGCGATTCTAGCCGATCGCAGACACCCTCCCAGTCGTTGCAGGACGAGGGATGGCCATGGATGAGAAGAATCACAGGACCCTTGCCGCGATCAGTGTAGAATATTTGCCGACCATCGACTGTCAGGTAATTTCCCGACTTCATCCACGCAGTTGTCGCAGGGGAGAATTTCTCATATCCTTTGCTTTTATTTGTATCATTCATTACTACCACCTCGTCCAGACCTGTGATTACAAATCTCCATGGGGTATCGGGCAATTCAGCTTCGATTTCCCTCGTTACGATATTATCTGATTGATGAAATTTACCACTTCTAGTTCTTATGGTTTCGTCTTTTGTCGGTCGCGTGTTTTCATTTGAGAAAGACCAGCTCGATTTTGACGCCATCCGGATCTTCGATGTATGCCACCTCTGCCTCGTCACCGAAGTTCGTCGGGTCCATCAGGAATTTGACTCCGCTCGACTTGAGACCATCGCAGAAATTCTCAAAGTCCTTGTCAATGCGGACTCCGAAATGGTCCATGCCCCACTGTAGACCAGGTTTCGCAGCGGGTTCTTCTCCGGTCCTTTGCCCCCGAATAGTGACGAGGGCCTCTCCAAACCTTACATAAACCTGAGGTGCCCCAGCGACATCCTCACTCCCAACTGATTTCCCGCCAAGTTTGTCCACGTACCACGAGCCAGTCGCTTTGGGATCCCTACTAAGGAGATGGACGTGATCGAAAACCAACCCTTGAACACTCTGCTTTGGTGTCGCTTCGTGCTCCACGGCCTGCGATGTGGGGACAGAGATCGTCGCCTCTAGCGCCGCCCGGCGAAGCCTCCCGGCTTCGATGTACTTAGTCACTGGCGAACATCTTCTCGAACGCGTCGATGGAGGGATAGCGCGTCAATGTGAAATGATCCCACAGGTCTTCTGAAACGACCGGTATATCGGCTTCAACGGACAGGAGTACCTCCCCGCCAGCTTTCTTAATGAGCGGCGAGACTACCTTGGCGAACTGGACGTAGGTCTCGCGCCCATCCGGCTTTTTGAACCGCTGGAATTCGCCGATCAGTACATCGCTCTTCTCGTGCGGGATCTCTGACTGGTCGTCATGTAGCTTCTTGATCGACAGAGTCGCCGCGTAAATCTGCTCACCGTCTCTCAAGGCGTAGAGGTGACGTTGGAACGTGCCCGCAACCCGGTCTGGCAGGGCGGACTGGTAGTCGGGATTCGATTGCACGAGCCCATACGACGCTAGTCGGGAATAAACCGGAAGCGTGATTTCGTCCCAGGAGTTGTCGAAGCCAAAGGACGCGTCGAGGTCGTGGATGGCGGATGCAAAATACGGCGTATAGCTGCCCTGCGCCCATCCGGCTTTTTGAACCGCAGGAATTCGCCGATCAGTACATCGCCCTTCTCGTGCGAGATCCCTGACCGATCGTCATGTAGCTTCTTGATCGACAGAGTCGCCGCGTAAATCTGCTCACCGTCTCTCAAGACGTAGAGGTGACGTTGGAACGTACCCGCAACCCGGTCTGGCAGGGCGGACTGGTAGTCGGGATTCGATTGCACGAGCCCATACGACGCCAGTCGGGAATAAACCGGAATGGTGATTTCGTCCCAGGAGTTGTCGAAGCCAAAGGACGCGTCGAGGTCGTGGATGGCGGATGCAAAATACGGCATATAGCCGCCCTGTACCTCGACTCCACGCCCTGCAACCGCGCCATATTTCATGTAAAGCGTCGGATCGCGATGCGGTCGGAAACGCACGAGGTTAAGCATGATGAAGGGCGCTTGATCCGGCATGGTCTCGAGCGCCTTCAGCACGGCGCCACTGACCTGCGTCTTGGCGAGGTGTTCCTCAAACGTCTTTGCGGGGCGTTTGGGGATCAAGAGATTGGTGAGGTCCATGTCTCGTGTCCTTTGTAGTATTTTCTAGTCGACTTCCACAACCATGAGATATGCCGGTGCATCACTGATCGCCTTCATAGTGTGCCCTTTACTGCCAGCGTCTTCCAGGAAGCCCACCGATCCTGGCTTAAAGGTTCGCTTTGGGTCGAAAGCGGCCACTCAGAGGCCCGAAAAATGCGAGATGGCAAAATTGGGGCTGACAATGCGCCGTGAGTGTCCGCTTTCGGCCAGAAGCGGACATTTAGATCCTTTCCGAGCGACCCATTTTCAGCCACAGGGCGCAGCTCTCGATCGAGAGTCCCGGCTGACGTCAAGCGCAATCTGACGTCAAGTTCGAACACGATGACAGAACCTAGTTCGAACGGCCTGCCCACAGCGCCATAAGCATTACGACGAAACTCAACAGCGCGGCCAGAGCGAATAGCCACCCCTGCAGCGAACCATAGAGCAATCCGCCAATCAGCAGTCCGATAATCGTAGCGACAGCGCTGGTGCTCCCTGCAAAACCTTGCACGGCGCCCTGATGTTCGCCAGCCTTCGCCGACAACAGCGCAACCAGCAGTGGCCACATCAGGCCATTGCCGACCGCAATCAGCACCGCAGCCGTAAACACGGTCGCATCCGCGTCGGTGTCCAATAACAGAAAACCGCACCCGAGCACGAGTCCGCCAATGGCGATCAGCACGGCGTTGCTGCATACCTTGGACACGTACCTTAGAACCGGGCCTTCGACGACAACCATGACCATGCTCATGACGGCGAAGAACGCGCCCATTTTTCCGGGTGACCAGCTGAGCGCCTGGACCACATAAACCGGCAGTGCGATGTTGAAAATGCTGAAGGCGAGATTGACCAGGAACGAAGCGCTCAGCAGCACCGGAATCTGCGGCAGGCTAAGGATTTCGGAGACCGACAGGCTGGCGGACGCGGGCCGGTGAGCGCGGGTCAGATGATTGCGCCCGGTGCAGGCCGTCATTGCACTGGCTGACGTCGGGTGTATCGGCGCCACAACGGGCTTCGAATCCGGCAAGCGAAACCAGATCATCATCGTGGCAATAAAGCACACCGTCGCAGCGACCATCACCGGCAATTGATAACCGAGTGCCGTCCCCACCAGGAAGCCCGCGAGGGCCGGACCCAAGACCTCGCCGGCATTTGACGACGCCGACAGTTTGCCGAAGTTGGCATTTCGCAGGTTCGCAGGACTGATGTCGGCCACATACGCATTAGCGACCGAGACATTACCGCCGGTCAGGCCATCCAGCGCCCGGGCCAGGAACAGAAATAGCAACGGCAGAGTCAGCGTGAACTTGCCCAGCAACGAAGAATCCAGCTTCGTGAGCGTGACGATCGGGACATAGAAAGCGATAAGGGCGATGATCCACGATACGAGGCTGCCGGCCTGACTCAACAGCAGGATGCGCTTGCGTCCCCAGATGTCCGACCAGCGTCCGAGCAGCGGTGATCCGATGATCTGGAACGCCGAATACGCGGCGCTGATCAGGCTGTAGACCACCGCGTTCCCGCCCCACTGCAGAACCAGGTAGACGAGGAAAGGCATCACGATGGCATAGCCGAGCGAGCCCGCGAAATTCACGGCCAGCAGCGGCCCGAGCCCTTTTGGCTGAGCGGACACTAGTCGGCGGGTGGCTGCCACTCCCTGGGCAGGCCAAAGATGAACACACTATCTCCCCTTGGACTGCCCCACAAAGTACTGCCACCGGCGGCCACGGCGATAAACTCTTCCCCGTCAAGCTTGAAAGCGATCGGCGGTGCATTGACGCCTGCGCCGGTATTGAACTGCCACAGGGTCTTACCGGTTTCGGAATCGAAAGCGGTCAGATGTCCATCCGATTCCCCCTGGAAGACCAATCCGGTTGAGGTTGATAACACACCACCGATGAACGGCAGGGGTGATTTGTTCTGCCACTTGATCTTGCCGGTGGTGAGGTCGACCGCCGAGAAGTAGCCCCCTACGCTGGTCATGTCGTACACCCAGTCCCCACCGAGGGTCATCCCCTCAGTACTTCGACCGAGATGTTCACTCTCATTGACTTCCTTCTCTAGGGTGTACTCCACTTCTAAATCTAATGCTCCTACGAACCCCAGCTTGCGTTTGCTATCCACCGAGATCGGCGACCATGTGTTACCCCCGCCTGCCGCCGGAGAAACAGACACCGGCGTGAGTGAAGGTGCTACCCACATGTTTTTTTGTGGAACAAGAACGTCAGACTTGCGAATATACGCGCCGGTTTCGGCATCCAGCACGACCATGATGCTGGTCTTGCTGGCGTGCACAATCACCTTGCGTCCTTCAAGCATCGTGACCACTGGCGGCGTAATTTGATCGCGATCCCACAGGCCATGCGGTTCGATCTGGAAATACCAGCGAGTTTTTCCGGTCTTGGCGTCAATGGCAACGATTGAGGACGTATACAGGTTATCTCCGGGTCGTCCTCGTCCGTCCATGTCCGGGTTGGCGTTTCCGGTACCCACGAAAATCAAATCGAGGTCAGGATCATACGTGACCGGCATCCACATAGAACCGCCACCGATCCTCCACGATTCTTTGTACTTTTCTTTGTTCGCTTTTTCCTGATCCAGGTCGCGCCAGGTCGTTTTCTGCCCGTATGCCGTTTCCTCTACAAAATCCCCCCACCATCCATCGGGGGCCACCGGGTCAGAACCGTCCGGCGCCGGGATCACATACCAACGCCATAGCTGTTTGCCGGTCTCCTGATCAAAAGCAGTGAGATGATGACGGGTAGGTGATTCACCGCCGGTCGTGCCAATCACGACCATGTTGCCGATGGCAACCGGGGCGGAATTGTAGCCGTAGGTGTTGCCCGGGTTGTCCTCCGGCCGGACACCCCAGACCTCCCATTTTTTCTTACCCGTTTCTGCATCAATCGCGACCATCTTCGCATCCAGGGTCGCAAAGAAAATGGTCCTGTTGGCATAGGCCACACCCCGACTCTGATTCGAGCAGCAGGGAGGACCTGCCACTCCATAGATGGCGGCCGCGTCGGCGTCTGTAGCCATGTTCTCGATTTTGTGTACGAAGCTCCATTTTCTGTTCCCCGTGCGGATATCAAAGGCCTGAACCACGCCGTCGGATGCGGACACATAGAGAACCCCGTCAATGACCAGCGGGCTCGCCGAAAAAGAGTACGGCACCTGGCCCAACTGTAAGACGCGACGCGGCACCAGGTCCGCGACGTTGCCTTTGGTGATCTTGGTGAGCGCCGCGTGACGCTCGTTCCATTGATTGCCGCCGTAGTGCACCCAGTCTGTGTCTTGGGCGATTAGCTGCGTCGTCAGGAAGAGACCCGCAGTCAAGACAACCCCAGCGATCGAGAGTTTCTCACTCCTCATACTGCACCCCTTTCTTGGGGAATCTACCCTTGGTAACTTCTGCGGAGGCTATCAGGAACCGGGCTCTTCTCGCTGCGCTGGAGGTTTCAGCCTTCAGATTCCGGTGTCACGCCTGCTCGTTTGAGAAAGTCGCGAATCGCCACGACCTCGTGTTTGCTATCAATGTTCTTTTTTTTCGGAATCGGAAAGCTCATCTCCTGGCCATTGAGCTTCACTTTGAGATTGCCGCTCCCGGTCTCGTCCATCTCGGCGCCCAGATCTTCAAATAGATTCGTCACCTTCCAGAAGTCGATGTTCATCGAGATCGGGTGGGCGAACAGCTCTTCGAGCGTTCTGCGGTGCTTGGCGTCAATACTCATTGGGATCGAATGCCTCCAGGTCTGCATCGTCTTCCGATTCCTCGGCGCAATCGATGCACAGGGTGGCGTAGGGCATGGCTTCGAGCCACTTCTCGCCGATCGGGTTGCCGCCCTTGCCTACCTCAACCTCTTCATTCATCCAGCGAGCCGGGGCAACATGCCATTCAGCCCGTCGGCCAGCATGCCCATGGCAATCGCGGCGAGGACCATGCCCATGACGCGGGTGACAACACCCATTCCCGACTCGCCCAGCCGCTTCGAGATGGGCGCAGCGAAGCTGAACAACAAACCGGTGAGCGCCGCGAGCACGACGGCAACTATCGAGATCTCGATCTTGCTCAGGACGGAGGGGTGTTGCTGGGCTGCGACCAACACCGTCGCCATCGTGCCCGGACCGGCCACCAACGGAATGGCGAGCGGCACCACCGCGATTGATGTGCGCGACTCGGCGTCGTCCAACTCTTCGGGCGACTGTTTATGCCCGGACTTGTTGAAAAGCATTTGAAGACCGATGAGGAGCACGATCAAACCGCCGGCAGCGCGGAGCGAGTCAACGGTGATCCCGAAGAACCCCAACACCAGTGAGCCACCCCAGGTCACGATGAGCAACGTGATCGCAACAGCCACGGCGCACGCCCACGCGATCTGTCTCCCCTGATTGCCCTGCCGATCCGCCGTCAAGCCCGCAAAGACGCCAACGCCGCCGATCGGGTTCATCATCGAGAAGAGTGCGGCGATAAAGCTGGTAAGGGCGGCCTCTGGCATCATTGGATTGAACGCTCCACCTGTTTCTGATCGGGGAAGATCTGCTTCCAGTCATCCTTCATCGAAACGATAATCCAGCCATTG
>PVMK01140927.1_pt1 | contig 25735 bp, 29 predicted proteins | sample 1853481 | NCBI WGS metagenome assembly PVMK01 (sample SAMN08533507, study PRJNA380276) | Marine sediment metagenome, whole genome shotgun sequencing project.
ATTCTGAACAGATAAAAAAACTCAAAACATTATTTGGAAAAAAAGCTCAAATTTTAGAAATGTCATACGATGGAAAATTTTTGCTTGAAAATATCGATGTGTTTATTGGATCGGGAGGTACAATGACAGCAGAATCTGCTTTACTTGGCGTGCCTACTATTTCCTATAATGCAGTACCAAATATTGTGGAAAATTATTTAGTAAAAAATAATCTTGCAAAAAGAGAATCAAACCCACAAAAAATTGTGAAAATTATAAAAAAGTATTTTGAATCATCTGACAACGAAATTAAAAAAAGGGCAAAAAGAATTTCAAATCAAATGGAGGATCCAATTCAAAAATTGCTTAAGATAATTTAAGAATTAAAATTGAATTTAATTTGGAAAAAAAAGATAATAAAAAGTTCATTAAGGGAACTGCTCTGCTGGATTTAAGAAGCCCGGTAGTGTAGCGGTCAAGCATAGGGGCCTTTGAAGCCCTTGACCCCAGTTCGAGTCTGGGCCGGGCTACTTAATTACATTTTAAAAATCTAATTTTGTAAGAAGTTTAGTTGCAATGACAAAAAGTATAGTTGCAATTATTGCAAGAATTCCCATTTCAAAAATTACAAATTCTGTAACAGCTCCAAAAATTCCTGCACGAATAACGTCAACTAAATAGGTTAGTGGGTTTAGATAAAACGCAGTTCTTAGAGGTTCTGGAGCACCTTCGGCTGGATAAAATGCGGTACTTACAAAAGCAAAGAAAAGGAATGCAGTGTTTAGAATTACATTAAATCCTTCACTGGATCTTAATTTAGTTGCAATAATTGAGGCTATTGAACCAAATAAGACTGAACCAGTTACAGCAGCAAAAACTATCAGAGGTATGGTAACTAAAGAAAAATCGATTGAATCAAAGAATACAGGATACCCAATTAGTGCAATCAATGCTGCACTTACCAACCCTATAATTCCAATAGTACAGATATTACTCAAAATATAATTTGTTCGCGTAAATGGTCCTGACATAATTTGTTCAAACATACCATATTTTCTATCATTCCAAATAATGATACCAGACACTAGAGTGCTATTCATAATGTTAAAACCAATCATCCCTGAGGCCAAAAAAGCTGGATATGCAAGATCTTTTGTTCCAAATGGAACATCTTTGATTAGAGAACCGTATGCAAATCCTGCAATGAAGATGTAAATTACAGGGAAAATTATTTGCCAAAGTAAAAAACCAGGATTAATAGAGATTGTTAAGTTTCTATTTACAAGTCTAATGATTGGATGCATTTTCCTCCACCATTTTTAAGAAAATTTCTTCAAGATTTGTTGGGACTGCTGAAAGATCATCAATGTCTATCCTATTATCATTTAAAATTCGTAATATTTTCATTAAGACTAATTCGGATTGTTTCGAATGTATTGTTATATTTGTTCCAGTGTTAAAATCAATTTTACAATCAGGAATGCCAGATAGAAGAGATTTTACTTCTTGTTGGTTTTTTAATAAATGAACTTTTATTGTTTTTTCCTTACCAAATCTATTTTTTAATGCATTAGGTGTATCGATGGCAAGGATTTTACCTTTATCAATTATTGCTATTTCATCACAAAGATATTCAGCTTCGGTTAGAATATGAGTTGTGAAAAATATTGTTAAACCACTCTTTACCTTATTTCTCAAATAATCTAATAGTTTTCTTCTTGCACTTGGATCTAAACCAACAGTAGGTTCATCTAAGAATAAAAGATCCATATCATGCATAAATTCACGGGCTACCTGAACTCTTCTTCTTTGACCAATTGACAAATCTTCATTTCGTTTTTTACGAATTTCGATTAGATCAAAATCTTTAAGGAGTTGTTCCATTCTGCTTTTACGCGTATTTTTAGGCGTGTTCCACATCATTCCATATTTTTCAAGAGCTTTTTCAACAGTTAATGTTGGATCATAACTTGGTTGTTGTAAAACGACTCCAATCTTATGGCGTACTTTTAAAGGATTTTTAATAGCATCTACCCCAAGAATTGTAAGAGTTCCACCTGAGGGTTGAATTAGTGTGGTAAGAAGTTTGATTGTAGTAGATTTGCCCGCTCCATTTGGTCCCAAAAACCCGAAAACTTGACCACTCTTTATGGACATTGTAATATTATTAACCGCTTTTACTGATCCATAAGATTTCGATAAACCATCAATTTCAATGCAAGACATGAACAAATGGCGATCTTCTTACTAATTTAGGTAATGAAATTTTTATTAATAGAACATGTTTACAACCAATGAATTGTCTGAATTTGAAAATCTTTTAAATAAACTTCTTGAACTAAAGCCAGAATTAACTAGATCGGATATTGAAGAAATTATTAAACAGAAAAAAGAAAAAATTGGTGCAGGTTACCTTACCGATCAAGGAGCAATTTTCTTAATTGCCTCTGATTTTGGAATTTCCTTATCTGAACCACTAAAAGTGGAAATGGGATTAAAAGATCTCTATGCTGGAGCCAAAGAGATCTCCTTGGAAACTAGAGTTTTAAACATGTCTCCTGCAAAACAATTTTCCAGAAAAGATGGTTCTCCATTTTTCCTTAGAACAATGACGGTTTATGACAATGATTCTACAGCTAGCGTAAAACTATGGGATGAAAAAGCAAACATTCCTGGAATTGAAAATATTAAGCCAGGTGATCTGATTAAAATTATCAAAGCATATGTAAAATCAGATCTTAATGGAGAACCCACAATCAATGTTGGTTCAGGATCTAACTTGGAAACAATTAATGGTAAAAGTGATATCCCAAATATAGACAATATAACAAAAGATCTCAGTGAAGTAAAAGAAGGTCAGAAAGATTTGGTAATTTCAGGAACGATTGATGGTATGATTTCAGGCATGGAATTTACAAATTCCCGCGGTAAGCCTGGTAAAGCACTTAGAATGAGGCTAAAAGGAAAAGATGGAAATTCCATGAGAGTAGTTCTCTGGGGACAAGATGAATCTGTCTATTCCAAATATGATTTCTCAGATCAGCTAAAGCAAGACTCCTTGGAGTTAAAGTAAGATCAGGAAATCAAGGATTGGAAATTCATGGTAATGATGCTACTATTATTGAGATTGAAGGAGGTAAAGAAGCAGAACCAGTATTGCCAGAGTTCTTTCAATTCAACTACATGAGAATGATAAATAAAATGATTTTAGCTGTTGACATAAGATACACATACTTTACATTAGTGATTTTTCAAATTCTACAAATGTATTCAATGAAGGAGATGTAATAGAGTTGATGCGAACAAAAGCTTATGGAAATTCTATTACATTAGACGAAAATTCATTTGTTAGAAAATTGGATGAAGATGACACAATTCCATCTCTGTCAAAACTTCGAACAAAAATCAATGATGTGAAAGTAGATGAGAATTATTGTATAGAAGCAATAGTTTTAAAAGTTCCAGAAAAACGCGAGGTTCAAACAAAATCAGGTGAATCTATTGCACTATCTGAAATGTTTGTAGAAGATGACACGAGTCAAATTTGGGTTAAAGGATGGAGAAACCAAGCTAGATTAATAGAAAAATGTGAACTAGGAGAAATTATTTCCGTAACTGGACTAAATGCAAGGGCGGGACTTGAAGGGAGAATAGAGTTATTCTTAACAGCATTTTCGAAAATTACAAAGAAAAATTAAGAATCCCAAAATCCTCTTGTTATAACATATTGTCTTTCTGCTTCATAGATTTGTTTGAATATTATTTCCTCATCAACCATATTTCTTAAAATTCTTGCAGCAGTATCGGCACCTACTCCATAACCAGACATTACAGTTATGGCTAATTTTCCGAAATTCTCTACCAGAGAGGCTACTTTCCAGGCTCGATTGAACTTGTGTCTTTCATCTGCAGTTATTTTTTTCCCATCATGCTTTTTACGAATAATTTTAGGAAGATCATAATCTGAGTAATAAGTGGCAGTAATTTGTCTTGATTTACAATATGGACAAATTAGAAGATCTTTTACCTCTTTTGTTTCAATGACTCGTTCCCATTTTCCACATCTGGCACAAATTAAACGATGTTTTGTTTTTGCAAGTCTAGCTTTAACAAGATCAAGGATACCTTTATCGAGATTAATTGGAGAAGAATAATATTTTGCGGTATGATCTAAAATTGGTTCGGAGAGTTTTGAAAAGTTATCAACTTCTAACCATTTAATTGAAATTAAATTTTCTTTAATTTTTTGTAAAATTTTGTCAGTATTTTTTAAATCATATTTATCATGAAATAATTCTCGTAACGCTTCCTTTACAAGTGGAGTTTTTGAATATCTTTCATATAAAAATCTGGCTGATTTTTTTTCATAAATTGCCCCTCGTCTAACAACTCCAAATTTTTTTGCAACACACCAAGTTCTCCAATTTACGTTATGCGTTCCTTTCAAAGAAGCTGTTACCATAGAATAAAGATCATAATCATCTTTTATTACTTCAAGAAATAGTTTTTCTGAAATTCGAGAACTTGAAGATAAAACAATTCTGTAACCATCAGATCGAGAATCAACCAAAAACCCAAGAATCGAAGATAACATTGAAGAAATTAATGTAGAAAGAGTAGAATTTATTTTTGTTCCAAAACAAGAGTGTACAACAATTGCGCCCTGGGATCTACAAGATTCGATTACAATGGTATTATCATTAGGGATATCATCAAAAATTAATTTTTCAATAATTTGGTTGGTTAATTTCAAAGAACCATTCTTTACTTTGGTTCTGAAATTTCCTACTTTTTTAGCAGTTTTATAATCAATAGGGATGCTTTCTCCTTCCCAATAAGGAACAGTTATTCCTCCTCCTCTAAAGGGCTCTACATTAACAGAAAACGATTTTTCATCAACGTTAAGAATTCTCCATTGTGAGCCCTTGAGAACAAAAATATTTCCTGAATCGCCAAAATCTCCTACAAATCTTTGGTCCAGAGAGCCAATGATTCTTTTTCCTACGCTATCAAAAACCTTGAATTTGAGAATATCAGGTATTGTAGATAAATTTTCAAAATAATACTTGAAAGCACCGCCCTTTCTCCTAAAACTCATTTTTACCCTGTCAAAAAATATGAGATAATTAGCGTCAAGTAAATCTAAAACGCTCACTAAATCTTCTAATTTTAAATTTCTAAAAGGAAATGCTTTGGTTATTATTTTATATGCCATATCAACAGGAATCTCACCTATTTGCATAGTCAATCCTACTAGATGATGAGCAAGTACATCCAGAGAACCTTCATGAATATTTTGTGGTTCAATTGATTTATCTTTAATACGATCAAGTATTGCATTAGCTTCAAATTCATCATCAGAATTATTTGTAATAATCAAACCTTTAGCTGATTCATTTCTATTGTGTCTACTTCTTCCAATTCTCTGTACTAATTTTGAAACTTGTCTTGGAGAACCATAGTGAATTACTAATTCAACTGATCCTATATCTAACCCCAATTCAAGAGAAGAAGTACAAACCACAATGCCTTTTTTGCCTTCTCTAAGTGAAATCTCCGTATCTTCTCTTACTTCCTTTGATAGTGAACCATGATGTAGTTCAATGTTAATGGAAGATTTTTCTTTTAGTATAGAAGCTAAAAATTCTGCTTCTCCTCTGGTGTTAGTAAAAAGCAATATTGGTGAATTGAGATTTAATTCTATAACATATTCAATAATCTTTTCAGCAACATCTGAAATAGTTCCATCTACATATTTTACTTCTACGTCATATTCTCTGACAGAGGAATCTTGAATTATTTCGCATTTTCTTTTAGTTCCAACAATAAATTTGCCGGCTTCTTCAAAATTACCCACCGTAGCAGATAATCCAATTTTGGTAAGAGGGTATTTAGAATTTAGCTGGAGTCTTTCCAGACTTAATGATAGTTGAGAACCTCTTTCATTTCCAAGCAATTCATGCACTTCGTCGATGACAATCCACTCTAGGTCTGATAATGCATTTAACATCTTAATTTGAGTAAGTAAGATGACTAGAGTTTCTGGAGTAGTTATAAGAATATCAGGAGGATTTTCAGTGATTTTTCGTCTAGCCTTCTGAGTAGTATCACCATGTCTAATCTCTATTGATAGTTCATTGGTTTGTGCATATTTAGTAATCCTCCTAAAGACATCTCTGTTTAGGGCACGTAGTGGAGTAATGTAAAGAACTTTAATTTTTCCAATTTTTTTTGAATTTTTCACTAGGGAAAAAATTGGGATTACAGAGCATTCAGTTTTTCCAGATCCAGTAGGGGCAATAACTAAACAATCTTTTTTTTGTAATATTATTGGCGAGGCTTTTTTTTGAATTTCTGTGAGATTAGTAAATCCTAGATTACCAAATAAGGAATGAAGATTGGAGTTAGGAACTTGATTCTTCGACTGTTTTTGTTCGTGATTTTTCATAAACCATTACGCCGACTAACCCAAGTGCAAATAAAATTACAGTAATTACTGGAATAGAATCAAAAATTCCTGCCATATCTTAATTATTTCAGTGATCATTAAAAATCTTCAGTATGTTCAGACAGTCCAGAAGTATCAATGACATACGAAAAGGTGTGGTGGTTTAATAGCCAATTTACTTCTCCGAGATATTTTGATGAATTTTTAGATAATTTTATTTTGATATGAGTAAAAAGATCTATTGCTTTTCTCATATTTTCTACATCTTTATCATCAATATTTCTAATCATATTGGTAATAACAATTGGAATGTTATTATTAATTGAAATTAAAGATAGATCATGAAGATGGTTCATGAATAATGAATTTTTTTTGTATATAGATTTTCATGTTTTGTACTCATAAGAAAATAAATCAGTAATATTATCAATTACAATAAGAGAAAAATTTACCTGTTTAAGATTTTTAATGGAATTTATCTGCTCAGATGTATTTGTAATTCTAGAAACAGTAATTTTATCTAAAATATCAATCTCTAGATTTCGATATTTTTGCATCTCAAGAATTCTTTCTGGTCTAAATCCACCTGTTGTATCTAGAAAAAGAACAGTTCCACCATTTTTTATGACATTGATAGATATTTGTAACAATAATTGCGTCTTACCGGTTCCATTGGCACCATAAATATCGGTAATAACACTTGATGGAATTCCTCCTGACAGAAATTTATCTAATTTTTGTAAACCCGTTGAAATCATTTAGTTAATTATAGAAAAACAGATAAAAAATTTAAGGAATTTCATAAATTTACAAAGTGGCAAGGCTTTTATTCGAGATAACAGCGATGCCAAATTAAGTGAATTATTAGTGTCACAAAGTACAGCAAAAAGACCATTAACTATGCTTCAAAAATGTACAAAGAGGAAAGTTGTTGTTAGACTGAAAAATGAAGTCGAGTATAAAGGAAAGATGGATAATGTAGATTCATACATGAATCTGATTATGACCGATGCCGAGGAAGTTCATGATAACAAAGTAATTGCAAACTATGGTAGAGTAATAGTCCGAGGTAATAACGTATTATTTATCAAAATTGAAGATGAATTCTAATACCTAGTGGTTCTAATGACTGGTAATTTTCTGTTTACATCAGAATCAGTTACTGAAGGACACCCAGATAAGATATGTGACCAGATCTCAGATGCTTTTTTAGATGAATTTCTTAGACAAGATCCGGATTCAAGAGTGGCTGTTGAAACCCTTGTAACAACCGATTTTGTAGCCGTAGCTGGAGAAGTAACTTCAAAAGCTGATTTTGATAAAAAAGCGCAAGAAGAGTTAGTAAGAAAAACCATTAGAGAAATTGGTTACAACAATAAAGATTTGATGTTTGATACTGATTCCTGTGAAATAACGCTAAGACTTCACTCTCAAAGTCCAGACATTAGTCAAGGTGTTACAGCAACAGAAGAAAAAGAACAGGGAGCAGGAGATCAAGGATTAATGTTTGGATATGCAACAAATGAAACAGAAGAACTAATGCCAATGGCTATTCTACTTTCCCAAAAACTTGCTCAAGAATTAGCTAAAGTTAGAAAAAATAATTTGTTACCATGGGTTAGACCTGATGGAAAAACCCAAGTTTCTGTAAGATACGAGAATAACAAGCCATCAAAAATAGAAACAATAGTAATTGCAACTCAGCATTCTCCAGAAGTTTCTCAAGAAGAGATAGTAAAAGAGGTGATAGACAAAGTAATCAAACCAGTTTTAGGAAGTCTTTGGAATGATGAAATAAAAATTCACATTAATCCAACAGGGAAATTTGTAATTGGTGGTCCACATGGAGATGCAGGTCTGACAGGAAGAAAAATAATTGTTGATACTTATGGTGGGTTTGGAAGACATGGTGGAGGTGCTTTCTCAGGAAAAGATCCATCTAAAGTTGACAGATCAGCGTCTTACATGTGTAGATATATTGCCAAAAATATTGTAGCAGCAGAATTAGCAGAAAGATGTGAAGTGCAATTAGCTTATGCAATAGGAATTGCCGAGCCCGTATCTCTTTATGTTAATACTTTTGGAACAAGTAAAATTCCAGAAAAAGACATTGAAGATATAGTTAGGAGTAATTTTGATATGAAACCTTCAGGAATTATCTCACACTTGAATTTGAAAAGACCAATCTATAAAAAAACTGCCGCATATGGTCATTTTGGAAGAAATGAGCCCGAATTTACTTGGGAAAAAACTGACAAAGCAGATATTTTAAAGCAAGCTGCCAGACTCTAAGAGTTCTCTAATAGATTGAAAAGAAATTTTTGAAATTTTTTGTAATTTTTTGTGATCTCCTTTAAAATCACCAATCAGAAGGTTAAGATCATCTACACCAAATTCACTATGAGGGTTAGAGATTGCAGCATAATAAGCAGATTCTAGATTAATTTTTTTTATTTTAGTTTTTGTTTTATTTGAAAAAAGCTTTACATATTTTTGGAAAGAAATTGATTCAGAACCCACAAGATCAAGAGTTTGTTTCTTGAATTTTTTGTCAATTAGGGATTTAGATATTATTTGAGAAACATCATTAATGTAGATTGGTTGAATAGAATAATTTCCACTACCAGGAATTTGGATTTCTCCTTTTTTAATTTGTTTTTTTAGATATTTTGTGAAAAGATCATCTTTTCCAACAATATAAGATGGTCTAAAAATTGTGTAATCCAAATTAGATTCTATTATCAATTTTTCTGCTTGATATTTTGAAATAAAATAGCTGAGTGAACTTGTTTTAGATACGCCTAAGCCACTTGTATAAACAATTTTTTTTATTTTGGCTTTTTTACATAAATTAATAATTTTTTTAGTAAATTCTACATTAATCAGATTGTAACTATTTTTGATAGATTGTTTTCCTATTCCAACCAAATGGATTAAACCGTGTGAATTTTTGATTTTGGGAAGGATTATTTTTTCATCGTAGTTCTTTGAAACAATTTTGGTTTCATTTTTAAATTTTTTAAAATTTTTCCTTGATATTGAAATCAATTTTACATTATTTTCAGAAAGGTATTTTCTGACATTTTTAGCCACAAATCCACTTGCACCAGTAACAACTATTTGAAAATCTTTTACCATGTAAATTACTAAATAGTTTTGATTTTAAATATATTCTAAAAAAAGCAAACAAGAATTAATACATCAATATAGACATGGTTATCGTGGAAAAAGTAGATAAAAAAAAACTTAAAACAGGATTTACCACGGGTACTTCAGCTACAGCTGCTGCAATGGCTGCATTATTATCAATAATTAACCAAACAAAAATTGAAAATATCGATGTTAAATTACCTAAAGGAAGTTCTATTAAAATTCCAATTCATTTATGTAAATTTGAAAAAATTAAAGCTCGTTGTTCTGTAATTAAAGATGGTGGAGATGATCCAGATGTCACACATGGTGCTGAAATAATAGTTGATTTGTCCTTTACAGATAAGAAAAATGAGATTGAGATAGATGGGGGAGAAGGAGTCGGTATTGTTACTAAGCCTGGATTAGGCCTAGAAATTAACAAAGCAGCAATTAATCCAGTTCCTAAAAAAATGATTAAAGAGAATTTAACAGAAGTGGCCGGAAATCTATTGTTAGAAAAAGGAATCAAAGTTATAATTTCTGTTCCAAAGGGAAAAGAATTAGGTCCAAAAACAGACAATCCACGAATTGGAATACTACATGGAATTTCAATTTTAGGAACTAGTGGTATAGTAATACCATTTTCTACGGCATCATATGCTGCATCAATTAGACAGAATCTAGATGTGGCAATTGCAATGGGAAACGATACGGTTGTACTTACAACTGGAGGAAGAAGCGAAGATTTTTCTAAAAAAATAATTGATTTGCCAGAACATTGTTTTGTTCAAATGGGAGATTTTTCAGGATATACAATCCAACAATGCTCAAAAAAAAATATCAAGAAAGCATATGTTGTGGGATTTATTGGTAAATTATCAAAGTTGGCTGCTGGAGTAAAACAAACTCATGTCAAGGGATCTAAGGTAGACATGAAATTTTTGTCGGAATTAGCCAGAAATTGTGGGGCAAATCAAACAATTATTGAAAAGATCAAAAAAGCAAATACTGCAAGACATGTTTCAGAAATAATTAAAGAAAATAATATTACTGGATATTTTGAGGAAATTTGTGCTGAAACATACAAGCATATGAAGAAACATTCGGAGGAAAAGGTTTCCTTAGAAGTAATATTGTTTGATTTTGATGGAAACATACTGGCAAAAAAATCCTAGTAGTAAGGTATTTTATTAATTTTAGAATGTTTTGAGTGTGGAAAAAGTTTCAGTTCTTGCAAGTACTAAAAATGGGATAGTTATTGGAGCTAAATTAAAAGAGATTTTTCCTGATTGGAATGTATATGCTCCCTCTAAATTTTCCAACGATAAGGAAATCATTTGGTATTCAGAGCCTACTTCAGAGAAAATAATTGAGTTATTTAAGAACAATAATGCGTTAATTTGCCTATTTTCATTAGGAGCAGTAGTTAGATTAATTGCTCCATATCTGAAAGATAAGAAAAGTGATCCTGCTGTAATAGTAATTGACGATAAAACTAATTTTGTAATTAGCGTACTATCAGGCCATTTAGGTGGTGCTAATGAACTAACACAAACTATATCTGAAAAACTAAATTCAATTCCAGTAATAACAACAGCAGCGGATGTAAACAAAACTATTGCTGTAGATCTCTTAGGAAGAAATTTTGGATGGAAGATTGATGATGATTCTACAGTCACAAAAATAAGTGCACATATGGTAAATGAGGAAAAAATTGGAGTGTACCAAGAGTCAGGAAAAACAAATTGGTTTAAAGATTTGCCAAAAAATGTAAAAATTTATGATAGTTTAGATGATTTGAAAAAATCTGATTCCAAAGGACATTTAATTATTTCAGATAAAATCATGAATGATGATTTTCTAAATGATTCTGTAATTTATCGTCCACCTAGTTTGGTAATAGGAATTGGTTTGCATTGGGACACATCAAAGCAAACAATTAAGGACGGTATCGATGTATGCTTAAAAAAATTCAATCTTAGTCCAAAATCTATTGCAAAGTTAGTATCCATAAAAAAACCAAAGGATGTTCAAGGACTAGTTGACATTGGAAAGGAAATGGGAGTTCCAGTGGAATACGTAGAGAGAGAAGAATTAGCACAGATTTCTGCACCAAATCCATCTGAGACAGTCAAAGACTTTGAGGGGACTTCGAGTGTATCTGAAGCAGCTGCCATCAAAGTATCAGGAGGGAAATTAATTGTGGAAAAGCAAAAATTCCCACCTAATTTGACCATAGCAATAGCGAGGATTTTGGATTGAAACGGGGTTTATTACTAATCGATAGAGGAAGTAGGGCAAGAGAAGCCTCTGAAGAATTAGAAGTAATTTGTGAGGCAATCAAGGCAAAAGGAGATTATGTCTTTACAGATTTTTGTTTTCTTGAGGTAGAGCCTCCATATATTGAAGATGGAATAACAAAGTCACTGAAACGAGATATTGAATCCCTTACTATCGTTCCTTATTTTCTCTATCCTGGGAAAAAAGTCAAACTAGCAGTTTCTGATGTAATGAAATTTCAGAAAGATACTGATGTAAAATTTGTTGTAACTAAACCAATGAGTATGCATAAAACTTTGATTAATCTTGTTGAAAACAGGATATCAACATCTTTAGAAGAGAATAAAATTACAATTTCAAAAAAAAATATTGACGTTATGATAATTGGTCATGGTAGTATGGATCCTAATGCACAAATGTCCTTGAATTATGTTGTAGATGGATTAAAAGAAAAATATAGGAATGCAAGCCGCTGTTTTTTGGAAATAGAACAACCAGATATTTTTGAGGGAATAAAAGAATGTGAAAAGAACACTCCAGAAGTTCTAGTAGTTGTTTTTTATTTTTTGCATGAAGGGGCACATGTTAAAACAGATATTAATAATGATCTTAAACCTGCACTTGAAAAATCAAATATAAAAAAAGTTTGTATCACTAAACATTTGGGAACAGATAAAAAAATGATTGATTTGATACTAGAAAGGGCAAAAGAGGTAGAAGATGCAAACTAGAAAGGGACAATCAATAGAAGATGCAAGTATGGAGATGATTGAAAATGAAGTTGGAAAACATGATTATAATGAAAAAGAATGGCCTATTGTTAGACGAATAATTCATTCAACTGCTGATTTTGATTTTGCAAATAAAAACAAGATAATCTTTTCCAAAGATGCAGTCGAAAGTGGAATGGATGCCCTCAAAAATGGTTGTAGTATAGTAGTTGATGTTAATGGTGTAATAGGAGGACTGAATAAACAGAATCCCAAAGATTTTGGAAATAAGATAATTTGTAATATTTCAAGCCCAGAAGTCATGGAATCCGCAAAAAAACAGAATAAAACCCGTTCTCAGGTGTCAATGAGAGTTGCCTCTTCTGATATTGAGGGCGGAATAGTAGTAATAGGAAATGCCCCTACAGCACTTTTGGAGTTAATTCAGATGGTAAAGGAGGGACTAGTCAAGCCTGCCCTAATTATTGGTATTCCCGTAGGCTTCATTTGTGCATCAGAATCAAAGGAAGAACTTTCAAAACTTGTAGAAGTTCCCTTTATTACAAATATTGGAAGAAAAGGAGGTAGTTCATCAGCTTCTGCTATAGTAAATGCACTCTATAAACTCATTAGGTTAGAATCAACTTCTTGATGATTTGATGCAATTTTTTACAAAAACTTTCGCATAATCTGAACTGTCAAAATAAAGATGTCCATAAGATGCAAGCGTGTTATCTTGAATCATACCATCAAGTTGATTTTTAATTCCTTCGCCGATTTTTAATTCGTAAGCAAATTTTGAATCAGAGGATACAGATTCTAGTTTAGAATAGTGAAACTCGTGACCTTGAAGTGCATGTTTTTTATCAGAAATAATATTTTTAGAAATTATATTTCCTTGAGTATAATTTAATTTCATTTTTTTTGTCATCTTTGTTTCAGCATCAAAAATACCAACCATTTTGCTAGTTTTTTTACCATAATCAATCGATTTTGTTAGATACATTAGTCCTCCACATTCAGCATAAATTGGAATATTTTCTTCTGATAATTGTTTAATTTTTTTCTTCATAGTCTGGTTTTTCTCCAAAGATTCTCCAAGAATTTCAGGGAATCCTCCACCAATGTAAATTCCGTCACATTGGGGTAATTTTTTATCTCGAACAGGACTAAAAAATTTAATATTAGCTCCTTCTCGTTTTAGTGCTTCCAAGTTATCACGGTAATAGAAATTAAAAGAACTATCAAGTGCGACTGCAATGGTAGTTATTGGTTTTTTGTAAAGTTTTGTAGTTGGAGTTTTTAGTGGAGGAGGAGTTTGTATAATTTGAAGAATTTTTTTAATATCTATTGAACTAGAAATAATTTTTGAAGTTTGTTTAATTTTTTGCTTGAGAGCTGTATTTTCCTCTGTGGGAATTAATCCTAGATGTCTAGACTGTAAATCAAGATCAGGGTTTTTTTGAATTACCCCAATTATGGGTAATTTTGACTTTTCAAGTGCTTTTCTGCACAGAATCTCATGTTTTTTACTCCCAATTTTATTTAGAATAATTCCTTTAATTCGTGAATTACTATGAAATTTAACAAAACCTAAAGCCGTAGCAGCAATTGATCTGGCTGCTTTACTTGCATCTATTACCAAAATTACAGGAGATTTTGTTATTGAAGCAACATGATGAGTGCTAGCAAAATTTGAATCGCCACCAAATCCATCATAATATCCCATTACTCCCTCAATAATTGAGATATTTGATTTTGAGTTTGTAACAAAACTATCCAAAAGGCGATTTTTACCCATCAACCAAACATCGAGATTAAATGCATTTTTTCCTGCAATCGATGATAGATAGCTAGGATCAATGTAGTCAGGACCTACCTTAAAGGGTTGTACTGAATAACCTTTTTTTTGTAATGCATGAATTATGGCACAGGTAATTGATGTTTTTCCTACTCCACTGGTAGTACCTGCTAAAACAAGTCTTGGAATTTTCAATTTGAATGTGTAAGTATATTTTTTTATTTAAATGAATCAATTGAAAAAATCTGAATGTTTTTACTGTGAGAAATGAGAAAGATGCTATGACTGAGCCAGGTCTAATCATTGTATATACTGGAGGAGGTAAAGGAAAGACAACTGCCGCATTAGGAATTGCACTAAGAGCGACAGGTTATGACAAAAAAATTTGTATGATTCAATTCATTAAAGGTTCATGGCACTATGGCGAGATGATTTCATCAAAAAGATTAGAACCGGAATTTGAAATGGTTGCTGTTGGAAAAGGATTTGTAGGAATAATTGATGATAAGACTCCCATAGAAGAACACAAGAAAATTGCAAGTGAGGCAATTAAAATAAGTACAACTAAAATTCAGTCAGGAAATTATGATATTGTAATTCTAGATGAAATAAATTATGCCATAAACTTAGGTCTGGTAAAATTAGAAGACGTTCTGAATTTAATTAAATCTAAACCATCTACTTTGGACTTAATTTTAACTGGAAATCATGCTAAAGATGAGATAATTGAATTGGCAGATTTAGTTACAGAGATGAAGGAAATTAAACATCCGTATCAGCAAGGTAAAAAAGCCAAAAAAGGGATTGATTTCTAGCTAGCAACATTAAATTACGCATAAAAAATTGCAAGAAGAAATGTCAACAGAAATCCAAGAGATGCCAGAACAAGGAGAGATTGTTATTGCTACAGTAACTAAAGTAATGGATCATGGTGCTTATGTAACGTTAGATGAATATGATGAGATTCAAGGATTTTTGCATATTTCAGAGATTGCCCCTGGATGGATTAGATCAATTAACAGATTCGTAAAAGAAAATGAGAAAAAAGTTCTACTTGTAAAAAAGATTAATCTAAAAAGAAGAGACATTGATCTTTCATTAAAACAGGTAACAAAAGATCAAAAAAAGCGCAAACTAAAAGAGGTGAAAAAATATGAAAAAGGAAAAACATTGTTAAAAAATGTTCAAGATAAAACAAATCTTTCAGATGATGAAATTGAAAAATTAGAAGATGATATTTATTCTAAATTTGACTCAGTTTATGATGCCTTTATTGAAATTGGAAGAAATGGAATTAATTCCATTAAAGAACTTAAACTTTCCAAAAAAACAGCTAGCGTAATTGAGGAAATATGTTCTAAAATTAAACTACCCTCAGTTGAGATTAGAGGGATTATGGAAATTACAAACAGTACATCAAATGGAATAGAAATAATTAAAAAAGTTCTTCTAGATGTTCTAAAAAAAGATCCTTCGATAGATATTACTTATTTGGGAGCCCCAAAATATCGTCTTTCTATTACCTCAGATGATTTCAAATCCGCAGAAAAAAAAATGAAGCCAATACTAGAAGAGGTTCAGCAAAGTATAGAAAAAAAGAAGGGCCAATTCAAATTTACAAGAGAAGTTTCAAAGAAAACCAGAGATAATTAAATTGCGATTTTTATTAAGAAGATGCCCCAAAGACTATCATTACACGCTCAAAGAAAGGTGTCCTTTGTGTAATGAGGAAACAGTTTCTGCTCATCCAGCTAAATATTCGCCTGATGACAAGTACATAAAATACAGATTAGCTGAGCGTTATAACAAATAAAAAAAATTCCTATAATTCATATTTCATAACAATATTGGGCATGCTGTTTTTTTGTACAACGATCCATTTTAAGTAAAAGTATACGATCTTCAAATTGGGCGTAGAGGGTTGGTTAAATGAATAATAATATTCAATTGAAAAAAATACTTACAAGTTGTGTTTCTAAAAATTTTCGGAGACGCGCAGTTGCTCCAGTCATTGCAACACTATTGCTTGTTGCAATCGCAGTAGTTGGTGGAAGTATTATCTTTGTGTTCTCACAAGGATTTTTTGCTACTGCTCAAATCAGTGACTCTCCACAAATAGAATCTATAAAGATTTTAGGATATGATGCAACTGATGGTAACTTTATTCAGTTTCATGATGGTTTTATAACCAACTCCACCGTAACTGGTGACAATACTTCAAATGGGCTAAAGGCAGAAGAATACATTGGTGTATATCTAAAAAATGATAGTGTAAACAAAATCACTCTAAGTGAAATTAAACTCGCCGGTGAAACTTACACATATGTTGATCTAAGAGGTAATGATCTTCCAGATTATATCTCTGGACTAGCAACCTTGGGAAATCCAGAATACACACTGGTACAACAAGGGTTTGATGGTTCCAACTATAGCATAACTATTGATTCAAGTGCAGCAGAACTACAACCTGGTCAACAGGTAACAATGATCATGGCACTTGAAAAAGATATCAAGTCAGGTCGTGACCTCCAATTCAGACTTACCACAGCTAATGGGGCGATATTTGTAAGTACGATTCAATCTGGTCAACAAAATGGATAGATGAATTTTATTTATAATTCTAAGATTAGTAGTCGAAATTAGTAGATCTATAGAAACATAGTTTTTTAATCAACAAATCTTTTCTCTAAAAAGAATTTTTAATCACTTTATGGTGCGTATCTACCTTCTAGTTTAGATTCGGCAATCACATGATTCTTCATTGCATCTTCTAGCTGTGACTTTGTAGAGCCATCACCAAGACTCAATTTCTCATCAAGTGCATACAATTTGAAAAGATACGTATGTTCTTTGTCTGGTGGTGCTGGTCCTCCATAAGCAGTTTCTCCAAAATCTGTTTTTCCTTGAATGGAATCAGTTGGAATTGAATTTTCGCTGATTTGGCCAGTACTTGGATCAATGTTCCAAAGAACCCAATGAACCCATACTTTTCCCACAGCTCCCATTGCATCAGGATCATCCATGACTAGAGCCAGTGATTTTGCATCTGCGGGCACATCCACTAATTATCAGTGCAGGACTTGCGTGTCCATCTTATAGCCATACTTTCGAGGAATTCACTCCACCATTTCGAATGCATGCTCTCACTTTCTCATAAGTATACTCATATCTGAATTCAGAAATTGCTCCAGTTAAATTTTTCTAAGACTCTAAAACCATTCTGTCGTTTGAAAATGACATTATTGATCCGCCATGTTTTTTAATCTCTTTTTTTAGTTCCTTGTCCATTGTTCCAACAATACCGCCATTATGTTGTTTGAAACATAATCAAGTAATTCTTTGTCTGCAAATGTACCAGGAATGGGAATGATTTTGAGGTTTTTTGATGTAAAGTTAAGAGTTGCAAGTATGTCTTGGTTTTTTTCTGGATTATTTTTGCTAGTTCAAATAACTCGTCTTTGTACTACTTGTGTACAACAAAGTGATATTGATCCTATCTCTACATCAAGACTATCAATATTTTTGATTCTTTTTGTGGCTAAGTGAATTAGAAAGTTTGTATCGCAGAGAACTTCAACCAACTACTCCGGCTCCAATTAATCTCCATCTATCAGAGATTCGCCTACTAATAGCCACATTTTCGTTATCAAAGATACAAGCTGGTCTTCTGAGTTCAATTTCGACATTTTTTGATTTTATATTCGATACTTTACCTAAGATTGGAGCGGTTCCAACGTTTAATCTCAAAAGTTCATCTTTTTGTATTGGAAGTACTTTGGTATCTCCTGTAATTCCAACTGCAGAGTCAAAGAGATTTACTTCAAGTTTGATCTTGTTAGAATTTTCTGGAAGAGTTCCAGGTTTTCCAATAACTGATCCGATAAATGAATCACTTCTAGTCAATGCAGGATCTAGTTTAGTACCAATTGCCACCAGGCCTCCAGGTTTTACTGAATCTACAATTCCAGCAGCTGTACCTAATGAGGAAATCTCAGTGAATAGCGGTTCATATGTTTTCTTTTTATCATTCATTATACCTGGTTTAATTTCAATTTCATCATCTACGTTAAAAATTCCTTGAGTAAGACTTCCTCCTATTATTCCGCCTTTGATGTTTTTTAATTTTGGTACCAGGTTTGTTAACATCAAAGGATCTTAACACATGCATTACTGTATCTTTAGATTCGTCTCTTTCTGGTGTTTTGATTGTATCCTCTATAGATCCTATTAATGCGTCAATGTTTAATCCAGATTGGGCTGAAATGGGAATTATTGGAGCTTTTGCTGCATCTGTTCCTTTAACAAATTTAGTAATATCTTGATAATTAGAGACAGCTTCTTTGTATGAAATCAAGTCTACCTTGTTTTGGACTACGACAATTTGTTGTATGTGAAGCGTTTGTAGTGCTAAAAGATGTTCTTTAGTTTGAGGTTTGGGTACTTTTTCATTGGCAGCTACTAACAATAATGCCCCGTCCATTAATGCTGAGCCTGAGAGCATGTTTGCCATTAGGCTTTCGTGACCAGGACTATCTACAAAACTTACAACTCTGGATAATTCACTATCTTTTCCACAGTTACTACATTTGGGGGTTGTTGAATATCCCAAAGGTTCTTCACAATCAGGGCATTTGTAAAATGCAGCGTCAGAATATCCAACACGGATGGTAATTCCACGTTTTAGTTCTTGGCTATGAACACTAGTCCAAGATCCCGTTAATGCTTGAATTAAAGTTGTTTTACCGTGATCTACATGACCTGCAGTACCAATGTTTACACATGGTTGATAGCCATATTTTTTAACGTACCAATCAGGAAGTGTATCTCGCCAATGCATGAGTCAAAATGTAGAGCTGGTATATGTTAAGTTATTCTTTTTTTTCTTTAGAATTTTCAGTTTTTTCCTCAGGAGCTTCAACTGGAAGTTCTCCGTCGTATTTACAGTTTAGTTGATAAATTTCTTCAGAGATTGTATTTCCTCTCATAAGCTTTCTTACTCTTTGTCCAATTTCTGTGTCTTGTAGTCCAACACCCTTTGTGAGAAGAACTCTTTTTCTTGCTGCACCATGAATATCCTTTCTCATGGGAACCCCTGATTTATCACTGCCACCAGTGATTTTTAATTTTCCTTTTAGTCCTACAATTACAGCATCTGTTTCATTTCCAATTTGTAAACCTAGCAATGGGATTAACATCAGTATCTTTCAGTTCTTTGGTTACAGATTTTCCTTTAATGTCTGATACTGTGAGTTTGAAGTTTGTCAATTATTCGAAAACAAAGTCGAAGGTCTAATTAACCTTTGGACATTTTTTTAAATCAATTTTAGTTATCATGTATATGGACAATGAAATTAGATGCCCTAAATGCGATAACCCGATGGTAGATATGCAAGCATGCCATATGTTTTGTCCTAGATGTGGGATCTCATTTGGATTGTTCAGATAAAGGGAAATTTTTGGTAATTAAAGACCAGATCTGTCTGGAATATAATCAACTGACATGTTAATGGCTTGTTCCTTCATGATTTCAAGATAGGTTTCATAATCAACTTCAAAGTTACAGTGAGGACACTTTACTCTAGTTACATCCTCATTTAGAACTGCTACTTTTTCACATTCAGGGCAACGTGCATCCATGTTACCTATAGGTGATTAAGATATTTAATCATAATTAGGTCATTTAGTGTAGGCGGAGTTAGTTTAGTCTGGTATAACGTCAGCTTCCCAAGCTGGAGGCCGCGGGTTCAAATCCCGCACTCCGCATTTTTTATAATTCTCTAATTGCTTGTTCAATAATTCCTCTATCTTCTGCTTTTGGAGAAAATTTCAGGTAATTTTTCAGATCCTCTTTTGCTTCTGAATTCTTTTTTTGTTTTTCTCGAAGATATGCTCTATTTTTGTAAATTTTTGCTGTTCTTTTAGGATTGATTCCTATGGCTTTTCCATAACAGGATTCAGCCTTTTCAAACTGATTGGATTTCAAATAAAAATTACCTAGTCCATTGTACGATAGAAAGTATCTATTATTGAGGTCTATACTTTTTTGATAATATTTTATACAATCTTCTGAATTTTGAGCATTAAGTATTCCACCTAACAAATGTAATGCAGTAGAATTGTTATTATCTATTTCAATTGCTTTCTTTAAAGATTCTAAAGCTTTTGAGGTGTTTTTTTGTATATTCAGTTTTTCAGAGATAAAACATAAACGGCTTGATTCCTCATCTGAATTTTTTTCAATGTTTAAAGATGATATAATATCTTCAGGAGCTAAAATTATCAGTAATCTTCCGTCTTCAGACCATTCTTTATCAAATATTTCTAGAGGAATGGCACCTTCTTGCTGTTCTCCTTCTTGTGTTCCTTTTTGAATATAATGAAGAATTGTATTTTCAGTATCATCATATCCTGAAATTACCGATGCGTGTTGGGTGATTTCGGGAATTCCAGGCAAAATTACGATTGGAGGTATACCACTGTCTATAATTTTTTTTAATTCAGGTATAGAAGAATGAATTATTTTGCATACTAGACCATTCCGTTCGGCAATTTCGATTCCTTCTATTAAGATACTTCCAGTATTGTTTGGGTATTGTTTAGCAATTTCTAAAGCTTCCTCCATTGGAAGATCAATATTCCAATATTTGGAAACAACATTAATTGGCAAAGGTAGACAAATATTTTCTTCTTGGACTAAAGGAAGTAAAAGTTCATGATTTGAGGATTCCAACAAACAAAATAAATTCTGAGAGTTATTAAAACTAATCAGAGTATACAGAATTTATTGATTAGGTCTTTGCCATCTGAAGTCATTTCAGGATGAAATTGTGTCCCAAAAATTAATTTCCCACCATATTGAATGATTTCATTTTTACAATTTTTTGAATAAGCTATTGAGATGAGTAAATCAGGTAATTTAGAAATCTCAAATCTGTGACTTTCAAAAACTTTAATCTTTTTATCAGCTAGTACATTTTCTTTTTGAATAGAAATCTCTTCGTCTCCTTTTAGGGTGGTTTCCAATTTTCTTATTGTGCCTCCTAAAGTGAGAGCTAAAATTTCTGCGCCATAACAAATACCTAATAATTTTTTATTATTTTGTACGCTATGCATTATCACTTTAGAATTAATTTGATTAATTTTTTTTGTCATTTTTTCGTCGTCCTGATAGAATAAAAGAGTCATATTTTTCAAGCGATTTTAACTCTAATTCATCTGGAGTTATTTTTTTAAATAAAATTTCCTTCTCCTTTAGAAAATTAATCAAATTTTGGGTATAAACTGAACCGTTATCAACAATTAGAAGCAATAAAAAAAAGAAAAATTATTGTTAATTTAGGTTTTCAGTATTATGAATAATTTTTTGGGAAGGAGTAAGAATCAGAAATTTTAGTTATTCTGTTTATGAAATATTAGAAGAGTTTATGAATTAGCCAGTTTGAGCCTCATTTACCATATGAAATATTTTATAATTTTAATAGTTTTGATAGGATTTACTGGATTTGCATTTGCAGAAGAAGTGATACCTCTACATGATCCTTATACTGATGATTATAGATTAGAATTAGCTTCTGAGAAAAAGTATGTCTCAGAAGAAAGTATGGGTGGTGGTTCAGGTATGGGATTTTTTGATGAATCAACCTTAGTGCAAAATGCAGTAATTATTGCTATAATTGCCATAAGTTCTGCAATAGTGTTGATATATTATTCGAAAAAAATAAAAAATTAGGACTCTGGCCAGTCATATTCACATAGACTGCATCGTCCTCTATATCCTTCATAGTTTTCATCCCATCTGAGAATTGCTGATCTCTTATCACAAACACCACAAAAAAGTTGCAAACCCTCAACATCTATTTCCGAATGTTCTCGTAAAACCACTTGAGTCATATCATAACTATGAATGAATATGATATTACTTGATGTTTTCAGAGTTGATAAAAAATTAGAATATTAGCTAACTAGAACATATGAAGAATTTTAGCCTAATAGTTGTGATGTCGGGCATAGAGGGCATATCTTTCTTAGATGAAAGAGGATTATTTCCAGAAGGGAAACACTAGAGGATTCTTTAGAGAATCCCTCTGGAAATTTAGATTTTGAATTACTAACCAAACAAATCGGGTTTTATCAGAGATAAATTCAAAGATATAGAAACTAAACGCCTACCTCAATGGAGATGTAATGCATTTCTGGTATGCCGTCCTTAACTACTATTGTACCCATATTGAATCGGTTATCTTCTTCCCACATGAATATCCTTTCACTTCTTGGTTTGACGAAATCATTTATGAATTCTAGTAAGAACTCTTCAGTATCCTCGCGATCCTTTTCAGTAAAGAAGAAAATTTCTCCTTCCCTAAATGAAAGTGGGACTTGAATTGCAGTGGGTTCTAAAATTTCTAATCCTTCATTTTCAAATGTGGATTTTATAATATCAATTCTATCCTGTCTTGTCAGTTCTGTAGTATCATCCAATGGAGATGTTACGTCTACAACTCCTGAGACTTTTTGTAAGTATGCTTCAAATGCTTCTTCTTGAGTATTACCCAAACCAACATAATACTCTCCTGTAAATGCTGCTCCCACGGCTGCAATTGTACCAAGTTGTGCTACTACTCCTCCTGCTCCTGCAGTATACACTGGAATAAAGTAAACGTCATGCTCACCTACAGTATACAAAATATTATCTCCAATTCTAGGATTTCTTAAAAGAGTCTTTAATTGAGCGAAATCCGGATCTCTATCTAAGGCTTCTCTGACAGCAGTAGGCCCAATTAATTTGGTAGTTGAGTTTAATGGAACCTCATAGAATTGTAATTGCCCTAGGTTTGAAAGATCATTTTCAACTATCATGAAACCTGCAAGGTTTCTTCCTTGAGATCCTCTTAATTCTAGAGAAAGTAAGCCTATGAATTCAGTGGTTTCAAATCCAGGTGGTTTAGCTTGAATAAAGTAAGTGTCCAAACCAGCTGGGATTTCATAAAATTCATTGGCTTGAATAAATGTCTCAACATCATTAACGTGATAGATGTTATACATTTCTGTCTTCCAATTAAATAATTCCGATGGATACCGTATCTGTTCTTCCAACCATTCTGGAATTGGTATAAACCGCTCAGAATATTGCTCATAGAACATTTCAGCAAAAAAGTCGTCACCTGTTTTCATTAATTGAATATTACCATTGTGGGTATCAACTAACGCATATCCTACTAATCGCAAGTACGGATTTCCCACAGACCATGGTACATCTGATGTATCAAATCCAATGATCAATGGGACTAACCAATAGGTTTTTTCACCATCAGTTACAGGAAGAGAATCTAGCTCCTTTCCAAATAAGTCATACAAGAAATAAGGATACAAGGTTTCCATTCTATCATGCACATCTTTGTATCTCATAATATGAACAGATTCTGTCGGAAATGAAAGCAGAAAGTTTGGCTCAAAAGTCCAACTTAATGGTGGAGCTACATCTATGCCTCCTTCACCATCATAAAATACTCCTCCTAATTCTGCACTAACATCTCCTCTTGAAAGTGGATATGCCGACCAGTTTTCTTCAAAAAGACCACCTTCACCATAATAGATTTCTCTTTGAGTGAAAAATTCAGCGCTGTCTACAATTTGACCTCCTGTAGCATCAAGTGTAAGAAACCCATTTGGAACATGAGTGTAAACCAAGTGTTCATTGTACCATCTATTTTCAGCGGCTACGGTTGGTGGTAAAACAGGTTTCATAGAAGCAGTCCAATACAATTTGTCATTAAAACGAAGAATGTCTTGATCTTGAAAGTCTACGTATGGTATCAAACCAATCTCAGGTTTTAATTTGGCGGCAGCTGCTTCCAGATCCCAAATTCTAATTACATCTAAAACATCGTTATTTTGCCCAATGTAATTTTTTATATTATTTGGAGATATGTTTGGAAGTTGAACATCATGTGTATTTTCTTGTATATTATCTAGTTCACCAAGAAATCGGTTAACGCCTATCTGTTGAGCAGTATATGGGCCCAAATATTCTATTTTTTTAGAATCTGCAATGCTGTTATTTACTGTAATAACGGCAATTACAATAATCACAATAACTAAAATGGTAAAAATTCTAATGTAAACATCTCTTTTGAACATGTGGGTTAGAACTTTAGATCTTATTCTGTCTGCAAACGAAAAAGCTAGAAATGCAATTCCAACAATCAAAGTGCCCCCAATTACATATCTTGAATTGTAATCTATCTGATCTGTAAAAAATAGATTAAATCCTACCCAAATTATTCCTATACCTAAAATGGATTCTATAATGGAGACATAATTCAGATACCTAGGTTTTCCTTCATTAGTATCGTGAATAAATAAAGTAACTACATCTATTATTCTATGAATTCCAACATACAGTACTAACCTAAGACCAATTGCCGCTAATACAGCTGGAATTAAAATTGCCAAAGCAGGAATCATTGGAACGACTTGTTCTGTTGCATAGTTGGGATTAGTATCTGGAGTTACAAATGGTAAAGAGAATAATGTTGGCAAGTTTTCAATACCTAAAGAATTTCCATCAAGGAAAGATACTGCTGCAAATCCGAACATTATATTTACGAAAAATGCGCCAAAAAGCAAAATTTTGGTAATTTGCCATATCACAAATTGAAGTGTACTTAGCTTGAAATCTTTAAAGCTAGGGATGTTGTTTGCTATTGATTGCTGTGGTCCTTGAGCAACTAATCCTATAGCAGTTTTAATTGCATACCAAAAAATTGAAGAACGGGAAATAATATTTACACGTACTAACGCAATAGCTGAAAGAATTATTGTTGATACAAGGGAGTAGTATAGAGGCTTTGTGAACTGTTCCCCAAATTCTGTAAAATTCATTGAAAGTATTACTCCTTGATTTCCTGCAACGGCAACTATTGCAATTACAATTATTGCAACAATTCCTAAACGAATGTATTTCCCAGCATCAGGAGGTGGAGCTTTCTTATCAGTAGCGGCGCTATACAAAATCAAACTTTCTTATGGTTTGGTAAATTAATGTCTTACCAGAAAAAAGAAAATTTTGACATGAATTTTCTGTGTTAAATGAGTAAAAGTTCAAATTTTCTTCAATAATTTGTTAATTCTAAAGAAATCTAAGCGATTGTTGCTAAATTTTTACAAATCATATACACTGCAGCATAAGTTGGCACTGTAATTTTTTCATTATAATAAGGACCAAATTTCTTGCTCTTTAATTTAAATTCTATCGGACAATCTGAGTTTATTTCGATAGTTTCTTCATTTAGAAAAGATGATTCAGAATAAGGATCAAATTTTTGAAGATCTTTACATAAAACTTTGCTTAGCCCACTTTTACTATTTAATGAACCAGGAAGCCTG
>PVMK01120978.1_pt1 | contig 25716 bp, 15 predicted proteins | sample 1853481 | NCBI WGS metagenome assembly PVMK01 (sample SAMN08533507, study PRJNA380276) | Marine sediment metagenome, whole genome shotgun sequencing project.
TGGATATAGTTTGCCTGACTAAATTGGTCAAGTTTAAGAAACGGTGGACTTGAGACGGGCTCGAGACGACTTATGTGGGGGTGATGAGGTCGACCCTGGCCGCCACCGGCACCGCATGCGTTCGTGCGGTTTTTGGGGTCGTGATCTGGACGGTAAGCCATGCCAGAGGTGATTTTCAACGGCCCGGAGGGACGCCTCGAGGGACGTTATCAGCACAATACATCGCCCAACGCGCCCATCGCGCTGGTCCTGCACCCACACCCGCAGCAGGGCGGCACGATGAACAACCGGGTGGTCTATTCGCTCTATCACGTTTTCGCGCGCCTGGGATTTTCGGTTCTGCGGTTCAATTTCCGCGGCGTCGGGCGCTCGCAGGGCAGTTACGATCGTGGCGAGGGCGAATTATCGGATGCCGCCTCGGCGCTCGATTGGCTGCAGACCTTCAACCAGAACGCCAGCGCCTGCTGGGTCGCGGGCTTTTCCTTCGGCGCCTGGATCAGCATGCAGCTGCTGATGCGCCGACCCGAGATCAAGGGCTTCATTTCCGTCGCGCCGCCGGCCAACAGCTACGACTTCAGCTTTCTGGCGCCCTGCCCCTCGTCGGGCCTGATGGTCCACGGCGACAAGGATGAAAGCGTGCCTCAGACTTCGGTGGAGAAGCTGGTCCACAAGTTGCACCATCAGCGGCAAATCCGGATCGACTATCGAATCGTACCCGGCGCCGACCACTCGTTCCGCGATCATACCGACGAGCTCGCGGTCCACGTTGTCGACTATCTGACCAAGGCCATGAGCGAAGACGCCGCGGCCAGCGCAACGTCGTAAGGCGCTTACCTATAGGTCGGGAGCGGGCTGGTTCCGAACTCTATCAGCCAGAATCGTCGGCCGAGATGAACCGGCCGCCACTGGTCGGCTCCCGAACCCCGGTCGTCGAGGGCAGGGAAAGCGGCAACCCCTTGAGGGCGCGAACCGCGAGATAGGCGAAGGCTTCGGCCTCCAGCGCATCGCCATTCCAGCCGACCGCCTCGACCGGTTCGACCGGCGCCCCGAGACGCGCGGCGAGCATAGCCATCATGACCGGGTTGTGGCGCCCGCCGCCGCATATCAGCCAACGGCCCGGCGCGGCCGGCAAGTGCGACCTGGCCTGGGCCACGGCGGCGGCAGTCACGGCACAGAGGGTGGCCGCCCCGTCGGCAGCGCAGAGGCCGTTCAGAAGCGTCAGGTCGAAATCGTCGCGATCGAGCGACTTGGGCGGCGGTCGTTCGAAGTAGGGCGCCTGAAGAAACCGCTCGCCGATGTGCTGCTGGACCTCGCCGCCGGCCGCCAGGCGTCCGTCCTGGTCGCGGGGCGCACCGATGTGCCGCATGACCCAGCTATCCAGCAGAGCATTTCCCGGGCCGGTATCGAAAGCCAGCAGGCGGGCTCCTGCCGCCATATCCGCCATATCCGCCGCGTCGGCCGCGTCGGCCGCGTCGGTGGACGCCGCCGTGTCGATCCAGGTCACGTTGGCCACGCCGCCAAGATTGACGACCGCCAAAGGCTTGGCCAGTTCCGCCGCGCGCGCCGCGTGATAGAGCGGCGCGAAGGGCGCGCCCTCGCCGCCGGCCGCCATGTCCCGGCTGCGAAAGTCGGCCACGACGTCGATCCCGGTTTCCGCCGCCAGCAGCGGCCCATCGCCGATCTGATGGGTGCGGCCTTCAGCGGGGGCGTGGGCGACGGTATGGCCGTGGAAACCGATCACGCCCACCTCTTCCGGCGAAATTGTGTGAGCCGAGAGCAACGCCTCGACGACCGCGGCGTGGCGCAGGGTAAGCTCGCGCTCGACCTCCGCCAAGGCGGCGTGCTCGCCTTGGCAGACGGCGGCCAGCTTGCCACGTAGGACGTCGTCGTAGGGCCGGCCGAGGAACGGCCCGGTCTCGACCTGGTTCTTGCCGTCGGTACGTATCAGCGCGGCATCGATACCGTCGCGCGAGGTACCGCTCATCATCCCCAGCGCCCAGGTCCGCCGGTCCCAGTCTTTGAAATTCTCATCCATCTCGCTGGTCGTCCCCTGATCGTCCTTTGTGCCCGGGCGCGCCGGCGCCACGCCCTCGTGTGGGTGGTCGATTGAGAAGGGTGGGCGATTGTGATAGACCAGCGCGCCGCCGACAAGCGGTCACAAGCGATCACGAGCGGCGCCACGAACCACGGCTTTCCCATGACGGCTCTCAAGATCGACTTCTTGCGTGAGATCAGCGAGCGCGGCTTCGTCCATCAGTGTACCGACCTGGACGGTCTCGACGCGCTGATGAGCAGTACGCCCGTGACCGCCTACATCGGCTTCGACTGCACCGCCGATTCGCTGCATGTCGGCTCGCTGGTTCCCATCATGCTGCTCCATTGGCTGCAGCGCTGCGGCCACAAGCCGATCGTGCTGATGGGCGGCGGCACCACAAAGGTCGGCGACCCCTCGGGCAAGGACGATAGCAGGCAGTTGCTGAGCGAGACGCAGATTGAAGCCAACATGGCCGGGATCCGCAAGATCTTCGACCGCTATCTCACATTCGGCGACGGCCCGGGCGATGCCCTCATGGTCAACAACGACGCCTGGCTCGATGGTCTTCAATACATCGACTTCCTGCGCGATTACGGCCGCCACTTCTCGGTCAACCGCATGTTGACCTTCGACTCGGTGCGCCTGCGTCTCGACCGCGAACACCCGCTGAGCTTCCTCGAGTTCAACTACATGGTGCTGCAGGCCTACGACTTCCTGGAGCTGGCCCGGCGCCATGACTGCGTGCTGCAGATGGGCGGCTCCGACCAATGGGGCAACATCGTCAACGGCATCGAGCTGGGACGCCGCGTCCGCGAAGAACAGGGGTATGGTAAGAGTGCAGCAACTGGCCGCATATTATTCGGCCTGACCTCGCCGCTCATCACCACCGCGGCGGGCGCCAAGATGGGCAAGACCGCCGAGGGGGCCGTATGGCTCAACGCCGGGCGCCTCCCGGCCTATGACTACTGGCAGTTCTGGCGCGATTGCGCCGATGCGGACGTGGGCCGCTTCCTGCGGCTGTTCACCCTCCTGCCGCTTGACGAGATCAAGCGCCTGGAAGGCCTCGAAGGCGCGGAGATCAACGAAGCCAAGAAGGTGCTGGCGAACGAGGCCACGGCGCTCTGCCACGGCAGTGAGGCCGCCGATACGGCGGCTGAGACGGCCCGGCGGACCTTCGAGCGGGGCGGTCATGGCGATGATCTGCCGACCTTGGAGGTGAGCCGCGGCGAGCTGGAGGCCGGCATCGCCGCCTACGAACTCTTGTGCCGCGCCGGCCTGACCGCGAGCAACGGCGAAGCGCGCCGGCTGATCAAGGGCGGCGGCGGCCGGCTCAACAACCAGCAAATCGCCGACGAGACAGCCATGGTCGGCCTTGCGGACAGCGACGAGGACGGATCGATCAAGCTCTCCGCCGGCAAGAAGCGCCACGCCCTCGTGCGGGTGGTCGATTAGCCGTTGGGCCGTCCCGGCGTGGCGCGTGGCGTGCTTTCGCCGTTGCCGCCTTTGATTCCGAAGACGCCCCGGAGGAACCCGGGGGTCAGCACCGACAGGGGATTGACCGACACCTGCGGATCGCTAAGCCGGCCGTCTATCCCATAGACGATGGCGACGAATCCCTCGCCTTCGCCCCCGATCAGCAGGGGACCCAGGATCGGTATCTCGCCGAGAATCCTGTTCACCGTGTAAGCCGGCACCACGGTGCCTTCTATGTCGATGGCATCCCGGTCGAAATCCAGCGTTCCCTTGGCCGTCAGCCCGAGCGCGTTGCCATAGGCCCGCAGGAGCTCGGTGCTCACAACGTCGTTTTCCAATCTGAACTCGCCGACCAGCCGCTTGAATTTCAACCCATCGCCGGTCAGCACGTTCGTTATGCCCGTGAGGGATGCCAGGCTCAGCAGTTGGGCCATGACCGGCGCGTCGCGCAGCAGATAGTCCTGCGCCTCGATGCGGCCGTCCAAGGGATGGTTGGGGGCGGGTCCGGCACTGGTGGCTGTGACTTCGAGATTGCCGCCTTCGATGGTGTCGATGATCCCCAGCGCGCGCAATCCGGCGCCCATGTCGTTCATCCGCGCATTGAGCCGGTAGCCGCCCTCATCCGACGGCCCGAAAGTCAGATCGAAGGTCTTGAGCTCCGGCGCCTCCCCGCCATCGCCCACCAGGGTGCCGTCTTGACGGAGCCTCCACAGCGCCTCAGGAACTTCGCCGTGCAATTCGATGCGCTCCCACCCGATTTTTGAGCGCTCCAGCGACAGATCCACCTGGCGCAAATAACGGCCCTCGTCGAAATAGATGGACGCCAAGGCCTTGCCGCTGATCTTCAGAGGCGTGCCCTCCTCCTCGCCGGCATCTGCCGCTGTCTCCTCTGCCGCTGTCTCCTCTGCCGCTGTCTCCGGCTCTTCCGGCTCGTCATCCGCCAGGAACGGCGCCGCGTCCAGGACGCCCTTACCCAGGTCGATGACCAAACCATCCCCGACCCGCTCCACCGATACGCCGCGCAACGTGGTCCCGTGGAAGGCGAGCTCATCGAATCGAAGTGAGCGAAAGTCAAACCCGCCGGGCTGCAGCTCGCCCCCGCCCCGCGCCAGAAGCGTTCCCGCCGTTAGGTCGAAACTGTTCAAGCCGGCGACCGATTCCTCCTCGAGCGCCAGAGACAGCCGCAAGGCCCCGTCCTGACCGGCCGGCTTGTCCCACCGCAAGAACGGCAACGACAGGCGGGCATCGGCCAAGTTGGCAGCGAGGTTGAGTGTGCCGCTCTGGTCTTGGTCGATCGTCACGATAGCGGCGACGGAGACCGGCCCCTCGACATAGGCTTCCAGATCGAGGCCGAGGTCGCGTCGCCCGGCCGTCCCGAGTTCTGGAAAGTCGAGCGCGAGGCGCGTGCGCAGGTCCTGCTGGCCGGTGAAATCCTCCTGCCAATCCATGACGGCGGGGACACCCGCCAATTCCAGGGATCCCTTCATGGACAGGCTTTCGGTGTCGACCGTCAGGTCCAGGTCCATGTCGCTGGCATCTCGGTCCAGAAGGAACTGGGCGACGGCCCCCTGCTTCACCTCGGCGGTCGCGCCGACGGAGATGAGATCGAAGGTCAAATCGCTCAACAGCGGAAAATCAATCGCCAGCTCGATTTCCGCCTCTCCCGACGCGCTGGCCGGATCGAGGCCGAGCTGCGCCAACAGACCGAGTCTCTCATGATCGAGCACCTCGAGCGTCGCGCGCACCGGGCCGGCGACCGTGCCTTCGATCTCGATCCGGGCCTCGCCGGCCATGTCCAGGATGTCGACCCTGGTCTCGCGGATGGTCAGCTCGCCCTGTCGTCCCTCGTCCACCTGAAACTTGAGGTCCGTGCCCTCCAGGGTGGCGCGGCCCGTGATGTCGGTGATCGGCGGCATGGGGCGCAGGTAATGGACCGCGAGATCCTTCAGCTCGAAACCACCCTCGAGCGAGACGATTTCAAAGCCGTCCAGGCGGCCCTCCGGCACCTCGGCCACGAGGGAAATCCGAGCGTTCTCGATCAGCCCGCCTGGTATGTTCTCGGTGACCCATTCACGGGCTCCTGGCGAGGCCACTTCGGGCCAATAGTCCTTCAGCTCTTCGACCCGCAAGGCCGATACTTGCGCCTCCGCAGTGATGTCGAGACCGGCGTCTCGGTTCACCGCAACCGCCGTGATCGAGACCGACGGCCCCGGTTGGTCGCCGGTCCCGAAGTCGAGCTTCGCCGCCGTGACCTCGAGGCGCCGTGCGGCGCCGTCGAAATGGCCGCGCAAGGTGAGGCCGGCAACCGCCTTCGGTTGCGGAAGGAAGGGCGGAGCCGAAAGCTCGCCGGCGCCGCCGGTCACGTCGAAGCGCGCCTCCGTAAGCTCCCCCTGCGGCGTGAGGGTCGCCTGAACATGGGCTTGGAGAGGGATCTGGAACCCGGAAATGATCTCCGGCAGCGGCACCACCGCGGCCACGGAATCGGCGTGGAAACCGGCCAAGCGGGCGGCCACGGTAATTTTCTGTTGCGGCTGATCGAACAGAATCGCCAGGTTGGCGTTGGCCATTTCCGGACCGACGGCGACCCGAAGGCTCATGCTGACGGCCACGCCGCGTTCATGGCGGCGCAGTTCCATTCTTGCGTCCGGCGCGAACCAGAAGGCCCTGAGTCGGCGATCGACGACGATCAACTGACCGTCGACCACCCGGACCACGTTCAGATAGTCCAGGGCCCGGCCGCGGTCGGGGTCGCGCATGAACAGATCGATCAGGGCCGGCAGGACGGCCGAAAATTCCGGATCCTTGTCCTCGACCGCCACCTCCGCCGCCGTGCTTTGCGTCGCCAGGGCAAAACGCCCATCGGCTTCGCGCACCAGAGTGACCCGGGCGTCGACCACGTCGACTTCGGTCGCCGCGATCATCCCGCGCAGCATGGCCGCGAGGCTCAGCGACATCGAAATCTCGGGTACGGCGGCAATGGTGGCGCCGTCGGAATCGAGAATTCGCACGTTGCGGGCGCGCAAACTAATCGTCCGTGCCCCACCCCAGGCGAGCACCGTCTCCTCGACATCAAGGGTGAGGCCCCGCTCGTTGTCGGCAAAGCTCTCCTCAAGATAGGGGGTAAGAAAATCGACCGCCAGCGGCCCGGTGGAAAGGCGCCAAATGGCAAGGCCGGCGCCCAGCGCAACGACGGCGATCACGCCGATGATCACTTCAGTAATGATTTTGGCGGAACGTGCAATCACCGGCGACCCCGAGGGAACTCGTTACCGATTGCCCGCGCCGGCACTTGACCCGGGCAACCGCCTCTCGCACTTTGACCCGATGCCAGTCAAGTTTCGCAAGAAAGCAGCCTTGTTCTTCTCGACCCCCGATGCGCTGCCTGCGATCGGCGACGCCGAACGGGCCAGCGCAGGATTACAGCATTGGAATGAACAGATCGCAAAGCTGGAAGATCTTCCGGAGATCGAATTCGCGCGCTCGCTGCCCGACGACCCGCTGGCCGGCCGGCTTCTCAAGGCAATATTCGCCAGCAGCCCCTTCCTGAGCCAGTGCATCCTCCGGGACATAGGCTTTCTCGTACACCTGCTGCGGACCGGGCCGGATCTGACCCTGCGCGAAGTGATCGCGGACCTGAAGACGCCGGGGCTGGCCAGCGCGGACAGCCAGACGCTGATGCAACGACTGCGGATATCGCGCAGGCGCGCCGCCCTGTTGATCGCGCTTGCCGATCTGACGGGCGCTTGGTCGCTCGAGCAAGTGACCGGCGCCCTGACCCGCTTCGCCACCGCGGCCTTGTCGGCCTGCCTATCTCACCTGCTACGCCAAGCGATGGCGCGCAACGAAATTGTGCTGCGAAAGCCCGATCGGCCGCTCGAGGATTGCGGCGTCGTGATCCTCGCCATGGGCAAGCTGGGCGCCGCCGAACTCAACTATTCCTCGGATATCGACATCATCGTGCTGTTCGATCCCGCGCGGATAGATTATCGCGGCCGGCGAACGATCCAAGAGGCCATGGTGCGCCTGACTCGAGATTTGGTCACTTTGATGGAAGAGCGCACCGGCGACGGCTATGTCTTCCGGGTCGATCTGCGCCTCAGGCCCGACCCGGCCGCCATGCCGCTGGCCCTATCGATCGATGCGGCGCTGACCTACTACGAAAGCATGGGCCAGAACTGGGAGCGGGCCGCCATGATCAAGGCGCGCGCGGTGGCGGGCGACTTGAAGATAGGCCAGGCCTTCCTGCGCGAGCTCGACCCCTTCGTCTGGCGCAAGAACCTGGATTTCTGGGCGATCCAGGACATTCACTCCATCAAGCGCCAGATCAACGCCCACAAGGGCGGCACGGAAGTCGGCCTGCCGGGCCACAACATCAAGCTCGGCCGCGGCGGCATCCGCGAGATCGAGTTCTTCGCCCAGACTCAGCAGTTGATCTACGGCGGGCGGGATCCGAGCCTGCGCAGCCCGCGCACCACGGAGGCGTTGGCCGCCCTGGAAAAGGCCGGACGCATCAACCCGGGCGCGGCAGAGAAGCTCACCGAGGCCTACCAATTCCTGCGCCGGCTCGAGCACCGTTTGCAGATGATCGATGATCAGCAGACCCACGACCTGCCGGAGGAAGAGGAAGGTTTCGCCACGCTCGCCGCCCTGATGGGCCAGGATTCGGTGGTGCTTTTCTGCGCCCAGGTGCTGCGCCAGCTGCGCCGGGTCGAAAGCTATTACGTTGAGCTGTTCGAGGAAGCGCCGTCGCTCTCGGCGCCCGGCAATCTGGTGTTCACCGGCGGCGAGGCCGAGCCGGCGACCCTGGAGACCCTGCGGCAGCTCGGCTTTGCCGACGGCCAGCTCGTCTTCAGCCTGGTGCGCGGCTGGCACCACAGCCGCCATCGCGCCACCCGCAGCACACGGGCGCGCGAACTCTTGACCGAACTGATGCCGGCCTTGCTCCAGGCCTTGGGGCACACCCCCACCCCCGACGCCGCGCTGGTCAAGTTTGACGAGTTCCTGTCCGGCCTGCCCGCCGGGGTGCAGCTGTTTTCCCTGCTGCACGCCAATCCGGATTTGCTGGATCTGCTGGCCGAGATCATGGGCACGGCGCCGGCCCTGGCCGATCACCTGAGCCGCAACCCGGGCCTGCTGGACGCCGTCCTGTCGGCGGATTTTCACACGCATCCGCCGAGCCGCGCGGCCATGGGCGACGAACTGCAGGACCGCCTGGTTCAGGCCCGAGATTTCCAGGACGTGCTCGACCTCTCTCGGCGCTGGACCAACGACCGCAAGTTCCAAGTGGGCGTGCAGATCCTGCGTCACACGAATTCCCAAGCTGAGACCAGCGGCGCGCTGAGCGAAATCGCGGACACGGTCATCTCCGCGCTCTACGAACCGGTCCTAAAGGAATTCGCCAGATCGCACGGCCGCGTGCCCGGCGCGGAGCTGGCGATCCTGGGTCTCGGCAAACTGGGCAGCGGCGAGATGACGGTCAGCTCCGATCTCGACTTGATCTTCATCTACGACTGCGACGACGGGGTCGAAGTCTCCGACGGCCCGAAGCCACTCGCGCCCAGCCACTATTTCGCGCGCCTCTCACAGCGCCTGATCAACGCCCTAACGGCGCCCACCGCCGAAGGCCGGCTCTACGAGATCGACATGCGCCTGCGTCCCTCGGGCCAGTCGGGACCGATCGCGATACCGCTCTCCGGGTTTTGCCGCTATCAGGAGGAAGAAGCCTGGACCTGGGAACACATGGCGCTGACCCGCGCGCGGGTGATTGCCGGGGGACCGGCGCTCGCCCTGCGCATCGCGGCCGCGTTGAACGAGATCCTCTGTCAGGAGCGCGATCCGGACCGCCTGCTGGTCAATGTCGCCGACATGCGGCGGCGGATCGATCAGGAGTTCACGGCGCGCAGCCTGTGGGACGTGAAACATCTGCGCGGCGGTCTGGTCGACTTGGAGTTTCTTGCCCAGTATTTGCAGTTGCGCCACGCCCACGACCATCCGGAGGCGCTGGCCGTGCGCGCCGACCTCGCCTTCGCGCGGCTGGCCGAGGCCGGCGTGCTGGGCAGTGCGAGCGCCCAGCAGCTGGGCGATGCGATCACGCTGGTTCGCGCGATACAGGGCTTCCTCCGGGTCACGGCCGGCACCCACTTCGATGAAGCCGATGCGACCCAAGGCCTCAAGGCCTCCCTCGCCCGGGCGGCCGGTTGTGCCGACTTCGCGGCCTTGAAGGACCGCCTCCTCGCCACCGCCCAGGGGGTGCTGGAGGTCTATGAACACATGATCGAGAGGCCCGCCGCCGAAGCCCGCGAACGCCTGGGCGAAAATGCCGGTTAAATGAGGCCTCGGCCGAGCAGGCGCAGCAGCAGCTTTCGCCCTGCCTTCAGCACGACATAGGAGATCTCGCCGATGAGCGGCACGCGGAAGATAGCGGCCGAGGCGCGATTGGCGGTCACTGCATGACCTCGAGCCATCCCAGTTCCATCGCGAGCCTGCTCCAGGGTATTTGGTAGGAGATCAGCACATGAACGCGAATTATCACGCGAGTTCTTTAGAGCGGCTTCCTTCACGTAACTTCTCGGCCGCGGCCGAGGTAAAGAAGTCATGACCAAGGCCGTCATTCGGAAAACGCCCGTTTACTCGAAGCTGGTTTCCTGCGGCCTCGGGTGGGAATTTGCGTCACAGCAGTACCCCCCATGCGGCGTCGGCGCTACTGTGCTGTCTGTGACCCTGATTTCCCGGGCAAACGATACAGTCCCACCGATCCACAGGCCGCCATCCTCAAGTCCGGGCGCGCATAGCGTGCGGCGCGATCAGCCCCCCAGACCAGGTCCTCCACTGGCCCCCAGATGAGCGCGGAATAGCCAAGCGCGACGGCATGGTCGATCACAGCCTCTCCCGCTTTGACCTTCTCGTAGATTTCCCGTTGCTTAGCAGTCAGCCGAGAATGCACCGCGACGGTTTGGTCTCCAAAGGCGGAAGAGGTCGTGACCCTCGCTGCCAAAGGAAAAAAGAGGCCATGCCCAACGGCCGCGACCACGGGCAAGCCAGGGTGTCGCTTTTCAATCACCTGGTTCATGCACAAATAGTCCTGCCACGGCACGTGTCTAGCTAGGCTGTTCTCCTTCAGAGTAAACAACGACACGAAAGGCGCGTGCCAGACGAGGGCCAGGAAGACGGCGCCGGCACACAGAATCTGCAGAGCTGGTTTAGATCGGATGATCCGCCAAGCTGGCAGACAGCGCGCCAGGACTATGGGGCCAATTGTAGCGGCGACAATCGACCAATGGCGGTTTAGCTCATTCGATGAAATCACATAATAAAAAGCCAGTGTCCCCGTCAGCAAGAACAGAGGCCAAAACGTTAATACAAACGACCTTGATCGAACTACACGATATGACAACAAGAGACTGACGAGCACGCCGGTGACGCCAAGAATGCCCACGAACATCAATGGCAAGAAGACGATCTTCTCGATCGATTCGACGCCTGGAATTGACACCGATTCCGCAATGGCGGCTGGTCGGTCGATATAGACCAGCGGTGAAAAGCCGTATAGACCCGTAAAGATCACGAAGGATCCTGCCATGAGGGCCAGAGCGCTGCCGAGAGTCCTCATGCTTTGACCGGCGGAATGGCGCAACCTCTTCAGGGCCGGCAAGCCGTAGATCAGTGGGAAGGCGATCCCGGCCAGGACGGGTGAGGCTGCAACGCCGCCCGATACCAGGATGGCTTCGCTCACCGTGCGCATTGGAGCCGCCGGTTTCAGCCGCCCGTATTTGAGGAAATAGACGCCGAGGAGCAGAATCATGAAAGTCGCGTGTTGGGGCGACGTCATCGCCAAAATCTTTGGCGAGAATGTTTTGAAGTATGTGAGCGGGGTGGAGTTATCCGCTTGCATGCCAAGCGACTGGCTGGTCACCATGCCGCCAAGCACGTGGTAGATGTCCGCATGGGTGCTCGCGATGATGAAGACGGCGGCAGCCAGAGGCCAGTTGCGCACCAGACTTGGCCGTTCCTTCAGTACAGCGGCATAGATCATGATGAAGAATGCGACCGCCGTCGCCAGAGTCACGCCCATCACATCCGGGAACGTTATCTCGCGCACGACCGGTGTCAGGATGAGGGCCGCCAAATTGTGCCAGAAATATGCGTAGATCAGTTCGGAATTCGGAATAAAGGGTGAGGCTGTGCCGCGCTCCAATGCCCGAACCAGCACGACGTTGCGCTCACCATCGGTATTCATTGGATTGCGGAAATAATTGGTGCCGCCCTCGGTCTCCCACCCCTGTTGGCCAAAGATGATCGCCAGATCGGCAACCGAGAGGATAGCCAGCGCGAGTATTGCTAGCGGCACCCAGACCGGGAATCGTGCGCCGGCGTCTTTTTGACTCTGCCTTCGTTCGCCGGGGCCGAAGGTTCCCCGCACGATCACGGCGGTGCACCCGAAGGCCAACGCCAAGACCGCGAAGGACTGAACCTCACCGAGTCCGAACAACCTATTGATCAGCAATCCAAACGAGCCAGCGAGAGCCAGATTAATTGCTAGGGCGAGGGGAAAATGGAGGCTCACGAATCGCCAGGATCGGCTGACGGTGAGCAGGCTTAGGCCGGCGGGAATCAGCAAATAGATCAGCGAAAAAAGGAAGGCCAGGATCACCAACCTGCTCCGAGAGGTTGAAGAAGGTTTCCGTTGAGCGTGTCCAATCCGGAACCATTCATTCGCATCGAACGCCCAACGGCGCTCTCCGGCCGTTTCGGCGCGTCCGCCGAGGCGAACATCCCCATGCCGCCGCCCTTCCAGGCGGAAAGATCATGGGCGGCCTGGCGATAGAGCTGGTTGGCGAAAACCGACAGCGCAATGACCGGAACGAAAAGGGTGCCTATGATCTTGCTTAGAGTCATCGCGTGCGCCCATGCGCTGCCGCGGCGAACGTGCTGCCGCGCCGAAGGCCGGTGTTTCAGGCAAGCCAGTATACCCGGCAGGGTTTACGAATCCTTGCGCCCGGAGAGTCCGCGACGGCCTCGCCAACCTTGCGGCAAGGCCCCCGAGTCGCTTCGGACAGTTTATCATGGCACGGCGTGCACTGGGGCGTGGCGGGGCGTGGCGGGGCGGGCCCGGGCGGCTTGACTTCGCGGCCCGGGGCGGCAGTCTCTTCACCACCGCCCGGCCGGCGCGGGCAGAGGCACGAGGAGGACGCGAAAGTTGAGCCTTGAGGGCGGCGTACCGGAAAAACCGCAGGACCTCGCCACAGCCGCCGTCGGCGTGCTCGCAACCGCCGACGCTGGGGCCAAGGCGGCGGCCAGCCGGGCCGCCGCCGCGGCCTGGCGCGCGGGCGCCATCGTCGAGGTCGGCCGCGCCACCCCGTCCGATCGCCCGGCCCGGCCGCCGCGCCCCGAGCTGAAGCTGCCGCGCGACCTCCCGCGGCGCTCGATCGGCGCCGCGCCCAGGGGTCGGATCGCGCTGCTTCACGCCATCGCCCACATCGAATTGAACGCCATCGATCTCGCCTGGGACCTGATCGCTCGCTTTTCCGGCGAAGACCTGCCGCGCGCCTTCTTCGACGACTGGGTGGCGGTCGCCGACGACGAGGCCCGCCACTTCACCCTACTGGCGGAGCGCCTGGCCGGCCTCGGCGCCGCCTACGGCGATCTGCCGGCCCACGACGGCCTTTGGCAGGCGGCAAGCGACACCCGCCACGACCTGCTGGCGCGCCTGGCGGTGGTGCCGCTGGTGCTGGAGGCCCGCGGCCTCGACGTGACGCCGGCCATGATCGCCAAGCTCGAGGCCGCCGGCGACGACGAAAGCGCCGCTACGCTTCGGGTCATCTACCATGATGAAATCGGTCATGTGGCGGCGGGCAAACGCTGGTTCGACTGGGCCTGCGCCCGGGCCGGCCGCGAGCCGGACGAAACCTGGCGCGCGTTGGTCCGCCGCTACTTCAAGGGCGCCCTGAAACCGCCGTTCAACGAAGCCGCGCGCCGCGCCGCCGGCCTGACGCCGGAAACCTACCTGCCGCTCGCCACCGGCTGAACCGGCGCGCCACAATCTCCACACATTAGATAATCTAATCAATCAGGCTAGAAATCGTCTTTTGTCGGCGGCTTTCCCCCTGCCTATCTCCGTATTCAGCGGCCGGCATGTGGCCGATGGTTTAGTTTCACTCATGGACAGGAGGCACCTGATGGCTGCCGTATCCGACACGCACATCGCATCCGCCAACAGCAACCTGAGCGGAGTCTTGGCCGATGAGGCCCTCGCCCGCGAGCAGGTCGAGGCGGACTTGACCTACCTCGTGGACACGGGCGTAAAGCCGGTCACCACTATGCCGCCGCTGACCGGCGGCGATATCACGCGGACCGGCAGCTACGCCCCCTATCGTGTATCGATCCGCAACGCCCGGCCGATCGCCGGCGCGCTGTCCCTCGACCGCCAAGGCTTCAGCCTGGTCCGGCACGATACCGCCGTCGCCAACTTCTACGACGAGGACGAGGTCCGGCGCCTCTACTACCCGGAGATGGCGCGCCTGGTTGCCGCCGAGACCGGCGCGGCGCGGGTCGAGGTGTTCGATCACAATGTCCGTGTCGAGGGTTCGCCCGACCGCGACGATCAAGGCATCCGCGCCCCGGTGCACATGGTCCACAACGACTACACGGCCAAATCCGGGCCGCAGCGGGTGCGCGACCTGTTCGATGCGGAGGAAGCCGAAGCCCTGCTCAAGAAGCGGTTCGCCGTGATCAACGTCTGGCGCCCTATCGTCGGGCCCGTCGAGACCGCGCCACTGGCGTTCGCCGATGCCCGCAGCATCGCGCCGGAGAACCGGGTGCCCCTCGACCTGGTCTACTCGAATCGCACCGGAGAGATCTACAATGTCACCTATAGCCCCGAGCACCGCTGGTACACTTTCCCGCGCATGGAACGCCACGAGGCGGTCTTGATCAAAGGCTACGACTCCCTCGAGGACGGCCGGGCGCGCTTCACCCCGCACACGGCCTTCGACGACCCGACGACGCCCGAAGATGCGCCGCCGCGCCAGAGCATCGAGGTGCGCACCCTCGCGTTCTTCGACGACTAGGCCGGTCCCCTAGGCGTCCCCCGCCTCGCGGCTGGCGCTGGAGGCCCCGCCTTCGATCTTCTGCGCCAGGGCCGCTTCGAGAAACTTGTCGATGCCGCCGTCGAGCACGCCCTGGGGGTTGCCGATCTCGACCCCGGTGCGCAGGTCCTTCACTAGCTGATAGGGCTGCAGCACGTAGGAGCGGATCTGGTGACCCCAGCCGATCTCCGACTTGCTCTCGGCGACGGCCTGGGCCTCCGCCTCGCGCTTCTGCAGCTCGTGTTCGTAGAGCCGCGCCCGCAACATGGACATGGCTTGGGCCCGGTTCTTGTGCTGCGAGCGGTCGTTCTGGCATTGCACCACGATGCCCGTCGGCAGGTGGGTCATGCGCACGGCGCTGTCGGTCTTGTTGACGTGCTGCCCGCCGGCGCCCGACGCGCGGTAGGTATCGACGCGCAAGTCCTTGTCGATGATTTCGACCTCGATCGAATCGTCGATCACCGGATAGACCCAGGCGCTGGCGAAGCTGGTGTGGCGGCGCGACTGGGAATCGTAAGGCGAAATGCGCACCAGGCGGTGCACGCCCGATTCGGTCTTCAGCCAGCCATAGGCGTTGTGGCCCTTGACCTGGATGGTGGCCGACTTGATTCCGGCCTCTTCGCCCGAGCTTTCTTCCAGCCAGTCCACCTTGTGGCCATGCGCCTCGGCCCAGCGGGTATACATCCTCAGCAGCATCTCGGCCCAGTCCTGAGCCTCGGTGCCGCCGGCCCCGGCGTGGATTTCCAGATAGCAGTCGTTGGCGTCGACCTCGCCCGAGAGCAGGCTCTCGAGCTCAAGCTTGGCGGCGCGTTTCTGCAGGCGCTGGAGCTGGCCCTCCGCCTCGCGGATGCTGGCCTCGTCCGCTTCCGCCTCGCCTAGCTCCAGCAACACCAGGGCATCCTCCAGGCCTTGCTCGAGCTTCGAGAAGGACTCGATCGCCTGCTCCAGCGCGCCGCGCTCGCGCATCACCGACTGGGCGGCCTCCGGATCGTTCCACAGCTCCGGATCTTCCGCCGTCTTGTTCAGCTCTTCGAGACGGCTTGTGGCGGCTTCCAGGTCAAAGATGCCTCCTCAGCAGCGCCAACGACTGCTGGATTTCGTCGACCACCGCTTCGATCTCCGCGCGCATGGAACCTCCCGGTCAGCACAAGAATTCGAGGGAAATGATTTAGGCGCTTAGAAAGGATTAGTACAGGCCGTCGGAGCCGCCGGGAACAACCACCCGGGAGGCGTCGCTGGCCGCGGGGTCGTACCCGCCGTCGAGCACCATCTGCTCGCCGCTCGGCACGGTGCCGGGCTTGAAGGCCTCGAGGATCACACGCGAATCGCCCGCTCTCGCCAGCCGCCCGCTCTCGGCATTGACGCGGACCAGGCGAATGCCGGGCGGGATCCGGAACGGAATCGCCGGCGTGTCGGCCAGCGCGGCGGCCATGAAATCTCGAAAGATCGGCGCCGCGACGCTGGAGCCGGTCTCCTTGGGGCCGAGGGTGCTGGGTTCGTCGAAGCCGGCGAAGACGCCGACCGCCAGATCCGGCGAAAAGCCGACGAACCAGGTGTCCTGGGAATTGTTGGTGGTGCCGGTCTTGCCGGCGAGCGGCTTGCCGACCGCGGCGACGCGCCGGCCCGTGCCGCGCTCGACCACGCCTTGCAGCATCGAAACGACCTGGTAGGCGCTCAACCGGTCGGCCACCTGCTCACGCTCGTCGGGCAGGCGAGGCACGTCCTGGCCACGCCAGGTCTCGCCGCTGCATCCGGGGCAGTTTCTCTGGTCGTGTCTGAAGATTGTGTTGCCATTGCGGTCTTGCACCCGGTCGACGAGAGTCGGTGTGATGCGCCGGCCGCCGTTGACCAGCATGGCATAGGCCGTGGTCAGCCTGAGCAAGGTCGTCTCGCCGGCGCCGAGCGCCATGGCGAGGACCCTGGGCATTTGGTCGACCACGCCGAGCCGGATCGCGGTATCGGCAACCTTCTCCATCCCGATGGTCTGCGCCAGGCGCACGGTCATGAGATTGCGCGACTTTTCGATGCCGACGCGCATCGGCGTCGGCCCATAGAACTTGCGGGTGTAGTTGGCCGGCTTCCACTTGCCCTGGCCCTGGCCCTGATCGATCACGAAGGGTGCGTCGAGGATCAGGGTCGAGGGCGTGAAGCCGCTGTCGAGGCCCGCCAGATAGACGATCGGCTTGAACGCCGAGCCGGGCTGCCGCTTGGCCTGGTTAGCCCGATTGAACTCGCTGTCGTCGAAGGAAAATCCACCGACCATGGCCAGGACGCGGCCGGTGTGGGGATCCAACGCGACCAGGGCTCCGTTGATCTCGGGCACCTGGCGGAGACCATAGGTCCCGTCGGGCACCGGTTCGCCGTAGCTGTCTTCCACGATCGGCTCGACGTAGATCACGTCGCCGGCCACCATCACCTTTTCCACCGAGCTGGGGCTTGCCCCCACCTTCTGCCCTTTCAGAGGTGCGCGTGCCCATTGCAGCGCGTTGATGGGAATTTCTCCGGTGCGGCCGTCGACGAAACCGATTTGCGCCGTCTTGTTGGTGGTGAAGAGAACCAGAGCCCGCTCCCAGTCCGGCAGGCCCTCGAGGATCTCCGCCCCGTCCAATTGCTCGGCCCAGGTCTCCGCCTCGACAGCCGTGAGACGGATCAGCGGTCCCCGCCATCCATGGCGCCGGTCGTAGGCGATCAACCCGGTTCGCAGCGCCGTTTCGGCCGCCACCTGCAGCTGCGGATCGAGGGTCGTACGGACCGACAGGCCGCCTTCGTACAGCCCGTAATTGCCATAAAGGCGCACCAGCTCGCGCCGGACCTCTTCGGCGAAGTATGCCGCGTCTGCCACCTCGGTTTCGCCGCGCTCGCGGATTTCCAGCGGCTCGTTCCAGGCGAGCTCGGCCTCCAGAGGGGTGATGCTGCGGTCCTCGACCATGCGGCCGATCACCCAGTCGCGGCGGGCGACTGCTTGGCTGTAGTTGCGGACCGGATGGTAGTTGTTGGGCGCCTTCGGCAAGGCCGCCAGATAGGCCGCCTGGGCGATGGTCAGCTCGTCCAGCGACTTGTTGAAGTAGTTGAGCGCCGCCGCAGCGACGCCGTAGGAACCGCGGTAACCGAGAAAGATCTCGTTGAGATAAAGCTCGAGGATGCGGTCTTTCGAGAAGGTACGCTCCATGCGCAGGGCGAGGATCGCTTCCTTGATCTTGCGTTCGTACGACAGCTCGTTCGTCAGCAGGAAGTTCTTCGCCACCTGTTGCGTGATGGTCGAGGCCCCGACGGGGCGGCGGCCTTGGGCCATATTGATCACGTTGGTGACGACAGCCCGCATCACCGCCAGGAGATCGACGCCCGGGTGGGTGTAGAAATTCTTGTCCTCGGCCGCGAGGAAGGCGTAGACCACGCGCCTGGGAATGGCCTGGATCGGCACGAAGACCCGCTTCTGGATCGCGTATTCCGCCAGCAGGCGGCCGTCGCCCGCGTGGACCCGGGTCACCGTCGGCGGGTCATAGTCGGCCAGTTGCTTATAGTCGGGGAGATCTCGGCCGTAGTGGTGGAAGACGTAAAGCACGCCGCCGCCGGCGGCGAAGGCGCCAAAAATCACGAGAACCAGGACTGCAAAAAGGATCTTCACGTCAACCTCTGCGCGGGGCCACGCTCCGCGTCAGGCCGGCCCCCCAAGCTCCGGGCGTGGATGTGGACGTGGATACCGCCGAGCCCATCTTTGCCATGAACCGCTCTGGCCCCTATCAAGACGTGTGACATATCAACAGACTATGGCGATCTTGTGGCCCGTCACGACGGTCCGGCTATCCGTTGCGCGGCGAAATAGCCATTGATCGCCTTGACGATCGCCTGACTGATCTCGCGCCGATGGGCATCCGAGCGCAAAAGCTTCTCTTCGGTCTTGTTGGACAGATAGCCCACCTCCAACAGGACCGAGGGCACGGTCGGCGATTTGAGCACCGCGAAACCGGCCGACCGGTGGGCGTTACGCAGAACCGGGCCGACGGTGCGCAGCTGGTTGACCAACATATTGGCGAAACTCTTGGACTGGTTCATGGTCTCACGTTGCGCAAGATCGATTAAGATCTTGCTTACGACTTCGGGTTGGTCCGAGAGGTCGAGGCCGGCGATGGCATCCGCCTTGTTCTCCTTGGCCGCCAGGGCCGCGGCTTCGACGTCCGAAGCCTTTTCGGAGAGGGTGTAGACCGCCGCTCCTCTCAATTCACGCTTCCGGTGCGCGTTGGCATGAAGCGAGATGAAAAGGCCGGCGCCGCTCTCCTGGGCATAGGCGACCCGGTCGCGCAGGCGAATGAAGACATCCCCCTGCCGGGTCATCTGCACCCGGTAACGTCCGGTAGCCTCGATCTGCCTCTTCAACTCCAGGGCATAGCTCAGCACGAGGGCCTTCTCGTAAATCCCAGTTCGGCCAATGGCGCCGGGATCGACACCGCCATGGCCGGCATCGATGACAATGATGGGGCGGCCGTCGCCTTGGGGCCTGGGCGGGGCCAAAGGAAGAGCGGCCTGCTGCGACCGCGGCAACGGCGGGCTGGAAACCAGAGGCGTGCGCGCGCGGGCGAAATAGGCCTCGCGGCTAATCGGCTTCAGATCGATGACCAGGCGGTGGCCATAGCCGTTGTTCGGCGGCAGGGTGAAAACCCTCTCGAAGTCCACCGGCTGACCGACGTCGAGCACGACCCGGCTGGTGCCCGGAGCGAATAGCCCATATCGCAAGGCCTGTACCAAGCCGCCGCGCTCCACGACCCGCCGCGCGCCGAGGTGCCAATCAAGGGCCGGCAAATCGATCACCACGCGAAACGGATCGGGCAAGGTAAAAGCGCGATAGGCCGGCAGCTCGGTCAACTCCAGCACGAATCGGGTCTTGTCGGGGTGCACGCCGATTCGCACGTCCGTCACGCTCGACTTGGCCAGCGCCAAGGAGCTGCTCAGGATCAGGGTGAGTAAGGCGATAAGGACGCGTGCCATCATCTCATTCAAGCGGCAACAAGTTCTACATATAGCACAACCACTTGTGCCAACTACTATATTTGTCCCAAATAGGCACGCCACCCCGTTATCCTGTAACCGGAGCCGCGGCGCATTGCAACGGCGTTCGTGCGGCCGCCAGTATTTTTGCCAGCGCCGACGCAAAGCAATTGCAGGACGGCCCAACGCATCTTATGTTGTTTGCATCGCCGCTCGGCGCCGTCGATCCTGTCCATCATCGTTGATGGGCAGGAGGATAGATGGCGTCATGCGTCGGGCCTGTCGGCTTCGGCACCGCGCTGAATCCCTAAATAACCGGTCGCGACGCGCAAGCGAACGAGCGCCGTCGGTGCAGACTGCTTCGCCGGTGCTTCTGGTCCCGGACCGGTACATGACCGAACCGGGCTCAGGATTACTTGAACATGCCTTCATGCGTCACCGGACGTTAGGGCTGACATGAACACGAAACGGGTCTTGCATCGCACAAGCTTCGCTATAGGCAGCGACGGGACCCGTCACGCGCCGCGGTTCACGCCTTGCGTGACAGCCGCCGAGCGCGCTGGGGAGCTTCATCTTAATGGCAAAACGTATGATCATCGATGCCAACCACCCGGAAGAGACGCGGGTGGTTGTGCTATCCGGCAAGCGAATCGAAGAATTCGACTACGAAACGGCTGCGAGGGCGCAGCTTAAAGGCAACATATACCTGGCAAAAATCACCCGGGTCGAACCTTCGCTGCAGGCCGCATTCGTCGAATACGGCGGCAACCGTCACGGTTTCTTGCCGTTTTCCGAAATCCATCCTGATTACTACAAGATCCCGATCGCGGACCGCCAGGCCTTGGCGGCCGAAGAGGCCACCCTGCGTAGCGACGCCATGGGCGAGGAGGAAATCGAGGCCAATAATGGCAATGGCGATGGCAATGACAGTGGCAGTGGCAGTGGCAATGGCCGGGTGAATGGCGAGGAGGTGCCGTCAGAGCCGGCGGAGACCGCGCCGGAAGACCTCAACGACGAACCACACAACGAACCGGGCGACGCAACCGGCGACGAGCCGGATGGCCCGCCCGAACAGGGCGCCGCAGTGGAAGAGACCAACGAGGTCGAGCGGGTCGACGCCGAGCCACGCGTCGACACGATCGGCGGCGACGAGGTCGACGATCAGCGCCGGCGCCGCGCAAACCTGTTGCGCCGCTACAAGATCCAAGAGGTGATCAAGCGCCGGCAGGTGATCCTGGTGCAAGTCTCCAAGGAGGAGCGCGGCACCAAGGGCGCGGCGCTGACGACTTACCTTTCCCTCGCTGGGCGCTACTGCGTATTGATGCCCAATACCGCGCGCGGCGGCGGCATCAGCCGCAAGATCGGTAGCGCCAATGATCGCCGCCGGCTCAAGAGCATTCTTGGCGAGCTGGAAATTCCAGATGGCATGGCGGTAATCGTGCGCACCGCCGGGTCGCAACGCAGCAAGGCGGAGATTCGCCGCGACTACGAATATCTCATGCGCCTGTGGGACGAGATCCGCAAAACCACGCTGCAATCGACGGCTGCCTGCCTGATTCACGAGGAAGCCAACCTGATAAAGCGCTCGATCCGGGACCTCTACAGCCGCGACATGGACGATGTGTGGGTTCAGGGCGAGACCGGCTACAAGACGGCCAAGGCTTTCATGCGCAGCCTGATGCCGAGCCACGCGAAAAAGGTCCAGCAGTACAAGGATCAATCCACGCCGATCTTCCACCATTACCAGGTGGAAGGCCAACTGGAAGCCATGCACAGCCCGACCGTACAGCTGAAGTCCGGCGGCTACATCGTACTCAACCAGACCGAGGCGCTGGTCGCGATCGACGTCAACTCGGGCCGGGCGACCCGCGAGCGCCACATCGAAGAAACGGCGCTGAAGACCAACCGGGAAGCCGCCGAGGAAGTGGCGCGCCAACTGCGTCTCAGAGACCTGGCCGGGCTTGTGGTCGTTGATTTTATCGACATGGAGGAGCCCAGGCACAACCGGGAGGTCGAGCGCAAGCTAAAGGAAGCCATGCGGTCCGACCGGGCCCGCATCCAGCTTGGCCGCGTTAGTCCCTTCGGCCTGCTGGAAATGTCGCGCCAGCGCTTGCGGCCGAGCCTGTTCGAAAGCTCCATGGATAGCTGCCCGCGTTGCGGCGGCAGCGGACATGTGCGTTCGGTCACCTCGAGCGCCCTGGCGGTTCTTCGCAACCTCGAGGAAGAGGGTCTGCGCGGACGCGATGGCGAAATCCGCGTGGCGGTTCCGACCGCAGTAGCGCTTTATCTTCTCAACCAGTTTCGCAACCGCCTGATAGAGGTGGAACAGCGCCACGGCTTCAAGGTGACGGTCGAGGCCGATGATAAGCTGCTGTCCGATGACCATCGCTTGGACCGCGTGACACCGTCGTCGTCGCCCGCCGCCGAAGCGGTGGCGGAAGAGGACGAATCCGGCCGCAAGCGCCGCCGTGGCCGCCGCCGCCGCAAAGCCGGCGAAGAGGAGGGCGCCGCCGAAGACGTCCGCCCGGCCGAGCCGGAAGCCGAGCTCGAGGAAAGCGAGCCCGAAGGCCGCGAGGAGACTCGCGAAGCGGCCGGCGAGACCGACGATGTCAAGAAAGGACGTCGGCGCCGCGGCAGACGAGGCGGCCGCCGCCGCTCGCGCCGCCGCCCGGAGGCGCAGGAGGGCGCGAGCCCCGACGCGCCAGGCGAGGGTCCCACAGCGGCGGCCACGGTAGCACCCGAGGAGTCCGGCCCATCGGAGGACGTCGTGGCAGAGGGCGTCGCAGCAGAGGGCGTCGTCGCAGAGGACGCGGCCGCGGAGACGCCGTCCCAAACTGCCGCCCAGGCCCCGGAGGAAGAGACGGCCGAGGCACCGCGCGCCGGTCGCCGCGGCCGGCCGAGGAAGGCCAGGGCGCAGACCAAGTCACAGGCCAAGTCGGCGCCAGCCGAAGACATCGGTACCGAAGACGCCGCGGCCAGCAGCCAGCCGGACGTCGAGCCCAGTGGCGATCCGGGCGGCGATCCGGGCGGCGATCCGGGCGCGGAATCCGCGGCGAGCGGACCGCCCAAGCGGGCCCGCAGATCCCCCGCCAGGCGGCCGCGAAAGGCACGCAGCGACCGGAAGCCCCGCGAGTCCGAACAGAGCGCCACGCAGGAGGCTGTCCAAGCGTTGGATGGTTCCAATTCTGAACCGCCGTCGGATGCCGGGGAAGACGCCGCCCCGCGCGGCCCGGAGCGGATCGAGGCGCCCGACCGGTCTGGCCAGTCGGATCTGCCGGCGACCGCCGCGGCTCAAGGGCCCGGTCCGGAGATTGACGACGAGGACCTGCCCAAGCGACGCGGCTGGTGGCAACGCTGGGTCTAGAGCGAAACGTCAGCCGCGGCAGGTCTCAGGGCCTCGGGCCGCGTAGACGGCTCACCACTCCAGCAGCCCCACCACGGCGCCGGTCATGCAGGTGGCGATGGTCCCGGCGACCAGCGATTTGAGGCCCAGCCCGACGATCTCGCCGCGGCGGCCTTGAGATGATCGCGAAAGGGAACCGCCGTCCGGTCTTCCGACAGCGCATAGGCGAGCACCGCAAGAACGATCGGTCCGAGTCCGGACTGCAGCGCCACGGTCACCAGGCTCCCGAGGCCATGCCGTTATCCAAGATCCCCTGGCCCTAAAGCGTCGCGCCCGGCTGGTCCATGGCATAGGTGCCGAGCTGCTCGGTCAAGTAGTCGAAGGCCTCGTCCACCGAATCGGTGCGGAAGCAGAGGTCGATATCTTTCGCATTGATCGTGCCAAAACGCGCGAGGGCCTCGAAGTCGACCACCTGTCCCCAATAATCGGTACCGAACAGCAAGATCGGCATGTGCTTGCGGATCTTGCCGGTCTGCACCAGGGTCAAGAGCTCGAACAACTCGTCCAGGGTGCCGAATCCGCCGGGCATGACCACGACGGCCTTGGCCAGATAGGCGAACCAGAACTTGCGCATGAAGAAGTAGTGGAACTCGAACTGCAGTTCCCGGGTGATGTGGGGATTGTAGCTCTCCTCCATTGGCAGCGAGATGTTCAGGCCCACGTTCAGGCCCTTGGCCTGGGAGGCGCCTTTGTTGGCGGCCTCCATGATGCCGGGGCCGCCGCCGCTGCAGATGACGAAACGCCGCTCGCCCTGGCCCAGGCCCTTGGACCATTCGGTCAGGCGGTAGGCCAGCTCGCGGGTCGCCTCGTAATAGCGCGACAGCTCGCGGGCGGTTTCGGCCCGCGCCAGGTCGCCGCCGGCCTCGCGCGCCGCCGCGAGGTCCTGTTCCGCCTGCTCGGCCGAAACGATGCGCGCGGAGCCGTAGAAGACGATGGTGTCCTCCACCTTGTAATGATCGAAGCGGCTCTTCGGCTCTAGGTATTCCGACAGGATCCTCAGCGGCCGGGCGGCGGTGCTGGAGAGGAAAGACTTGCTGTTGTAAGCTTTGGCGGTCTTGGGCATATCACATCCTATGGGCCCTAAGGGTGGCGCTGCCGGGACTCGGGGGGGAGACGCCGCACGATCATGTTCGAAGTACGGCAAATGGCAAGGCCGCGCCGCCACACAGGATTCCGCGCGGCACATCTCACAGGCCGTCTCACGCGCCTACTGGCCGCCGCCGTGCTGCTCTTTTCGGCCCTGGCGGTTTCTCCCGGGCGCGTCTGGGCGCAGCAGCCGGCGGTCGTCTCGGCCCTGGATATCGTTCACCCGGTCTTCGCCGAGAACGGCATGGTGGCGAGCCAGGAGGCGCTGGCCAGCCGCATCGGCGTCGCGGTGCTGGAGCGTGGCGGCAACGCGGTCGACGCGGCCGTGGCGGTCGGCTTCGCGCTCGGCGTCACCCTGCCCCGGGCCGGCAGTTTGGGCGGCGGCGGCTTCATGCTGGTCCACCACGCCGAGAGCGGCGAGACCGTCGCCATCGACTACCGCGAGATAGCGCCGGCCGCGGCCCACCGCAACCTGTTCCTGGATGCCGCCGGCGAGGTCGACACCGACAAGTCCTGGTACTCGCGCTCCGCCGCCGGCGTGCCCGGCACGGTCGCGGGCCTCGCCGCCGCGCTGGAGCGTTACGGCACCATCAGCCTCGCCGAGGCTATTGAGCCCGCCATTCGCCTCGCCGAGGAGGGCATCGTCGTCACCCGCGATCTGTCGGACTCCCTCGCGTCCAGAAGCGAGCGCCTGCTGCGCTTCCCGGCAACGGCGGCGATCTTCTTCCACGGCGACGGCCGGCCCTATCAGCCGGGCGAGACCCTGATCCAGGCCGACCTCGCCTGGTCGCTCCGCCAGATCGCCGCGGGCGGCCCGGCGGCCTTCTACGAGGGCGCCATCGCCCGGCGCATCGCCGCCGACATGGCGGCGAACGGCGGCCCCATGACGCTGGCCGACCTGGCCGCCTACCGGGTGGTCTTGCGCGTGCCGGTCCATGGCGGCTACCGCGGCCACGAGATCTTCTCGATGCCGCCGCCGAGCTCTGGCGGCGTCCACCTGGTGCAGATCCTGAACATCCTGGAGGCCTATCCGCTCGGCGAGCTGGGCCACAACGGCGCCGAGACCATCCACCTCATGGCCGAGGCCATGAAGCTCGCCTATGCCGACCGCAGCCAGCACCTGGGCGATCCCGAGTTCTGGCCGGTGCCGGTGGCCGGCCTCACCGCCAAGGACTACGCACACGAACTGCGCGCCACTATCGACCCCAATCGTGCGCGCCCGGCCGGCGAGATCCGGCCCGGCGACCCAGGCCCCTACGAGAGCCCGGAGACCACCCACTTCTCGGTGATGGACCGCTGGGGCAACGCGGTCTCCAACACCTACACCCTCAACTTCGGCTTCGGCGGCGGCATCGTCGCGGCGGGCACCGGCATCCTGCTCAACAACGAGATGGACGACTTCTCCGCCAAGCCGGGCGTGCCCAACGCCTACGGCCTGATCGGCGGCGAAGCGAACAAGATCGAGCCCGGCAAGCGGCCCCTGAGCTCGATGACCCCCACCATCGTGCTGAAGGACGGCCGGTCATACCTTGCCACCGGCAGCCCCGGCGGCAGCCGCATCATCACCACGACCCTGCAGATCCTGCTGAACGTCATCGACCACGGCATGAACATCGCCGCCGCCACCCATGCGCCCCGGGTCCACCACCAAT
>PVMK01159042.1_pt1 | contig 25713 bp, 23 predicted proteins | sample 1853481 | NCBI WGS metagenome assembly PVMK01 (sample SAMN08533507, study PRJNA380276) | Marine sediment metagenome, whole genome shotgun sequencing project.
ATCGGCTTTTCCCACCGACACCGCTTTTAGACTTTCCAAAGGCGTTTCAACCACGTAAGGTTCAATTGCGGGGTACTCTTTAACCATTATTTTATGAGTGCGGTAATCCTTTACCACGGCTACCTTTTTACCCGCAAAATCGCCAAGATCATTCACGGCGGGGTAGTCCCTGCGGGTCATGATAACTGTGGGAAAAAACACATAGGGTTCGGTGAAACTCAAAAACGTCTTACGCTCCGGCGTTCTGGTGATCAGAGGAATCACATCGACCCGCTGCGCTTTAACGCCTTCAATAACCTGAGACCATGATAAATCCGCAACAATGTCCATTGAAATTCCCAGCCGTTGCTCCAGCAATTTCACATAATCAGAAGCAATACCTTGATATTCCCCGTTTTCATTGATGAAATCAAAGGGCGGATAATCAGGATCAACACCGATGCGGATGGTTGGGTGCTCTGCCAGCCAGGTTTTTTCTTCAGGGGTTAGCTTGATTAGAATCGATGAATTAGAAGCGCTTACTGAACCGGCGGCCTGAATAGCCCCGGCATTGACAAACACAGCCAGCAATAGACCGGACAAAAGGTAAACGGTGGTTTTTATTCGCATCATGTCAGCTTCGCTACTCCCGGTTATGCAAAAAATTTCGGTTTCACAATATGTGAATTACAGCTGAATGGCAATGCTATTTTTTTTTAAAAGGAAGGTAAAAGATCAGCCACTAAGACACGAAGGCACAAAAAAGAAATCTAAAATTTAAACTTTTGTCAAAAAGAATTGAAACTGTTCAGGGGTTCAAAAGTTTAGAAACTGGGAATTCACATCAAATTTGAAAAGACCGACTCTATCCTTTTCTTCAATCTGAAATCCGCAATCGGATCACCAGTTCCACTTGTCGTACAATCTCTCGATCTCGCCGGATCTGACCAGGTAGGGGAAGCGAAAATCAAATATTTTTTTGAGCTTTTTGCCTTTATTATTATTTGCAAAGACAAGGTAACGTTCGAGTTCCAGCACTGTTTCAACCGTGTAACGGGTGACGTCAATGATGCCTTTGTTTAACACCGATTCCACATCATTGCGGCTATCCATAAAAAAATCAATCTGATCGCCATCCAGTCGGCGTAATATGGCTTCTCTGGTATAGAATTCTTTCTTAATCACCGGGACTTCCAGATATTCATCATAGGCGTAGCCTTTCATCCAGGCAACTTTTCTGTTTTTCAGCGTTTGCTGTCCGTCCCACTGACTGAATTTATCTTTTTTAAACAACACCAACACATCCTCTTTAACGAAAGGATACCTCGAAAACACTGCCCCCCGAATCGTATCCGGGTAGATTCCCACCGCCGCATCCGCCTTGTGCTGTTTCACCAGACTGACCGATCCGTTATAGGATTGGATAATAATTTTGGTCTTGATTCCCATGGATCCATAGACAGCCCGGAAAATATCCCAGTATAAACCGGTGCCGTCCCTGTTGGTTGCCTTGGACCTCTCATCACTGGCAAATATGATTTCCCCGGGGATATTTCCGGCCAGGGCAGGCAAGCATACCGGACAGAACAGAAGAAATAAGGTAAAAAAAATAAACTTTTTCATTTTCCAATTCCCGGATTCAGATCGATGACGGTGCCGATTCTGTCAGGCAGGTCTGTAACCTTTTGTTCTCTTTTGGATCTGTTGCTTAACGGAACCATAAAAATTAAGGTTGCTGAATTTGACTGGAGATGGTTTATAGTTGCGCTGTTAATTTTGATCGGTAATAAATTCAAAATCTTTAGCGTTGACCCTTTAACTACAAACTACAATAACGATGAAAAAAGATATTAAATCGTTGGAAAAACGGTTGAAGGAATTGGATGAAGAAATAGTCGCAGTTGAAAAACAGCTTCCGGCGCATTCGGTAAAACCATTTATCATGACGCAACTCTTCGAGCTTGAGGATGAGCGGGCTGCCGTCTTCGAGGAGCTTGAGCGATTAAAACAGGAGGGAATTTAATTGGGACACTGCGTGAATCATCCCGATAGAGAAACCAGTTATGTGTGCATGAAACACAATATCTATATGTGTGAAGAATGCCTCGACTGCCGTGATCCGGAAATCTACTGTAAATTCCGATCGTCCTGCCCCATACATTTTTTAACCAAACGAAAGGGCGATCTGGACGGGAATGCCGAAGTAAAAGAAGCTTCAGGCTAATTCGTTTTAAAAGTAAACCAAAAACAGGCGATCCCCATGGAAAAAATCGAATACCGTCCCATTGGAATTATCCATTCTCCTTATAAAACACCCGAAGGAACTCCCATACAGCCGACTCATGCACAGGGTCTTGAAGCCAAGGTTGAAGTATTCCCGGAATATGCTGACGGGTTGGATGATCTGGCGGGATTTTCACACATTTATCTGCTTTATCATTTTCATTTATCTAAAAAATTCTCACTGAAGGTCAAGCCGTTTCTGGATGACGAGGTGCACGGCCTGTTTGCCACCCGGGCACCCTCGCGTCCGAACTCCATCGGTCTTTCGATTGTACGGCTCACCGGGATAAAAGAAAACATTCTGCATGTTCTAAACATCGATGTGCTCGACGGTACGCCCCTGCTGGACGTCAAACCGTATATTCCTAAATTTGATGTCTGGGAGGTTGATAAGATCGGCTGGATTGAAAAAAACATCAAAAAGCTTGAGGAAGCTGAAGATGATGGAAGATTTGCTGAGTAGAGTAGTTGAGTGGTTGATTAGTTAAGTAGAAAAAAGATTTGTGAAATTAGTCATATATGGCCTAAACGAACCTAACGATCCAAACCATCCTAACGAACCAAACGATCATAACGTCACCAACCGTATTGAGAAAAACCCTGTTGGGGAATTCGTTGGATAGTGCCAGGAATGCACGGGTTCCGGTACAGTGCCCTACCCCGATCTTCTCCAGTCCAAACCCTCGCAGGTGATCCATTATTTTGTTTAATTTCGAGTCGGAGGCCTTTCCCAGGTGCAGACCTCCCAGTATGGCATTGATACTCTTTTTACCGGTTAACCTGACAACGTGGTTTAATCAGTATATGGCAAAATCAAATCAAAGTGGGGCCGACCACCCTGGCTCGCCATACGCAAGGTGTTTAAATCGTCCTCGTCGTCGTGCTCGTCCTCGTAATCAAAAACTTTAGCTGGTGAAACACATTGCCAAACGGATCGAGGACGAGGACAAACCGAAGGATGAGCTAAGTCCGTAACCCGCAACTCTCGGATGAAACTGTAAAGTTTCTTTTTCGATTCGGCTGCTTTCGACGTGCTCAAGCCCTGAGCTTGCCGAAGGGCTCGTTGTAAGCTGCGATTCGATTGTTTAAAATTAGATAAAGCGTAGCGTCATCAATATTCGACGTTCGATGTTGGACGTTCGATGTTCGACGTTCAATCTGTTTGCTGTTTAATCCAGGCCCGACCATCGAAGCGGCCAGTTTAATCATCAAGAAAACCGTGCCATTTTGGCGTAGTTTCATACGAGGTTTTAGGTTTCCGCTCTTATGTTCCTCTCTCCTGATACCTGAACCCTGAAACCTTCAGTCTTCATTAAACCAGCTTGGACATCGCTTCCGCAACATCGACAAACGCCTTGGTGACGACGGAATCACTGTGGGATTCCTGATAGCAGACGCCCGAATCAGCACAGGATACCATTTTGGGATCAAATGGAATTCTTGCCAAAAAACGGACCCCCATATGACTGGCAGTTTTTTCTCCGCCGCCGGTACCGAAAAGATCTACCATTTCGCCGCAGTGCGGGCAGGAAAAACCACTCATGTTTTCAATCAATCCAAAAATTTCCATTTTAACGGTCTTGCAGAAATTAATGGATTTTCTGACATCAGCCAGAGCAACCTCCTGAGGCGTCGTGACGATGATGGCTTTGGCATCGGAAATGGTCTGGGCAACCGTCAACGGTTCATCACCGGTACCCGGCGGCGCATCGATAATGAGAAAATCGAGATTTCCCCAGTCGACATCACCAATAAACTGCTTGATGGCCGAAAATTTCAACGGTCCCCGCCATATAATGGCGTCATCCTTGTTTGGCGTGAAAGATTCGATTGAAATTGCTTTCAGGTTTTCCGAGTAGCTGATGGGATCAAGCTTTTTATTTTCATTGACCTGGGGCGTGCCTTTCAACCCCAGCATGCGGGGTACATCGGGCCCGTGGAGATCAACATCCATCAGTCCCACGTTATAGCCTTTATGCGCCAGAGCTACCGATAGGTTTACCGAAGTGCTGGTTTTGCCGACACCCCCTTTACCGCTCATCACAAGTATTTTATTTTTAATTTTCCCTAAAGATTTGTTTACCGCAACATCCTGGTCGGCCTGCGCCTGTTGCGGATTTTTAGGCATATCCCCCTGAATTTCCACCATTGGTTTTACTCCTTTTAATTTTTAAATTATAAGTTATGACGGTTTCGTAAAAAGTAGCATTCTTTCCTATATCCGGGTGGTTCTGTGACTTTTTACGATTTCATCAACTATTAATTCCGCATTCCATCCTCCACCTTCCCCATCCCACCTTCCGGGGAAGGTTCTATCTTCGACCATTTTGTTGGGTTTCCCTGATAACACAAAAATGGCAGGCAAGTAGGTTGGGTAGAGGAACGAAACCCAACAAAAGATCGGGATGTCCAACCCAACCTACGAATAAGCCGTGGCCGATGTTAGAGTCAAGCTCCATCTTCCCCGTTCCGGATTCCCCATTTCACCTTCCCAATTCCACCTTCCGCATCTTTAGCCGCGGCATAGTCCCGCCCTATCGGACGACGACGGGTCCGCCTTCCGAATTCCAGTTTCCTTACACCCAGTGCCCTTCCACGTCCGCTTCCGGGGAAACTTCCAATTCACCGTTTTTGTACTGAGCGACAGCATCGGCTACCCGTCCCTTGGCACCGGTCATAATTTTAACCCCTGCGGCCTGCAATACTTTAAAGGCTTTGGGTCCGCAATGGCCTGTAATCAGAATATCGACATGGTTATCTATGATTGTTTTGCCCGCTTGAATCCCGGCGCCCTGGGCAAGATTTAGATTCTGAGTATTTTCCACGGCTTCAAACTCCATGGTCTCAGCATTAACAATAACAAAATGGGCCGCCCTGCCAAAACGCGGGTCAATGTCGGCTTCAAGATCTTTGCCGGTCGATGTGATCGCAATTCTCATAATGGTGATTGTCTCCTGTGTTTTCAAGGGTCAATAAAAAAAATTGAGATTTATTTCGTCTGGTCTTCCTTTTTCCCGCGGTAGAAATTATTTTCTTTGCACGCGGGGCAGCACGTCGGTCTGCCGGTGCCGAAAGGTTCCTCCCACTCGTGATTACAACTGCTGCAATAAAATACACGCGTATGATTGACGATCTTATAACTGCCACCCTCAACATTGATCGCTTTGCCGTTAATCAGTGCATCGGCAACCGCATTTCGAGCCCGTTGAATAATTCGGCCGAAGGTTGCACGGGAAACGCCCATACGCCGACCGGCATCCTCATGGGACATGCCCAGTAGATCGGACAATCGGATGGCCTCACGCTGATCAACGGTGAGGCAAACCTCATCCAGATCAATCATGGGAATACCGCGGGGTTTGAAATAGCTGATTTCGGGGTTAAAGGCTACCATGCGGTCTTTTTGGGGTCTAACCATAAAAGCTCCTTTATGAGAATATTCTCATAACAATGAATCTAAATATTACCCGGTTCGTTGTCAAGTAGTTTTCCACCACCAAAAGAATTAAAAAATGATTTCGATCATCAGATTACCTGCTCATGAGACCTAATATGGATTTCGAGAGCAGATGCAATTTATACCCTTGCCCTATCGGCTCTGACAGGATATAATTAAAAACAAAAAAAATAAAACGGAGAGGGAAATATGGGAAAAAAAAATCGCCTGCTCGTCATTGATGACAGTGTAGAAACCGTGGCCGGACTGCAGCACTTTTTCAGCAAAAACTATGACGTGTATACCGCACCGGACGGCATGGAGGGGTTGAAGTTGTTTGAAATGGAAGAGGAGGGATTTGACCTCGTCATCACCGATCTTGTCATGCCTTATATCAGCGGCGTCGGTGTCATTTCTATCATTAAAAAGAAATATCCGGGAATACCCGTCATCGCCATCACCGGCTGGGGTGAACACCCGGGTGCCCTGGCCACCGAGGCCCATGCAGATATAGTGTTGGAAAAACCCATCGAGCTGCCGGAGCTGGACAAACTCGTTGCGGAACTTTTGGCAAAAAAGGCCGAATCAGAATAGATAATTTAAACGGCGTTTTTAGCTATTTACCTGACGATTATTCGAGTAAACGTGTCAAACAATCTCGATTGGGTCATGGTTTGTGTCGTTAGTTAAAGTTATACATTATATAAAGGTGGTATCATGCTCAGAGTAAAAGATATCATGACCAGGGAAGTCAAGACCGTTTCCCCCGAAACAGAGATCATCCAAGCGGCGAAGCTGCTCCTGTCAGAGCGGATCAACGGGGTCCCCGTTGTCAATAAAACCGGCGAACTGGTGGGAATCCTCTGTCAGAGTGATCTTATCGCCCAACAAAAAAGTATCCCGATTCCCTCACTTTTTACCCTCCTGGACGGTTATATCCCGCTGACCCTTTTGAGCCGTCTGGACAAAGAAGTTAAGAAAATTGCGGCCACAAAAGTGGATAACGCCATGACTCCCGACCCGATTACCGTCAACTCAGACACCGACATTGAAACAGTCGCCTCCCTCATGGTGGAAAAAAATTATCACACGTTGCCTGTGATCGATGGTGGCAAACTCGTGGGGATTGTGGGAAAAGAAGACGTTTTGAGAACACTGCTGGTAGAAGCTGAAAAATGAAGTAACCGTTCACAGGTTCAAAGCCCGCCCTGGCCTCCGGCTCGTAGCGCGCGATCCTACGCCTCGGAGAGTGCGACTCGTGGCATGATTCCAAACCTATGCTTGAGTAAGCTTAGACTGTACTTTCCCATGTATAATGCCGATGATCGGTCTGGGCCAGGGGTCCAGGGGTTCAAGGTTGCATTCTCGACCTTGGACTGCATTTGGGATGCGTATTGACGATAAAAGCATCAACTTCGTCAGGCCTAATCCAAAATTTGGAGCCAAATTGGCAATTATTTGGGTAAATGAGCATTTTGAACGAGGACTTCGGGTCTTTAATGCCTCCTTTGTCCTTAACCCTGAACGTTGAACCCCCTGGCCCAGATCTGAATTTATGTTGCTCAATTATTTAGATTCATATTTGGCAACCTGACACGGGCCGTGATATGATCTCATAAGTTGCACTCTCCGAGGCGTAGGCTTGTAGGCTACGAGCCGGCTTCCTGCTCGTAGAGCATATAGAGCATACAGCTCGGAGAGAGGCCAGGGCGGGCTGAAACCTAAGTGACAGTGTCCAATTATTTTGCAAATATGGGATAAATCCATATTTACAACCACTTAACTAATCAACCAATCAACGATACCTGTAGTCATTCCATACGGTTACGCCCCTCACTGGTTGCCGAATCCATTCTGCCCTCCACAGTCCGGGCATTGCCAGGTGATGGCATTGCAGGACATGCCCCATATATTTTCTGCCATACAGTCCTGGCAGATACTGAATCCACACCGGCACTGCCAACAGAAGGGCAATTCCCTGCCGCAGCAGTGGCAAACATGATGGCGCTTACGGTATTTCCGCCGATAGGCAGATCGTATTTCCGTGTCTTTCATGGTTGTTGTTTCATTGCTTTGCTGATATATACTCCAAAAATTCTAATGCAGGCCGCAAACCATGTCAATGTGAGCAGACTGGTGTATGGCGTTTGGACCCTATGCTGGATAAACCGGAATTTTTTTTTAATTGCTGAAATCTGAGCACCGAGACCTGAAACTTTACGTTATTTACAACATGTTGTCAGAAAAAATCCGCTAAGGCTCTAAATGGAAAAAGAAAAGACCCTCTATCTCATCGACGGTACTGCCTATATTTATCGCGCTTACCATGCCATCCGGGGACTCTCCAATTCCAGGGGACTTCCGACCAATGCGATTTTCGGATTTACCCGCATGCTCATGAAGCTCATGGAAGACCGTTCCCCGGAGTATGTCGCCATGTTTTTTGATGCCAAAGGACCCACTTTCCGCCATGAAATGTATAAAGATTACAAGGCCAACCGGCCTCCCATGCCGGAAGACATGGTGGTTCAGCTGCCTTATATCAAAGAGGTTACCGCGGCATTCAACCTGCCGATCATAGAAATGCCGGGGTTTGAAGCTGATGACCTCATCGGGACCACAGCGCGCCTGGCCGAAAAGGAGGGATATTCGGTTGTTATCGTCTCCGGGGACAAGGATTTTATGCAGCTGGTCACCGACAAGACCGCTATTTGGGACCCCATGAAAGATAGTACCATTGGCCTTCAATCCATTCAGGAAAAATTTGGGATTGAGCCGCACCAGATGATCGATGTTCAGGGGCTTTCGGGGGATACGGCCGATAATATCCCGGGGGTGCCGGGCATTGGTCAGAAGACGGCACTTACCTTGATTAAAACCCACCACAGCATGCAGGGGGTGTATGAAAAGCTTGACACCATCACCCAAAAAAAACAGCGTGAAAATCTTGAAAATTTCAAAGATCAGGCTTTTTTAAGCCGTGAGCTCGTTACCATAAACACCGGGGTGCCGGTATCTCTGGATCCGGCAAATTTCAAAGTCACCGCCCCGGAGCGTAAAAAGCTTAGCGAGCTTTTCAAAAACCTTGAATTCAGACAATTGCAGCAGGCATTTCCGGAGCAGGCCGATCTCAGCCGTAAAGACTATCAGGCGATCATGAATGATGCAGACCTGCAAAAGTTGATCTCACGTCTTGAAACCGCCGAACGGTTTGCATTGGATACGGAAACCACTTCAACCAATCCCATGCAGGCCAACCTGGTGGGTTTGTCCTTTGCGGTGTGCGCCCATCAAGCTTTCTATATTCCATGTGCACACAATTATCTCGCTGCCCCCAAACAACTCGACCTTAAAACTGTGCTGGATCGGCTCAGGCCGGTGCTGGAAAATCCAGCAATCGAAAAAGTCGGTCAGAATATAAAATATGACTGGATGGTACTGGCACGCCATGGCATCAACCTTGCGGGCATCGCCTTTGATACCATGCTGGCCTCCTATTTGCTGGACCCGTCCAAGCGAGCCCACAATTTAGATCAGATCGCTCTGGATTTCCTGGACCACAAAACCATTACCTTTGAACAGGTCGCCGGCAAAGGAAAAAATGCCGTGCTGTTTTCCCAGGTCACTTTGGACAAAGCCACACCGTATGCCTGCGAGGATGCTGATATCACCCTCATGGCCTATGATGTGCTAAATTCCAAACTCAAGGAGCTGGGTCTGGATGAACTGATGGCCTCAGTGGAAATGCCTCTGGTACCGGTTTTAATGCAAATGGAAATGCGGGGGACCGGCCTGGATGTAAATCGTCTGCATGAATTGTCCGGATCGTTTAAACAGCAGCTTGATGCACTGGAGGGCAGCATATACGGCCTTGCGGGGGAATCATTCAATATCAATTCATCCCGGCAGCTGAGCCGCATATTATTTGAAAAGCTCAAGCTGCCGATTCAAAAAAAGACCAAAAAGAAAACCGGATATTCCACCGATGTGAATGTACTGACAACCCTGGCCGAATATCATGAATTGCCTGCCTTTATTTTAAAACACCGCACCCTGGCAAAGCTGAAATCAACTTATACCGACGCGTTGATTGAACTGGTCAACCCCCGGACCGGACGCATTCACACTTCATACAACCAGACCGTGACAGCTACCGGCCGCTTGAGCAGTTCGGACCCGAACCTGCAAAATATTCCTATCCGCACCGAAGAAGGTCGTAAAATTCGCAAGGCTTTCGTACCTTGCCGGGGCTGGCATCTCGTTTCCGCCGATTACTCCCAGGTCGAACTGCGCATCCTGGCCCACTATTCCGAGGATGACATTCTGATAAGAGCATTTATGGAAGATGAGGATATCCATACCCGCACCGCCTGCGAAGTATTTCAAGTTACACCGGAAGTATTGACCGCCGAACTCAGGAGGCAGGCCAAAGCCATCAACTTCGGCATCATTTACGGCATGAGCGCTTTCGGTCTTTCCAAGCAAATCGAAATCAGCCGGAAGATGGCCCAGACCTTTATCGATCAGTACTTTGACAGATACCGCGGCGTAAAACGATTTCTGGACCAGACCATTGCCGAGGCCCGCCTCACAGGGCAAACGAGCACCCTTCTCGGCCGCATCCGCATTTTGACGGACATTAACAGCAGCAACCATATCATTCGCCAGGCTGCCGAAAGGACCGCCATTAACACCCCGATCCAGGGAAGTGCCGCCGATCTTATCAAAGTGGCCATGATTCAGGTGAACCAGGCTTTGAAAGAAAAAAAATTGAAATCCGCCATGCTGCTGACAGTTCATGATGAACTCGTTTTTGAGGTACCGCCCGATGAGCTTAAGGTAGTCACCCGGCTGGTCAAAGACATTATGGAAGGCGTCTGGGAACTCAAAGTGCCGCTTAAAATCAACATCGCCCATGGGCACAACTGGGACGAAGCGCACTAAAAAAAAGAACTTCGAACATCGAACGTCCAACATCGAATGTTGAATTGGGAAAGATGAAGAAACAGAAGTAGGGCAGCCCACCGTGCCTGCCGGGAAAAAGTCGGCACGATGGCCGACTCTACAAGACATCCTCTTACGTTCCTCTCTCCTGACACCTGAAACCTGAAACCTGATCTTCAAATCCTGGTGATAAAGAATGAATGACTGCCATTTACCAACAGCCGTGATTTACACCCTATTCTCTCTTATCCGGCTGCCCGGCAGTCTTCATCGACCCCTTCGTTGTTTTTTCCACGGTGCGGTAAATATCTTTGAAGGTTTCATGGAAGCTGCTGGGAGAAATCCTGCCGCTTTCAATAAATTTAACAACGATTTCCTTGGTAGTTCTCAGTATTTGTTCGTCGATGGTCGCCATGTCACCGCTCCCTTGACCCGGATAAGCCGGAATTGAATATTAAATATTTGTGTATCGCTTCAGGCTTCGCCTTCGGCTACGACCCGACAGGTCGCTCTGTCTTTTCTATTTAAATCGATAGAATTGCTTAAAGATTCAATCTGGCTATGGCATAAATCATGTGCAGACATGATGTGATTTCAATAGATAGGCACTAAACCCTTAAGTATATTTCTATAATGAATTTAGACTGTTACTAAAAATGCGAACCGGTGTCAAGACATTCGGCCCGGATAACAGGGGAATGTCAAAGTTAATTTTGATATTTTACGACGAATCCGACTATTTTGACTTTTGAATTTCGGTCATTGGTATTTGTTTGCTATTTGTATTTTGGTGCTTGAATTTTTCACGACTTTAATAAAGTATATAATTTTTATAAATCCATTTAGTTATCTGATTAAATGACACAGCCCTGCCTGCTGAATTAGACCTCACGCAGATATACGGACGTACTGTTTGACATCCCGATTTAAATTTCTTATTAAGTTAGAATGACCTCATACAATTCATATAAGATCCCAGTTTATATTCGCCAATTTATCGGTGCATTGATAATGTTCACTGGTTGTTTAATCTTCATTGGTTGCACTACCACCCAGACGTTGGTAGAAAAAACAACCAAAACGGTCACACGGACCACCCGGAATATCAGCCGCAAAATAGTCCTGTCCGATGAGGATCTAAAAAGGAAGGTGGGCATATTCAATTTTGAAAACAACACCTTGCAGAAAACCCAAAATTTTCAGGAAATTTTTCACAAAGGTCTACCTGAATATTTGAACGACCAATGTCCTGGGATTATTCTGTTAAACCCGGCATCCGGTGGACTTCTGAATGCCTTAAAAGAACCACCCAAATTAAAATCCGGCCTTATCGATGGTTATGCCCTGGCAATCCTCGGGCGGCAGCTCGGGCTAAACGCTGTTGTTACCGGCAGCCTGGAAGACATCCGCGTTATCGGTGAATTGCAGGGGGTTCTGTGGACTAAGGACACACAACACCTGGTGCTGATATTTATCAGGGTGGGAGTTTTTGACACCCGGACGGGCACGAAAATCCTTGACAATACGTTTGACCGCCGGATCGAAATCGACGATCTTGAATATCGGCTGATTCAGGAAAGTGAAGAAATCAAATTACCCGTGCTCAATGAGACCTTGAACCGGCTGCTGACCGATGTCGGCGACAGTATATGTGACGCAATCAGGGATCAGCCCTGGGATGGATATATTACTAAAATTGATGGCGACAGGTATGTCATCCCGTCGGGGATTGAAGTGGGTCTTGAGTCCGGTGATATCCTGGAAGTATTCGACAGCAGCAGGATTATGGAAGGGATCGGCGGTCAGCGCTTTTTCATACCGGGTCTGAAAATCGGTGAAATTGAAATAGTAGCCATCACCGAGGATCGGCTGGAAGCTAAACTGGTTTCGGGAGAGAACATCAAGAAGGGAAGCACGGTGCGGCGGAAGTGATTCGATTTCGGATTCTGGATGGCGGATTGTGGATTTTAAAAAAGGAAGTGATTCGATTTTGGATTTTAGATGGCAGATTGTGGATATTTAAAAGGAAATGATTCGATTTCGGTATCGCTAAATGTCCGTTGTAAGTTGTCTGTTGTGTGTTGTATAAATTTGACGGTATCGTAAAAAGTCGAATTTCGCCATTTATCTGGATACCCGCCTACGCGGGAATGACAATAAAGCGTTTTATATCAATAAGATATAATAGAGTCATACCCGCGACTTACCACAAACAACATGCAACTTACCACAGACAACTGACGTTGAACAGTCTCTCGGTCAGCTGATGTAAAAATCTATGCCTCTTCATTCAGCAGTGAATTCCGATAGGCGCCAATCAGCTCAACCCCTTCCTTTTCCGATGACAGATGTTTGATCGATTCACGAAATTGACTGCTGTTCCGCATTCCCCGGGTAAACCAGCCCAGGCGGCTGCGCATCATTCTGCAAGCCGCCTCTTCACCGATATAATCCACGGACGCTTTAAAATAATGGGTCATAATGTCGAACCGGTGGCTGAGGTCCTCCCGTGCCGGTTCTTCGCCGTTGATACGCGCAAGCACCCGGCAGAAAATTGTGGGATTCCCGATGGCTTTTCTGCCGATCATAACGGCATCACATCCGGTTTCTTCCAGCATTTTCAGTGCATCACGTGCTGAAACGATATCACCGTTGCCGATGACGGGTATGCCGACTCTTTTTTTAACAGCTGCAATAATAGACCAATCCGCCCGTCCCCTGAACTGCTGACCGGCTGTCCGAGGATGGACCGTGACGGCATCCACTCCGCAGTCCTGGGCAATCCCGGCAATGTCGAGGGCCTCGCGGCCGGAGGCATCCCAGCCGCTTCTGATTTTTATGGTCAGCGGTATGCGGATGGCTTTGCGCACCGCCCCAAGCAATGCTTTCGTCTGATCCGGAGTTCTCATGAGGGCCACACCGGAACCGGTCTTGATCACCTTTCGAACCGAACAACCGAAATTGATATCGACAATATCGGCTCCTTTGGACTCGACAATAGCAGCCGCCTCAGCCATAATGCCGGAGTCCGATCCGAATATCTGAACTGAAACTGGCTTTTCTTCCGGAGCACTGTTCAGCATCTGTTCAGTTTTGCCGGATTGGTAAACGAGTCCATTGGCACTGATCATTTCCGAACAGACCAGGCCGCAGCCGGACGCTTTGGCCATCAGGCGAAACGGTAAGTTGGTAATGCCTGCTAATGGGAGCAAGAATGACGTTGTTATCTAAGGTGAGACTGCCGATTTGCATGGGCTTTCGCCGTTTGTTGTCTGTTGTGAGTTGTGTGTGTTGTGGGTGGTCTGTTGTTCGTGGTCAGTTGTGGGTTGTTATCGAGCTTGGTTCTGACATCAGTCACCGCTTATTTGTAGGTTGGGTTGAGTCCCACCGAGATTGGGTTTCTCCGCTGGCAGACCAACCAACTTGCCAGCCATTTTTGTGCTATCAGCGAAACCCAACAAAATGGCCGAAGATAGAACCATCCCGTTGTTATCTTTTATTCGTAACCGTTCACAGGTTTGGGGCTCCGCCCTTCGGCATTCGACCCCACAAGCAGAGTTCAACATTTAGGGTTAAGGCCCAAGAAAGTTAATTTTTGTAGAAAATCTCTGTGATCTCCCGCAGGGGCGTAGGCATTATGGGCCGGAGGCTGCGTTCTCGGCAGTTGGCTAAATTTTTACCAAATTAAGGATATCAACAGCCTTTCTACCATAACCACGCACCACAAACAACTGACCACGAACACTTCCGGTTTTATACCTCAATAGCGAGGACAGCCAATATTCCGGTCTTTATGCAAACATACTCATTTCCCGCCAAACCCGGAAGCCGGATTTGCATAACAAAACAGACAGTTGTGATAACACGGTTGAAGGCGGTATGATCCGATGTCAGTCGACAGCGTACATCCGCAACCGGCTTTGACCCGTTGGCCGGCATCTTTTTTGAGAGAAAGCCGGCCGCCGAATAATTTATGTATAAGACCACCGGGAATGCAGGAACTCCCGGTTACCGACGAGCTCCGGGGAAACGCCTCCAACAGGTCTTTTTCGCAACAGACGGATAGATGTATGTTTCCGGCGGCAAGTTCCTTTTCCATTCCACGTACAATTTCAATTTTTTTTTCAAGCGTCGGATCAATGAATTCAAATCCGGGCCGGGTCGAGAGCCGTCTGCGAATTTTGGGGTAATGATCCATGAAGCTGGTAATGCACCGCACAATTCCATATTCAGCGGCCTTTTCGGCGATGCCCGAAAAATCGGGCAGATTATCCTGCAACGGGCCCACCCCTGTTTTAAAAAAACAAAGCGGATCAAAACGCCAGTTTATCGTATCGGGGCCAAATCGTTGACACAGGTGTTCAAGCTGGTCAAGGCGCTTCCTTAGCGGCGGTACATTGGGCTCAAGGTTGGTGCAATCCGAGTTGATGGTAAAATTGAAAAAAAGATGATAACCCTGTTTGAGTAGCTGTTCCCCATAACTTTTGGCAAGGAACGGTCCGAAATTTTTAGACCAGAATACGATCGTATGGACTCTGTCCGGCGTTGCCGGGACACATGAAACGCGCTGGTTAAAGGGGTTTGTGACCTCAAAAGATCCCTTTCTAATTTGCCCCATGAACCAGGGCATGTAAAACGCCGGGATATCGGTTCGTCTGGAAGCCGAAATAATAATTTTGTAGGGTCTGTAAGCGTTTTCAGGTTCAGCGTGCACCGTTCAGGGTTACCTTTTCTTTTTCGATTAAACCGACCGTTTTTCAGACTGGCGGGGGGTCCGAACCCTGAGCGTTCAACCCTGCTTGTGGGGTAGAAGCCCGAAGGGAGGAGCCCCAAACCCGTGAACGCCTACAAACATACGATCCCCATGATATAAGCTGGCTGAGTTTTTTCAACCCGGAACGTTGAACCCCTTGGCCAGACCTGATTTTACATTGCTCAATTATTTAGATTCATACTTGGAAACCTGACACGGGTCGTAATATGATCTTATCAGTCGCGCTCTCCGAGGCGTAGGCTTGTAGGCTACGAGCCGGAGGCCAGGGCGGGCTGAACCTTTCAACCTATGTTTACTTTTTCTTAATGTCCTTTAACGATATCACCTTCGCCTTGCCGGCCTCTTCGGCGGGCTCATCCGTTTCATCCTGTTTGCCGATCAATTCCGGGGATTTCGGTTCATCCGGGACCACCACTTTCTCCAATCGCATGCGCTTGCCATTCATGGTGAATTCGGTTCCGTTGATATAAACATCCCGCAATATCCAGGTAACCAGCTGGGGAGGCATTTGCAGCAGGAGCAACTTGACATGATACCAGTCGGGTTTGGAATCCGGTATAATGCTTTCAATCCTGGCAAAGCTAAGGGGCTTGTCTTCAAAGTAAATGAGTATCAAATCGTTTTCTGTAGCCATGTTTTTATTTATAATAAATTTTGAAGGTTATCATCTTTAGATTCGCTTAGAACGTTAGGATCGTTGAGATGGTATCCTCTCCCTCCTCCCTATCGCCAAATCATGCAGCGGAATGAGGATGTCTGCCATCTGACTGATTTTCTGGATGGAATCATAAGCTTCGGTGAGATCGATATGCACCCCGGGAGCGATGGCCGGGCCGGTTGAGGGGAAATTCTTATCATTGCAGCAAAATCCAGTGATAATCGCCCGCCCCCTGCTGGTATTGACGACTACGGACTGTCCGCCCACCGAGTGTCCGGGTGAAAGAATGACATCAATGCCGTCGAGAATATTGACGTCACCATCGATTTTGATGACATTATTTTCATCCAGGACATCCGGGTAATACCGATGATCAACCGGATGAGGATTTTGCATGAACTCGTATTCCCTCTTTTGAACGTACACCTGGGCATTGGTACATAGGTAGTCGTTTTCGCAATGGTCGTTGTGCAGGTGGGTATGAACAATAATGTCGATATCTTCAGGTTTCAGATTCAGTGTTGACAGGGCGTCTTCGAATTCGAGGATCTTAAACCCGCATTCTTCCTCGGCACCGTCCGGCACGACAAATTGTTCTAGTCCGGTGTCCACCAGGATGTTCTTATCACCGCCTTTTAAGTAGAACACATAGATAGGAAGATAGATCCGTTTGCCGTAGTCACGCAAATAGGTCATCACACCTTGATCCGTTTCATTGATTCCCACCACCAGCGGATGGATTGTATATTCCTGCATTACAGCCCCCTTAAGACCTTTACAGAATGTCCCTCTTATTATATTTAAATGAGATCAAAATTTATGTCCATATGAGTCTATTTGAGAGTGACTTTTGATCACCCCAGCCCAGAACGTTGAACCTTGAACCCGTGAACGATCAAATAGATATTGAATTTTTTATAATTTATCAATAAAAAAACCTATTCGAAATCCTATGATACCATGAATCTGACAACCAATAACCTGATAACCAAACTAACTCAACGATCCTATCGTCCTCAACGAACCCAGCGATCTAAACTATTTTAACCATCATGACGAACTAAACAAACCATAATGCAATCTCCTCAGGATCTCATCGCACAAATTGATGGTCTAAAAAAAGTTCTTAATTTTTTGAAAATTTGGCCGATATAATCTTATAATTTTAAAAATCCCGAAATTTACAGATAATTTGCCGGGATTCATCCGTGTCTCACTTGCAAAAGAATCAACTTTTAATCAAACTAAATGCACAGAGGTGAACCTTATGAAACATAAATCTGATATTTTCGCATTTTTAATCGGCTTGTTGGCAATCATCGTTTTGGTCGGCTCATCATCTGCAGGGACTGCGCAAACCATATCAGCAGATCTAATAACCAGCTCCACAAGGGAGAGCGTCAGCCACAAAAATGATGCCGACTACTGGTTTGACAAAGGTGCCCTTTGCGCCACCTACGGAAATGATCCAGCCGCCATTAAGTATTTCCAAAAAACCATCTCCATAGACCCGCAAAGAAGCGATGCCTATTTTGAACAGGGCATATCCTACGGCCAGCTTGATTTTTTTTTCAAAGCCATTGCTTTAATTAACAAGGCCATCGAGATGAATCCCCATAGCGGGTTGTATTACTATGGCCGCGCCAGAGTCTATCTGCTGGCCGATAAAGAAGAAAAGGCCATGGAGGATTTTAAAAAAGCCGCTGAACTGGATGATGAGGATGCCCAAAATTATTTAAATACGATCGCTAAAGCTCAATAGGAGCAATCTTCCAAAATTTTTAAATGATCATCCAATCGCCCCCTGCACTTCGGCTTGGGGCGATTTTTTTTTGAATTTCATGCCCTGCTGTGAGTCTCTTTTTTCAAGGGTATTTCTAATTTGCGCCAGGGTTTCAGATTTTTTAAGCGCCCATTGCGGGGCCACAAGCTCTTGGGAATGAGGATCGCCCGTCAGCCGCTGAATGATCATATCGGATGGGATACGTTCGATAAAATCGCAGACAAGATCGACATATTCCTGCTGTTCCAGACATTTGTATTTCCCCTGTCGGTAGTGTCTTTCCAACAGGGTTCCTTTCACCACATAAAGCAGGTGGATCTTGATGCCGTCTATTCCCAGATCCGCGATGGTTTGAGCGGTTTGCAACATGTCTCTTCTGTTTTCAAGAGGGAGCCCTAAAATCACGTGGACACATATCTTGATCCCCCTGTTTGAGGTTTTTCTGATCGCATCTTTAAAGCACTGAACATCGTGACCCCGGTTGATGAATTCAAGGGTCTTATCACGGGCAGACTGCAACCCGTATTCGATCCAGATCAGATAATCTGGCGTATACGCTTCCAGAAGATCCAATACCGGTTCATTGACACAATCCGGGCGCGTGCCGATGGCGAGGCCAACAATGTCTTCCACGCCCAGGGCTTCGTCATAAAGACGTTTGAGAATTTGCGGCGATGCATAGGTGTTGGAAAAAGATTGAAAATAGGCAATGAATTTTTTTGCTTTATACCGCCGGGAAAGGAAGGTTTTGCTCTGCAAAAGCTGGTCGGTTAACGACAGCCCTCTATCGAAGGCACCGGTACCGGATCCACGGGCGTTGCAGTAAATACATCCCCCGGTGGAAATGGTACCATCCCGATTGGGGCAGGTAAGTCCGGCATCAATGGATATTTTCTGTACCCGGCAGCCAAAGAGCGTTTGGAAGTATGTATTGAGGTCATTGTACCTTTTGCGCATTAGAGCTCGCTAAAGCTTGACCATACCATTGGGTGGAAGTATAATGCAAAATCCTGCGGGTTATAGCCGTTACCAGCTTGAACTAACTTGTAGCATAGCACGCCCCAACTGACAAGTCGGTACTTCATCCGCAGCAGAGGGACCTCATATTACCCAAGCTGACAGGTTACCAGACGAATGGTTGTAAATAACGGCCGTTGGTAATTAGCAGTCATTCATTCCTTATCAACTGGATTTGAAAATCAGGTTTCAGGTGTCGGGTGTCAGGAAAGAGGAACGCAGGAGCAGAAACCCAAAACCGTATATGAAACTACACCAAAATGGCACGGTTTCTTGATGATTAAACTGACCGCTTTTCAGGCCAGCGGCGGCGCTGAACACTGACACCTGACACCTGGATAATTTAAGCTAAATCACCAACAGTCTTGATTTACGCCCCAGACGAATCCTATGTCTTCTTACTCTAAAAAATACGAAATCATCGTTGTCGGTGCCGGCCACGCCGGATGTGAAGCGGCACTGTCAGCTGCCCGTATGGGGTGCAACGTGCTTTTGATGGCCATTGATCTCGATAAATTGGCAGCCATGCCCTGCAGTCCTTCGATCGGCGGCATGGCCAAAGGACAACTGGTAAAGGAGATCGACGCACTGGGTGGTGAAATGGCCAAAACCACCGATAAAACCGCTATTCAGTATCGCACCCTCAACACCAAAAAAGGCCCTGCCGTTCACTCATCCCGGACCCAAAACGACAAAATTCGCTATCATATAGCCATGAAAGCGGTTATCGAAGCTCAGCCGAACCTCGATCTTACACAGGCGATGGTGGAGCAGCTGATTGTGGAAGATAACTGCACGGTGGGAGTCCGGGACCAAACCGGCTTCGAATACCAGGCCGCCATGGTGATTTTGGCTACCGGCACTTTTTTAAGCGGTCTGATTCATATCGGATTTAAATCCATAAAAGCAGGCCGGGCCGGTGAATTCGCTTCCTACGGTCTTGCCGCCAGCCTCAAAGATCTGGGTTTCAATCTCGGTCGCCTCAAAACCGGTACACCGCCCCGGCTAAAAAAATCAAGTATTGATTTCAGTAAATTCACCGTCCATGATGCTGATTCCCAGCCGACTCCCTTTTCTTTTTCTACCGAAAAAATAACCATGCCCCAATTGCCCAGCCACATCGGGCACACCAGCCGGAGAAGTCATGAAATTGTGCGCAAAAACCTCCGGCACTCGGCCCTCTATGGAGGAATCATAAAAGGGACTTCGGCCCGTTACTGCCCCTCTTTTGAGGATAAGATCGTAAAATTTCCTGATAGAGACCGTCACCAGATTATCCTGGAACCCGAAGGGGTGGATACCGCAGAGATTTATGCCAGCGGTCTGGGTAACAGTCTTCCCCTGGAAATCCAGATCGAGCTGGTGCGATCAATTGAAGGCCTGGAATCTGCTGAAATCATGCGCCCCGCCTATGCCATTGAATATGATTACATCAACCCCATCGGGCTTAAACCAACCCTGGAAGCCAAACTTGTGAGCGGTCTTTTTCTGGCAGGGCAAATCAACGGCACTTCGGGATATGAAGAAGCCGCCGCTCAGGGGATGTGGGCCGGTATTAATGCTGCCTGCAAAGTGCAGGCAAGATCGGCGTTTATTCTGGACAGGTCCCAGGCTTATATGGGGGTGATGATCGATGATCTTGTCACTCTGGGTACCAAAGAGCCCTATCGGATGTTTACCAGTCGGGCGGAATATCGCCTCATGTTACGGGAAGACAATGCCGATTTGCGGTTAATGGGCATCGGTCATGAACTCGGTTTGATTGATGACGACACACTGAAGGACTTGAGGGCTCGCAAAGAACAGATTGACAGAGAGATTAAACGCGTGAAACAGACCATTGTGAAACCGACGGCAGGAGTGAATGAATATTTACAGAGCCGAAACACAAAACCGATACGCCAGGGTGTCCATCTCGGCCAATTGCTGAAAAGAACCGAATTGGACTACCGCATGGTCCAAATCCTTGCCAAAAGTCCCGATACCATCAATAATGCCGTTGCCCGTCAAGTTGAGATAGAAATTAAATACGAAGGTTATATTCAAAAACAGCTCCGGGAAATTGAACGCTTTCAGAATTTGGAAAGGATAAAAATACCGCAGGATTTCGACTTTACCAATATCCACGGATTGTCCAACGAATTAAAGGAAAAGCTTTTAAACACAAAACCCGTGTCTCTCGGGCAGGTTTCCCGCATCGATGGTATCACGCCCGCAGCGATATCGGTGCTGATAGTGGCACTCAAAGCCATGGGTAAGGCGACGGGGTGATTGAAGAACTCATCCGATTTAGGAAAAGCTTTGGATTGGGTGCGACATATGAAACCTTTCGTAATCTTGACACGTTATGTCTTTAACCTTATTTTAGGGCTCACTCAAAATGAACTACCTCGCGGCAGGCCACGAGGTATCAACAAAAAGGATATTGTCGATCCTAGCGCAGCAAGCTGCGGGGAATTAAACCCAAAAGAGATTAAATTTTAACCGTAACCGTTCACAGGTTCAGGGTTCAACGTTCAGGGTTAAGGACAAAGAAGGCATTAAAGACCCGAACTCCTCGTTATAAATGCTTATTTTTCCAAATAATTACCAATTTGGCTTCAAATTTTCGATTATACCTGACGAAGCTGACGCTTTTCTCGTAAATATGCATCCCAAATGCAGTCCAGGGACGAGAATGGAACCTTGAACCTCTGAACCCGTGAACGCTTTTTTTTAATGAAGGGGTTTTGCCAGTATGTCCGAAGATTATTACCAAATTCTTGGCGTTCAAAAAAACGCCGGTGAAGAAGAGATAAAAAAGGCTTATCGCAAATTGGCGATGAAATACCATCCCGATCACACCAAAGGAGACAAGAGCGCTGAAGAAAAATTCAAGAAAATAAGCGAAGCCTATGCCGTGTTGAGCGATAAAGAAAAGCGCAAAGAATATGACACCTTTGGCTCCGAAGGTTTTCGCCAACGTTTTTCCCAAGAGGATATATTTCGAGGATTTGACTTCGGGGATATTTTCAGGGAATTCGGAGTTGGCGGCGGTAATTTTTCCCATGCCGGGGGCGGTGGCAGAAGATTTTCTTTCGGGACCGGATCACCTTTCAATTTTAGCGGTGCACAACAACACAGCCAGGCAAAAGGCTCGGACCTGGTTTACGAGCTTCCCCTGACATTGCGCGAAGTCGCCACCGGAACCAGCAAGGTTATAACCTTTCAGCATCAGGGAAGATCTGAAAATTTGACGGTGAAAATCCCCAAGGGACTGATAGCCGGCAAAAAATTGCGGTTGGCCGGCAAGGGAAACCCGAGTCCCTACGGCGGTCCTGCCGGCAGTCTTTACATAAAATCAAAGCTACTCAATGATCCGGTATTCAGCTCAGAGAAATATGATCTTTATATAAATCGAGAGCTGAAGCTAAGCGAAGCAATTTTGGGGACAACTGTCTCTGTTCCGACCATCGACGACAAGCAATTGAGCCTGAAAATTCCACCCGGCACCAAATCCGGCACCAAGATGAGGTTGTCGGGCCACGGTCTGCCGGACATGAAGAACAATAAGAAGGGCGATCTTTATGTCCGCGTACAAGTCAAAATCCCGCAGCATCTCAACGAAGAACAAAAGAAATTAGTAGATAAATTGGCGGCCGTCGGGTTGTAAGGGCCCTACTAATTCAAAAAAATTGACAAAATCTCTATTTCGCGATAATCTAGATTACAAAGCTCATCAATTATTCCGACTATCCGAAGAACCAAAATTCTATATGTTTTCAGATAATTAATTTCACTTCATCTGGTGCGAGACTATCGCAACAATAACATCAGGGCTTATCCGTTGTTAAGTTGTCGAGGGTTTTGGCCGATAAGGTAGTGAACGTATTTATCCGGAAAACGACACATTAATTTTTAAGCAGTGGAGTAACCTAATGATTATTACCTGCAAAGAATGCAACTCAAGCTTCAATGTCGACGACGGTCTAATAAAAGAGACGGGTTCCAAAGTCAGGTGCTCGAAATGCGAGAATATATTTGTGGCCTATCCACACTCGCCGGAAGATGATTTATTATTAGGCTCTGATGAGCAATTGCTGGGTTCAGATGGAAGCTCAGAATTGGATGATCTCGATTCCTCACTGGATGATTTTTTTAGTGAAGACGAATCCTTTGAAACAGCAGCATTGCAAAAGGATGCGGACGATGAACTTGGACTCGGCCTGGGTTTGGATCCTCCGATTGACGAGAAAGAAGACACTCCTGCACCGGCACTTGAAACAGAGGAGTCGGAACTTGCTTTGGGCGATTTCGAAGACAAATTGGACATGGAACCAGGACCGGGAATAGAAGATAAGCCGGAGGACACCGTCGGTGAACTTGGCCTGGATTTAGATCTTGATGACGGCGCCGGTCCGGACACGGCAGAAGAGTCGATGATCGGCGATGAGCTGCCGGATCTGGAGGGACTGGAGGAGTTATCCGCTTTGGCTGATGACCCGTTGGCTGTGGATGACACCGATGCCGCACTTGGAGATCACGATCTTGGCCTGGAAGCTGAAGAAAAACAGGAAACGACGGACAGAAAATTCGACGTAGACGATGAGCTGGATCTGTCAGATTTAGACCTCGGAAAAGAGGAAAGCACAGAATTGGAAGCACCGTCCATCGATGATTCCGAGGACCTGGACCTCGATATGATGATGGATCAGGACGTCGAGCCTCAGCAAGGCGATGAAATTTCCGACGCCGGGGCAGCGGTGGAAGAGACCGATGAGATGGATTTGTCGGATTTCGATCTTGAAAACGACGAGGCACCGGCAGCAGAGACTGCCCCAGGAGAAGATTCTGAAGATCTGGATCTCGATCTGATGCTGGATCAGGACGCCGAAACTCAGCAAGGCGATGAAATTTCCGACGCCGATGCAGCGGTGGAGGAGACCGATGAGATGGATTTGTCGGATTTAAATCTTGAAAGCGACGATGCGCTGGCAGCAGAGACTGCCCCAGGGGAAGATTCTGAAGATCTGGACCTCGATCTGCTGCTGGATCAGGACGCCGAAACGCAGCAAGGCGATGAAATTTCCAACGCCGATGCAGCGGTGGAGGAGACCGATGAGCTGGATTTGTCGGATTTCGATCTTGAAAGCGACGATGCGCCGGCAGCAGAGACTGCCTCAGGGGAAGATTCTGAAGATCTGGACTTCGATCTGGGTTTGGAGCCGGAAACCATCGCCGGCGATGCAGAGAACATCGCAGATGAGCTCGACATATCCGATCTGGAAGCAATTATAGATTCCGAACCCGATGAACCTGCTGAAAATTCACCCGACACGCTTGAGCTGGATCTTGAACTTGAAGATGATCAAGAAACTCAAGCAGCCGGCGCCACTGCTGCTGCAGACGATGACGATGAACTCGATTTTTCCGATCTGGAAAATATGTTCGAATCAAGTGAAGCGCCGGAGCCTTCAGGCGAGGGCGATGATGCCGACGAACTTGATCTGCAATTTGATATCGATGAACCAGTTACCGGCGTCTCCGATACCTCGACTTCCGGTGATACAGGTGATGTGGATCAGGAAGATGACCTTTTAAATATAGAGAAAATGCTGGAGGAAAACCAAGATACCGCAGACGAAGATTTGAATTCGCCGTTGGAGATGGACGCAGCCCCGGATGATGCTTCAAAGGAAGAAGACGATCTTGAGCTTGAGTTTGATTTGGAGAGTGAACTCCAGGAAAAAGAAGATCATTTTGACGGCAGCGCTACAGCCGATGAACAGCTGGAATCCAATCTGCTGACATCTGATGAAACGGGAACTTCTGATGAAGCCGATAGTAAAGAAGTTGACTTTGAAGAGGAAGAGCTCCAGGGCGCTGTCACAACAGATGAATTCGCCACCGATGAACTATTGGAAACAAGTGATGCCTACGACGCCCCGCCGGTAACAGACGCCCCCCCATCGGCACCGGCAGCAATGATGCCGAAGTCACGGTCGAAAAAACCTGTGCTTGTTGCATTGCTGCTTCTCTTTCTGGCAGGCGGCATTTTGATTGTTCCCAACATGCTGGGTATAAAGATTCCCTATATCAGTGATATTAAAATTCCTTATCTCAGTGACCTCGACATTAAAATCCCCTACTTGAGTGATAAACTGAATCCGAAAGAGAAGGATGTGGCCGGAAATCTTAAGATAATTCCACTGGGGGGGACCATTAGCGCCCGGTTTGTTAATGATTCACAGGGCAACCAGCTTTTTGTCATCCATGGCAAGATCAAAAATGATTATGATCATCCGCGCAGTTTTATCAAGGTAACGGGAAAGATTTACCAAAAAGGTGGAAAACTTGCAAAAACCGAAACCGTTTATTGTGGCAATATGCTCTCTGATTCAGAACTCACGGGCATGAAAATTGCGGCAATCAATAAACGTTTGCACAACAGATTCGGTGCCAAGAAATCCAACTTAAAGGTTAAAACGGGGAAAACAATCCCGTTTATGATGGTGTATGAGAGAATAGCGCAAGACCTGGAAGAATACGCCGTAGCGGGCGATGGGTCCTAAATAGGAGGACGATCTAATGATGGCAAGAACAATGCGTAACCCGCCTGAAGCGGACTAAAGCACCTGAATCCCGCCACTCGCATTGCCCCGCTGAAATGATATCTGATTTCAGCGGGGTTTTTTTCTGGAATAAGGCTCAAACGCACGCAAAACCCGTTTTTCAACTTGACTAAGTATTGCATAATTGGTAAAAGGCCCTTTCACCAAAGGTTGCAATGGGTAAAATTTGTGGCGATGTAGCTCAGATGGTCAGAGCATGCGGCTCATATCCGCAGTGTCCGGGGTTCA
>PVMK01125086.1_pt1 | contig 25697 bp, 26 predicted proteins | sample 1853481 | NCBI WGS metagenome assembly PVMK01 (sample SAMN08533507, study PRJNA380276) | Marine sediment metagenome, whole genome shotgun sequencing project.
TGTATCGAGACCATCTTCGCTGGCCAATCGACCCACCAGAAAACCCTCCTCAACCTGATTCCTGATAGACGTTTCCACTTCCTCGTCTGCCTTTTACCTAATCTTGTTCTTCCAGCATACTCTTTACCTTATCCGTGCAAGGAGGCAGGCGCGAAGACCCAAGGGCGTGCCGCAGGGGCCGGATTGCACAGGATTACCCGTGACAGAGCGTCTTGTGCTCTGGCGCGGCCTGTGCGGGACCGAAGGCATCAAGACGCCCTTGGGCCTTCGCGCCACAAAACCCGCACCACGCCACAAGACAAAACAAAAAGGCATGGATATGGCCCTCGCGCACGGTGTGTTTGGCCACACGTCCGGCCCGTTTTTGGAACGGTGAGCGGGCTTGCAAGGGCCGGGAAGGAAGAGGGGAGGATTATTTCTTTTGTATCATGTAGCGTTACGTGTTACGATGTATAATGATTAAGTCTTTTCGTCATCGCGGCCTGAAACGGTATTACGAGCAAGATGATCCGCGATATTTGCCGCCTGCTTTGACAGGACGCATCGGCAAGATATTAGGTTTGATGGATGCCGCTGACAGTCTTGACGGGATGAAACTTCCCGCCCTGCGGCTTCATAAATTAACAGGGGACTTGAAAGGCCATTGGAGTGTGAGTGTCACAGGAAACTGGCGGATCATTTTTACGTTTGAAGATGGAGAGTTCCATAATTTAGAGCTGATTGATTATCACTGAGGAGGATGAAACGATGTCCATGAAAAACCCGCCGCATCCCGGAGAAGTGCTCAAAGACCTTTGCATTGAGCCTTTAGGGGAGACGATCACTGATATCGCCGAAAAGCTTGGCGTGAGCCGGAAAACCTTATCTGACCTGTTGAACGGGAAACGAAGCCTGTCTCTGGATATGGCTATCCGTGTTTCCAAGGCATTCGGCAGCACACCGGATACGTGGCTGCGCATGCAGCTTGCCTATGACCTGGCCCGGCAGGAAAAGCATGCTGCCAAAATCAAGGTGCCTCGGCTTGTACCAAAATCCGAGGAGATTCATGTGTAGGGTAGGGAGACATGAGAAACCCTATTAGTATTAGAAAAACTGGTCTTTTTAAAAATTGTATGGCAGGCTCCTTATTCAATAAACAGATTCAGGGGTGAAGATGGGAAAGCAGGCAAAAACAAAAAAGAGGGAAGCCCGGAATTACACCCATAAGAGGGAAAAGTAGCTAAATAATCCACCCCACCCAGGTCGCTCGATCAGACGGGACTGTCTTGAAGCTCTCGACCTGACGGTTACGGCTGGCGCAAAGATATTAGGGATTACCCGACATATGCTGTCGAGGATTAGCAATGGCCAGGCCGGGGTTTCTCCGGAAATGGCCGTGCGGCTGGAAAAAGCTTTTGGCGGAAGCGCCCAAAGCTGGCTCGCGCTTCAGCAAGCGTATGAACTCGCACAGGTGGAACGGGGAAAAATCAAAGTCCGTTCGATTTTTCCGGACCTGGAAAAAGCGAGGGTTTAGGTATAAAAGAAGGCATTGTTAACTTGATATAGATAATCACACTCGAACGTATTGAAAACAAAAACTATAGAAAGCTATACATATTTAACAATGCCAGATTTATTTGTTAAAGAATTCTACGCCGTTTGCCATTCACTCTTGACAGGAAGGCGCGTCGTGAATAGGATGAGGTAACCTTTAAGACTCATCCAGTGAGGTGAGTAAGGAGAAAAACCGAGAATGGCCATTCAACTGGCCAAATTTTTTATAACCTTTCCTTGCCTTGCAGCGAAAGGTTTTTTTGTGTCCATTTCATTTAAATATTAAAGTAAGGCTTTAGGTAATTTCATGAATTCTGCTCAATCCGAACGGGTTTTGATGGATGCCCAAGAAATGTCCAGGGCCTTATCCAGGATTAGCCATGAGATTATTGAGCGGAACAAAGGTTCTCAGGATTTAGCTTTGGTTGGTATTCGCACAGGTGGTGTGTATCTGGCCCAACGATTGGCAGCTCGTATTCAACAAATTGAACAACGTGATATCCCATTAGGAGAATTGGATATCACCTTATATCGAGACGATTTATCGATTCGTAAAGATCAACCGGAGATTCGAAGAACATCAATTCCATTTAACATTTCGGATTTGAAGATCGTGTTGGTTGATGACGTTCTATTCACCGGCCGTACCATTCGTGCTGCCTTGGATGGGCTCATGGATTTCGGCCGCCCGGCGGAAGTTCAACTTGCAGTTTTGGTTGATCGTGGGCATCGGCAGCTTCCTATTCGAGCCAATTATGTCGGGAAAAGTATCCCCACTGCCCCTGAAGAAGACGTACAGGTATTTCTTGAAGAATTAGGGCAGGCCGATCGAGTCTCTATTATCACTGGCAACACTGGGTAACAAGACATATGGGCTTGAAGGGAAAAGATTTACTCACTATTACCGACTTATCAGTTGAAGAAATAGAACTGATACTGACCACGGCGGAGTCGTTGAAAGAAGTTGGTGGACGAGATATCAAAAAGGTACCCGCCTTACGTGGGAAGACTGTCGTCAATTTGTTTTTTGAGCCCAGCACTCGGACTCGGACCTCTTTTGAATTAGCGGCTAAACGGTTAAGTGCTGATGTCATTAATTTTTCTCCATCTACCAGTAGTGTTGTAAAGGGGGAAACACTCATCGATACGGCACGAAATATCGAGTCGATGCAAGCGGATATTATTGTCCTACGGCATTCTTCTCCTGGTGCAGCAGAGCATTTAGCCCGGTTTGTCGAATCTTCGGTGATTAATGCCGGAGACGGTTGGCATGAACACCCCACTCAGGCTCTGTTAGATCTGTATACCATTAAGGAAAAAAAGGGAAAGGTTGAAGACTTAACAATTGTGATTGTCGGGGACGTGGCCCATAGCCGTGTGGCACGATCGAATATTGCCCTCTTAACAAAATTGGGTGCTGAGGTACGGGTCGTGGCGCCCTCCACCATGCTACCCTTATTTGTCGAACGGCTTGGTGTGCGCGTGTTTTACCGTTTTGAGGACGCGTTAATCGGAGCGGATGTCATTATGATGCTGCGGTTACAACGAGAGCGGCTTAGGCAAGCCTCACTCCCGAGTATTCGAGAATATGCCAAATTATTTTGTCTAAGCTCGGAACGGCTCAAGCTGGCCAAACCCGAGGCTATTGTCATGCATCCGGGGCCGTTGAATCGAGGAATTGAGATCTCACCCGCCGTTGCTGACAGTCCTGCCGCGGTTATTTTAGAACAAGTCACCAATGGCGTATCGGTGCGGATGGCCTTGATGTATTTATTGTCAGGAGCCGCTTAACATTTATAGAAATAGGAAACTATGAACGAAGCATCGTCAAACCAAGCCTTAACCCAAACAGTCTGCATTCAGGGTGGGATCGTTATTGATCCTGGTCATGTTAACGGACGAGCTGATGTCCTGATCCAGAATGGAAAAATTGTGGAAGTGGCCTATCCACTCAAACAATCCATCATCCAGGATGCTACCGCCACGATTCTTGATGCCAGTGGCTGGATTGTCGCTCCTGGACTCGTAGATCTTCATTGTCACTTGCGGGAACCGGGTTTTGAATATAAGGAAACGATTGCAACCGGTTCGGCCTCGGCTGTCGCTGGGGGGTTTACATCAATCTGTTGTATGCCCAATACGCAGCCGGTCAACGATAACGAAGCCATTACACAATTTATGTTGACCAAAGGTCAGGAGGCCGGGAAAGCGCGAGTTTTTCCCATTGGCGCCATTACCAAAAATTCAGATGGTGAAGAACTCGCTAACATAGGTGAACTGGTTGGAGCCGGCTGTGTGGCTATTTCTGATGATGGGCGTCCTGTCATGAATAGTTTAGTCATGCGCCGCGCCTTGGAATATGCCAAAGCCTTTGGGGTTCCTGTGGTTGATCACTGCGAAGATTTGCATTTGACCGATGGCGGGTGCATGAACGAGGGCGTCGTCTCCACCGAATTAGGTGTGCCGGGTATTCCTGATGCTTCAGAAGAAGTCATGGTGGCTCGTAATCTAGCACTTGCCGATCTGACCGGGGTTCATGTCCATTTGGCGCATTTAAGCACCGCACGTTCTGTTGAATTGGTTCGGCATGCTAAAGCCCAAGGGCTTCCAGTGAGCGCAGAAGTCTGTCCTCACCATTTCTCCATTTCCGAAGAAGCTGTCCGCGGCTATCAGTCCAATGCCAAAATGAATCCACCTCTTCGAACCAATGAGGATATGCTGGCTCTCAAGCAAGGATTAGTTGATGGCACCATCGATGTGATTGCCACCGATCATGCGCCTCATGCTGTTCAAGAAAAACAATTGGAGTTTGATTCCGCACCTTTTGGAATCGTGGGCTTTGAAACGGCTCTGCCTCTGACGCTTCAGTTAGTGCATGACGGCATTTTGTCTCTTGAGCAGGCACTTGATAAATTAACCCGCGCACCGGCTCAATTGTTTCATCTTCCTGTGGGGTCTCTTTCGCCAGGAAGCTTGGCGGATGTTGTGATTTTCGCTCCTGAAGAAGAATGGGTTGTTGACCCGGAACGGTTTCAATCCAAAAGTCGTAATACTCCCTTTGGCGGCATGTCGGTGAAGGGAAAAGTCAAAATGACCTTGGTTGATGGTCGGTTGGTTTATGATGCTCGCTAACCCATGGGAAGGAAGCGCGTGAATTGGGGTATGATAGGCTTTTTTGTCGAAATGTGTGCGTTAACGTTATGGGTGGGTGGCTTGGTGGTGATTATTGCCATAGTCATTCCTGCTGTGTTTAATTCGTTTGGAATGGAACCGGCCGGCCGGTTCTTACGTCGAGTATTTGATGGGTATGGATATCTGAATCTCGGTATATTACTGGTTCTCAGTCTTGTGGCTTTTCTTCGTTTTCGAACGTATGGCCAAGATCCCTTCTCATGTATTCACTGTGACCACCGGGGAATGGTGGCTTCTTGGTGGAATGTTCGTGGTGACGGTTGGAATTCTTGGAATCTTAGGACCCCAAGCCGTAGTCTTACAAGAGCAAGCCTTTGAATCCATATCCAAAGAAGAAAAAGAATTAGCTTACGATCAATTCTTTCGCTTGCACATGATCGTTCGGGCATTACATCTTGTGAATGTCGGACTAGCATTTTCTTTATTTATTCTGAAATTACGGAAAACCCTTGTTCGTCATTTTGCCGATGCCCGTTGAAATAATTTTTTGTCCATAAAAATATGATGAGACAAAATAGAAAAAGGTGATGATATGAAGGACGCGGTATTAGCCTTAGCCGATGGCACAGTGTTTAAAGGACAAGCTCTAGGCTTTAAGGGCGAAGCTGTTGGAGAAGTCGTCTTTAATACCGCTATGACCGGGTATCAGGAAATTCTGACAGACCCCTCCTATAAAGGCCAGATTGTGTTGATGACGAGCACACAAATTGGAAATTATGGTGTAACACCGGATGATGATGAATCTCACCGGGTGTGGGCTGAAGGATTTATTGTACGAGAAGCCTCCAAACGGATGAGTAATTGGCGCGGGCAACAATCTTTTGAAGAATATTTACTCCAACATGAAATTGTGAGTATTCAAGGGATTGATACCCGTGCGCTAACAAGCCATTTACGAGAGAAGGGCTCTCAAATGGGCGTGATTTCTCATCTAAATTTGGAGGAAGCTTCCTTATGTGCGAAAGCCCAGGCCTCACCCTCTATTGTCGGTCGGGATTTGGTACATGAAGTGACGTGTCCGTCTTCATATCAATGGTCAAAGGGAACTATGGACATCCACTCTGAGACGAATGGCTCTTCTCTTTCTCAACAAGTGGCACCCTTTTCTTCTTATAAAGTCGTGGTCATGGATTTTGGGGTTAAGCATCATATTCTTCGGAGTTTAGTGGATGTGGGATGCCAGGTTCAGGTCGTGCCAGCCTCCACAAGTGCTGACGATATTCGCCAATTACAACCTGATGGCCTGTTCTTATCTAACGGCCCGGGAGATCCTGAAGGCGTTTCCTATGCCGTGAAAACGGTCAAAGCGCTACTTGATTGGAAGCCGATATTTGGTATTTGCTTAGGGCATCAGATTTTGGGATTGGCCTTAGGCCTGGCCACTCATAAGTTGCCATTTGGACATCACGGGGCAAACCATCCAGTAATGGATCTTCGGACAAGAAAGATTGAAATTACTTCCCAGAACCATAATTTTGCGGTAACACTTCCTCACAAAGAACAAGAAGAAACACTCTGGGATACTCAACGATTTGATACATCTATTGGCAGGATGGAAGTCACTCACCGAAGTCTGAACGATGGATGTTGTGAAGGGATGGTTGGGCTGGATAGTCCGATTCTTTCTGTTCAATATCATCCGGAAGCTTCGCCGGGACCTCATGATTCATCCTATCTCTTTCAACAATTTGTCGACATGATGAAAGGCTAGATATATGGGTAACAGGCTAAGATGGGCTCTCCTATTTCTATTAGTCTTAGGTGGGTGCATTCATATTGATGTATTTTCCGGCAGAGGGGCCTTGCGGGAAACTTCAATATCGGGAGAAGGCCCTGACAAGATTCTTTTAATTGATATCTCAGGGGCTTTAACGACCAGCAAGGACTCCGGGCTTTTCTCTGAACCCAGTCTCCCAGCTCGACTCAAAGAAGAATTAACCAAAGCCGAGAAAGACGATCACATTAAAGCCATTGTGCTTCGTATTAATACACCTGGGGGAACCGTGACATCCTCAGATATTCTGTATCACGAGCTTCAGAAATTTAAACAAAAGCGAAAGGTGCCAATTATCACATCGATTATGGATTTAGGAACTTCCGGTGGCTATTACGTGGCAATGGCCTCTGACTATATTTTTGCCCATCCCTCGACTATCACGGGAAGCATTGGTGTGATCATGCTGACACTCAATGCGCAGGGATTAATGGAAAAAGTTGGGATTCAACCTACGGCAATCGTATCAGGTCCTAAGAAATCAATGGGATCCCCTTTTCGCTCCATGAATGAGGAAGAACGAGAAATTTTCCAAGACATCATTGACAGATTATATGCCCGCTTTCTTGCTGTGGTGGAACAAGGAAGACCTGAGTTAAATACGACACAGATTCGGCAATTGGCTGATGGGCGAATTTATACTGCGGATATTGCCAAAGCCGAAGGATTGATTGATGAGATTGGCTATTTGGATGATGCGATCGAACGTGCGAAAGAGCAGCGCGCAGCTAACCGATGCGCAAGTGGTCACCTACACGAGAAATAGTCGTGAGACCCACCAGAATATTTATTCTCATTTTGAGCCTCCTACGATAGGACAATTGGGATTTCCCTCAACTCAATGCGAATACCGTACTGGGGGCTTTACACGGTGGAACTCCTCAGATGATGTATATGTGGATTCCTTAATCCCATAGAGTTGTTGAATGAATCACTCATTACCATTCCAACGATGTTCCCGAAAAAATCGAAGGATAGCCCAATACGTCTGTCTTGGCATTATTTGCTTGCTTGCCGTGTCCTGTCATAAAGCACCGGGCACCGCACGCGATCAATTAATTTATATTTCCGAAGAAAAAGAAATTGCTTTGGGTCTTTCGGCATTTCGGGAAATACTGAAAAATGCTCGCTTAAGTAGGGACCCAAAAGTCACACTTATGGTGAATCGTGTTGGACGACGAATCGCGAAAGTTGCCAATAAGCCAGAATATGTGTGGGAATTTATAGTCATTCAGGATGACGACCAGGTTAATGCTTTTGCTCTTCCAGGTGGAAAAGTGGCGGTGTTTACCGGAATTTTAAAATACACTAAAACTGAAGCCGGGTTAGCAACGGTCATGGCTCATGAAGTAGCGCATGCCCTTCAGCGACATGGTGCCGAACGCTATAGTCGAGGAATCCTCGAACAGATTGCTCAAATTGGAGCCCTAGCCGGAGCGGCGGCTGGAGGGATTGATCCTGGTATGGCTATTGGGGCGATGAGTGCCTATGGTGTGGGGGTGGCCTTGCCTAATTCTCGTGAGCAGGAATCCGAGGCTGATTTTATTGGTTTGCAATTAATGGCGAAAGCCGGATATGACCCACGAGAAGCTGTCCCGTTTTGGGAACGGATGAGCGGTTGCCCAAGAAAAATGATCGGGAGATTTTGTTTTCGTACCCAAAATTCCGTTCCTGAGTTTTTGTCCACGCATCCGTCAGATATCACACGAATTAATCAGATAGAAGCATGGATTCCGCAAGCTATGAGATATTATCATCCAGGGCCGACAGATTCGACGACAGATAGCAAATCAAATCCTATTCTATAATATTAATGGAATTTTCCTGAGCAGATTGTATGCCTCGTCGAAATGATATCAAGCGTATTTTTTTAATAGGGTCTGGTCCTATCGTCATTGGGCAGGGTTGTGAATTTGATTATTCCGGGACCCAAGCCTGCAAAGCCCTCAAAGAAGAAGGCTATGAAGTCGTGCTACTGAACAGCAATCCCGCCACTATCATGACTGATCCAGATCTTGCAGATCGCACGTATGTTGAGCCCATTACCGTAGAGGTCGTTGAAGCCATTTTTGAACGAGATCGGCCGGATGCGCTCCTGCCCACTATGGGTGGCCAAACGGCTTTGAACGTGACGGTCGAATTAACCAAAAAAGGAATTTTGGAAAAATATGGAGTTACCCTGATTGGCGCATCGTATGCCTCCATTCAAAAAGCTGAAGATCGAGACCTTTTTAAACAAGCCATAGAACGAATTGGCCTCAAAACGGCTGCAAGTGGATCGATACGATCACGAGAAGACGCACTCCAACTGATTGATGAGATCGGGTTCCCGGCCATTGTGCGCCCCTCATTTACCCTCGGTGGGGCAGGGGGAAATATTGCCTACAATCGGGAGGAGTTTGATCGATTTATCGATTGGGCATTAGTAACAAGCCCTGTTGGCCAGGTTCTTGTTGAAAAATCCCTATTAGGATGGAAGGAATATGAATTAGAGGTGATGCGGGACTCCAAAGATAATGTCGTCATTGTCTGTCCCATTGAGAATGTAGATCCAATGGGTGTGCATACCGGCGATAGCATTACAGTGGCACCAGCGATGACCTTATCGGATAAAGAATATCAATATATGCGTGATGCGGCGATACGGATTATTCGCGAAATTGGCGTGGAGACGGGCGGCTCGAATATTCAATTTGCCGTGAATCCGGATAACGGAGAACTCATCGTCATTGAAATGAACCCTCGGGTATCTCGTAGTTCTGCATTGGCCTCAAAAGCCACCGGATTTCCTATTGCCAAAATTGCTGCAAAGCTGGCCGTGGGGTATACCCTTGATGAAATTCCCAATGATATTACCCAAGTCACGAAAGCCTGTTTTGAACCCACCATTGATTATGTGGTGGTCAAAATTCCACGCTTTACGTTTGAGAAATTTGAAGGAATTGACCGTACGCTTACGACCCATATGAAATCCGTGGGAGAAGCTATGGCCTTAGGAGGAACGTTTAAGGAAGCGTTACAAAAGGCTATTCGGTCTCTTGAAACGGATCGCTATGGTCTAGTGTCTTTACACGGGCTGGATGGCAAACAAGAGACCAGTTCTGTCCATCACCCACTCTTTGACACAATTCACACAGCACTTCGGATGCCAACGACTGACCGGCTGTGGCACATAGCTGATGCCTTTAGGATTGGAATGTCTGTTGAGGATGTGCATCAACGAACGAAAATTGATCCCTGGTTTTTAGATGAAATCCAGCAAATCATAAGATTTGAAAGCCAATGGGTACTCGCTTGTCAGGCATATCTAGGAAGTGACTCTAGGACAGAGAAACCGGTTGGGTTACCTGATGCCTTGGTCTCTTTGCTCACTCAGGCAAAAAAACTAGGATTTTCGGACCAACGACTAGGGCAATTGATCGGACGCCATGAAGATTGGATTCGCCACGCACGAAAGAGTGCAAATGCCGATCCAGTGACCGTATTCAAGCGAGTAGACACCTGTGGAGGGGAATTTGAAGCTCACACGCCTTATTTATATTCCTCATCGGGTACAAGCTGTGAAGCCTACCCAACCCAACACCGAAAAATCATGGTATTAGGTGGGGGCCCCAATCGCATCGGGCAAGGCATCGAATTTGATTATTGTTGTGTTCATGCGGCTATGGCTTTGCGCGAAGAAGGGATTGAGACCATCATGGTCAATTGTAATCCGGAAACGGTTAGCACGGATTATGATATTTCGGACCGATTATACTTTGAACCCCTGACCCAAGAAGACGTCTTACGAATTATCGAAACCGAACAGCCTGAAGGCGTCGTTGTGCAATTTGGAGGACAAACCCCCCTTAAATTGGCCGTACCCTTGGCAGAAAAAGGCGTTAGGATTGTCGGAACCCAACCAGATGCTATTGACCGTGCTGAAGATCGAAAACGTTTCAGTGACATGTTAACCGAGTTAGGGTTGAAACAACCCCAAAACGGGACAGCACGCTCTTCACATGAAGCACATATTATTGCCGTCAATATTGGCTTTCCTGTCATGGTCCGTCCATCCTATGTATTGGGTGGACGTGCCATGGAAATTCTTTATGATGCGGAATCTCTAGATCGCTACCTTCAGAAAACGTCATTTGATTTGGGGTCCCATCCATTGCTCATTGATGATTATATAGAAGATGCGATTGAGGTTGATGTCGACGCGATTGCAGACGGAATAGATGTCGTCGTGGCAGGCATTATGGAACATGTGGAAATGGCGGGCATTCATTCTGGAGACTCGGCATGTTCATTGCCCCCACATACCCTTCCTGCAAACATCATTCATATCATTCAACAACAGACCGTTCTTTTAGCCAAAGAACTCCAAGTCATAGGATTAATGAACATCCAATATGCCGTAAAAGAGGATCAGGTCTTTATCTTAGAAGTCAATCCTCGTGCATCTCGAACCGTTCCCTTTGTGAGTAAAGCCATTGGCGTACCATTAGCAAAATTGGCGATGAAGGTCATGGCCGGACGAACATTACGAGATTTGGGCTTTCTTCAAGTACCTCAATGCTCTCACATCGCCATAAAAGAAGCGGTGTTTCCGTTTACCAAACTCGGGGTTTCCGATGTGTTATTAGGACCCGAAATGCGTTCTACCGGTGAGGTTATGGGAATCGATCAAAGCTTCGGATGGGCTTTTGCCAAATCGCAAGCTGCGGCAGGAATGGCGATGCCCTTGAGTGGGACTGCACTCATAAGCGTGAAAGATGGAGATAAGTCGGCTGCTCTTGGATTAGCCCAATGCCTGGTTCAGCTAGGTTTTTCGATTAAGGCGACCAAGGGGACGGCTGCCTTCCTACAACAACATGCAATCCCGGTTCAGGCGGTGAACAAGATCAAAGAAGGGCGTCCACATATTGGAGACTTGATTAAAAATAAGGAGCTGGCCATGGTGATTAATACGGTTGGCGATAAAGAATCACAAGAAGATTCGGCTCCCATTCGAACGGCCGCCGTGTTTGGGGGTATTCCCTATTTTACGACGATGCAAGGAGCACAAGCGGCTGTCTTTGGCATTGAGGCCATGAAAAAAACAGCGATGACCGTGAAAAGTTTGCAGGAGTACCATCATACCAATGGTTAAATATGGTCTAAAAATATTATCGTCGCTCATAGCAAATTATTGACAATTGTTGGAGTTGCAGATTATGAAATTTCCCATGACGAAAAAGGGCTATGAAGCCCTACAAGGCGAACTCACTCGTCTGCGGCGAGAAGAACGGCCCAAAGTCATTCAAGCCATTACTGAAGCTCGCGAACATGGTGATTTAAAGGAAAATGCCGAGTATAAAGCGGCAAAAGAACATCAACAATTTATTAACACTCGAATGGCCGAATTGGAACATAAGTTGGGTAGTGCTCAAGTTGTTGAAATCTCGAGTGGTGAATGCGAAACCATTGTTTTTGGAGTGACCGTTTCCTTATTAAATATGGAGTCTCAAGAAGGAAAACGATACACCCTAGTGGGCGAGGATGAAGCTGATATAAAAAATGGGTCAATTTCCGTGCAGTCTCCCATTGGTCGAGCATTAATTGGCCACCGTGTAGGCGACATTGTGGAAGTACATCGACCGGCCGGAATGATTGAATATGAAATTCAATCGATTTGCTTTAAGGAGAGTTCTTAATGCCATCAGCCATTTCATTGGTGACCCTTCTAACAGATTTTGGAGAAACAGATTATTTCGTTCCCAGCATGAAAGGGGTCATGTTGGGGATTAATCCTCAAATACGAATTCTCGATCTCACTCATCGTATTCCGCCTCATGGTATTGAACAGGCGGCGTTTTTCTTGAAATCTTGTTATGAGTATTATCCCGATGGGACCGTGCATGTGGTAGTGGTCGACCCGGATGTAGGAAGTGATCGGCGAGCCCTGATTGTTTCCACAGCACGTTACTTTTTTGTGGCGCCAGACAATGGTGTCTTGAGTTATATCTTCAAAGAAGAGGCCTCTGTAGAAGTTCGGGGAATTGAGAATAAACAGTACAGGCTGGATTCAGCAGGAGCCACATTTGACGGCCGGGATTTGTTTGCGCCATCCGCAGCCTGGTTAACAAAGGGGCAAGTACCTGGTTCCTACGGACGGTTAATCCATGATTATGTCACATTTCCTGATGACCCCCCAAAAATGCAGCAACAAAGCCTCCAAGGGCGCATTATCTATATTGATCATTTTGGAAACGCGATCACCAACATCACGCCAACTGAGATGGAAACCTTTCGATCAGTGACCAAACAAGAATGTGTTGGTCTCACGGTTGGAGATATGGCGATCAAAGGTCTCAAAACATTTTATGGAGAAGGGGCTACGGGTCTTCCAGAAATTTTAATCAATAGTAACGGGCACCTTGAAATCTTTATCAAGCAAGGCCGAGCCGTAGATCGCTGCGGATTACAGGTGGGCCAAAGGGTAGAATTAATCTAAGGCATTCCTTTCAGGGCAAGCCAGGAAGACCTGGCATCAAGAATGTTTTGTATTCAAGATATTTTCATCTGTACTTTTTGATGCGCGGACAACGGAAATGGCAACTTTGATAATGTCGACCATTTGCTTTAACTCTTGTACTGTTGATGAAAGGGGCGGCATAAGAATCATGGTATTGCCGATTGGCCGGATAAGAAGACCCAGTGTTCGAGCCGTTAAGGTCACTCGATGCCCAATCCGGTCGATCACTGAAAATGGTGCTTTGGTTTGTTGATTCTGAACTAACTCGATGCCCACCATATATCCGCATTGACGGATATCTCCAACCCATGGGTCGCTTGCAAGTGTCTTAAGGAAAGCGGAAAACTTTGAAGTGCGCCGTTGAACTTTGGTCAACGTTCGTTCAGTTTTAAAAATGGAGAGATTTGCCAGGGCAACCGCACATCCCAAAGGATTCCCAGTGTAACTATGGCCGTGAAAAAACGTTTTCCCTTCGTTCGGCTCGCCCAAAAATGCGGAATAGATCTCATCGGTGGCCAATGTTGCGGCTAAGGGAAGATAGCCACCCGTTAATCCTTTCGCGATGGCCATAATGTCCGGACTAACCGATTCATGCTCACAGGCAAACATGCGACCAGTTCGGCCAAATCCGGTCGCCACTTCATCGGCAATAAATAAGACGTGATATTGCCGACACAGTTCTCGAAGACGTTTAAGATACCCTGGGGGAGATGGGATGAGCCCGGCTACCCCTTGGACCATAGGTTCCACAATGACTCCTGCAATTTCCTCATGTTTTTCCTGGAGAAGCCTTTCAAGTGGATCTACACAGGCCATATGACATTGTGGAAATTGCAAATTAAGTGGACAACGATAACAGTAGGGTGCATCAAAAGAATGTCGGCCGGGAAAGAGCAGTGAAGAAAATGGCTTTTGAAACAGCTCTATGCCACTCAGACTCATGCCTCCAACTGTGTCACCATGATAGGCCAAGCTAAGATGGATGAACTGGGTTTTCCGTGGTTGAGGTGAAGGACATTGCTGCCAATATTGTATGGCCATCTTGAGTGCGACCTCGACAGCCGTGGATCCATTATCGGAAAAAAATACTTTTCTGAGGCCCTTTGGAGCTATATTAATCAAGGCTTTCGCCAGTTGAATGGCTGGGGGATGAGAAAGTCCTAAGAGCGTGGTATGTGCAATTTGTGTGAGTTGGTGGCGAATAGCCTGATCGATTGTTGGGTGCCGATGTCCATGAAGGTTGACCCAAATGGATGATGTCCCATCCAAATAGGCATTGCCTTCGACATCATAGACGAAAGTCCCTTTGCCTCGACTGATAATAAGAGGTGGTTGCTTTTCCCATTCCTGCATTTGGGTAAAGGGATGCCACACATAGGAGCGAGCGTCTTTTTGCAATTGCATGATGGACTGGGCTGGTTGCTTCGACATTTTCTGCGAATGATCTTAGAGAAACCTGATAAATTTTGACAACCTTTTAGCGCCTCACTACAATCACAGACACTCCGAATGCATAAGACCTTCCCGCAAACCCACATACGAAATTTCTCAATTATTGCTCACATTGATCACGGCAAATCGACGTTGGCCGATCGGTTTTTGGAAATGACCGGAGCGGTCTCTCAACGTGAATTTCGCGCCCAATACCTTGATGACATGGATTTAGAGCGTGAACGTGGAATTACCATAAAAGCGCATGCTGTGGCCACTCAATTTCGAACCTCGAAAGGGGAGACCTACCTCTTCAATTTGATCGATACTCCCGGGACATGTTGATTTTGCCTATGAAGTCTCCAGGAGTCTAGCAGCCTGTGAAGGCGCCCTTTTATTGATTGATGCGACTCAAGGCGTCGAAGCTCAAACCATCGCGAACGCCTACTTAGCGATTGCCAACGATTTAGTCATTATTCCCGTCATTAATAAGATTGATTTAGCCAGTGCCGATGTGGAGGGCGTGAGAACTCAAATCCGTGATGTCTTGGGTCTTTCTGAGCATGAAGCATTCCTTGTGAGTGCTAAAGATGGGCGGGGAGTTCAAGAAGTCCTTGAAGGTATTGTGGATATTATTCCCGCTCCGACCGGGTCACCTGATGAGCCATTGAAGGCCTTGATTTTTGATTCCTGGTTTGACAATTACCAAGGTGCCATTGTTTTGCTCCGTGTGATGGATGGAACCGTTCGCCAGAATATGATGATAAAAATGATGTCGTCGGGACGAGAGTTCGAAGTCTTAGAAGTCGGTATGTTCACTCCTAAGCGAACCAAAGTTTCACAACTTGGGCCAGGTGAGGTGGGATATATTTGCGCAGGCATGAAGGAACTTTCTGATACGAAGATCGGGGATACGATTACGGATCCGAAGCGACCGACAACCATGCCATTGCCTGGCTATCAGGACGTGAAGCCCGTGGTCTTTTGTGGGCTCTATACAACGGATAACGCCAAATTTGAGGATCTCCGTGACTCCTTGGAAAAATTACAGCTCAATGATACCTCGTTTGTCTATGAACCTGAAACGTCACTGGCCTTGGGTTTCGGTTTTCGATGCGGGTTTTTGGGCCTGCTGCATATGGAAATCATTCGAGAACGTTTGGAGCGAGAATATGCTCTCGATCTCATTAGTACGGCGCCGACGGTGGTGTATCGTGTGCATTCCATAAAGGGTAATGTAATCGATATCGATAATCCTTCCAAACTTCCTGACCCTTCTCAAATTGAGCGAATAGAAGAACCCTTTATTAAGGCAACAATCATTGTTCCGGAACAGTATATTGGGAATATCCTTCAGCTTTGTCAGGAGCGTCGGGGAATTCAGGTCGGGTTAAGCTATCTTGATCCCACCCGGGCCATGTTGACCTATGAGCTGCCTTTAAATGAAATTGTGTTAGACTTTTATGATCGTTTGAAATCTCGAACCCAAGGCTATGCATCCTTAGACTATGAATTGCTGGGATATCGGAAATCTGATTTAGAGAAGCTCGATTTATTACTCAATGGAGAAACCGTCGATGCTTTGTCAATCATTGCCCACAAGGACAAAGTCACCAGTCGCGGACGACAATTAGCCGAAAAAATGAAAGAACTCATCCCGAAACAAATGTTTGAAATTGCCATACAAGCCGCTATCGGGAAACGAGTCATTGCGAGAGAAACTATAGGCGCGATCAAGAAAAATGTGACCGCAAAATGTTATGGTGGGGATATTTCCCGAAAGCGGAAATTATGGGAGAAGCAAAAGGAAGGGAAAAAACGTATGAAACAAATAGGTCGGGTGGAAGTGCCTCAAGAAGCGTTTCTGGCCATTCTTAAGACGGACCCGAGTTAAATCACCGATGTCACATAAAGAGCCACAGCCATCAAACGCAAAGGAAACTCCAGATACGAATCTTGAGAAGTCTCATTCCGAAGCTTCCGCGAACTCAGAAAGCGCACCTTCTACAAAATCCATCATCCGGGAATATGCCGAAGCCCTTATCATTGCCATTATCTTAGCCCTAACCATCCGCGTGTTTGTGGTTCAAGCCTTTAAAATTCCCTCAGGGTCCATGATCCCTACGCTGCTCATTGGCGATCATATTCTTGTTTCAAAATTAGCCTATGGATTTCAATTGCCGAAAGATTGTGAATTTCAACTGGCATTTCCGCCCGTCACCTGTTTTTCCTCCACGATTGTGATGGACTTAGACTCCCCTCAACGTGGAGATGTCATCGTGTTCAGATATCCTGAAGATGAAAATAAAGATTTCATTAAACGAGTGATCGGAACTCCTGGTGATGTCATTGAAATTCACAATAAAAAAATTCTCGTTAATGGAGAACATTTTATTGATAAAGATTTTACCCAAAGAGTTGATCCGGGAATTATTGATGGCCGTATCAATCAGCGTGATAATTTAGGTCCATTAACCGTCCCCCCTGACTCCTATTTTGTGATGGGGAGATAATCGCGATCAAAGCCTTGACAGTCGTTTTTGGGGTTTTGTGAAAATGAATAAAATTAAAGGCCGCGCTTTCCTAGTATACTGGTCATGGAACGGGCAAGGATCATGGGCGGATTGGATCCGCTGGAATCGAATTGGGAAAAGTATTGAATAAGCGTTTTTTGAGGTCTGACCTAGCCGTTCTTTCCCTTAATAGTGCGTTCGAATGAAAACCCCTTCTCCTGTTCCATCGATTCCCTCTCGAAAACTGAAGACCTACCTTCGTCGCTTCTCTCAAACAAAAATATTAGTACTCGGCGATCTCATTCTTGATCATTATATTTGGGGAACGGTGAATCGTGTCTCCCCTGAAGCTCCCGTCCCGGTTGTGCATGTGAATTCTGAATCATATCGGATGGGTGGAGCCGCCAATGTCTATCATAATATCGTCACACTAGGCGGTCAGGTTGAACTCTGTGGCGTCATTGGCGATGATCCGTATGGAAAACAGATAGTAAATGATATTCGTAAGGCATCAAAACCATCTCCTGGAATCTTCATCGATAAAAGCCGACCGACCATAAAAAAAACCAGAGTCATTGCCCACAACCAGCAAATTGTTCGATTTGATGTCGAACAACGGGATCCGATCTCTAAGGCAATTGAACAGAAAATTGTCCGGCATGTAGCCACTCGCCTTCCCGATCTTTCTTGCATTGTCATTTCAGATTATGCCAAAGGTCTTATTACGGAAGAACTCATGCATCACATTCCAAAACTGGCCAAGCAATATGGAGTACCGATAATTGTTGACCCAAAAGTTGAACACATGCCTTACTATACCGGGGTGACCGTCATTACGCCCAATCACCTGGAAGCCAAGCAAGCGGCAGGATTTCTGCCTACACAAGATATCGCAATTGAACAGATCGGCAGTTCTCTCCAAAAACGACTGCAATGCCAAGCCGTGGTTATCACGAGGGGAGAAGAGGGAATGAGTATATTTGAACACAATGGGCGTTCTTGGACTATTCCAGCAGTCGCTCGACAAGTTTATGATGTCACTGGAGCCGGCGATACTGTTATCAGCACGTTAGCTTTAGCCTTAAGTGCAAAGGCTTCAATCGCAGATGCTGCGGTGTTAGCCAATCAAGCCGCCGGTATTGTGGTAGGAATGGTTGGGACCGCGACGGTCACACCATCTCAGCTTCAAAAGGTGTTGACGCATGACCTCTCCTGAGTCCATGGTGAGTGTGTGCATTCCGGCTCGTCAGGGCTCATCTCGATTCCCCGGCAAACCCCTCGCACAGTTGGCAGGGAAGCCATTGATTCAACATGTTTATGAAGCCGCCCGGCAGGTGTCCCAAGTAGGGCAAATCATCGTCGTAACCGACCACGATGCTATTCTCCAAACCGTAAAAGACTTTGGCGGTGAAGTTTGTCTTGTCACCGAACCGTGTCGGACGGGAACCGACCGAGTGGCGAAAGCGGCATCTCAATTGACCCACGATGTGGTCGTGAATTTACAGGCCGATGAAGTTCTTCTTCACCCCGGCTTACTGAGCGATCTTATTCAACCATTTTTGCACTCAGGTGCCGGCATCGGCACATTAAAGAGAAAACTTCACCAGGGAGAAGAGAGAGAGAATCCCTCGATTGTGAAAGTCGTTACGGACAAACATGGACGCGCCTTGTATTTTTCGCGTAGTGCGGTGCCATGTTGGCGAGACGGTATTCCTGCCGGGACCGACTCTGCCGCCTGGATGCATTTGGGAATCTATATTTTTCAAAAGGCTGCCTTACAACAATTTAGCGAACTTCCCAGTGGGTTTCTTGAAGAAGCCGAGAAATTAGAGCAACTTCGAGCCTTAGAATATGGAATGCCCATTATGGTGTGGGAGACGGCGCATGAATCCCTTCGCATCGATACTCCCGAAGATCTAGTCATGGCAGAATCTTTTCTGTTAGCGAAATAGGGGAGTGTCACAAGAGCCAAATCCGGTATGTGTGAGAGGGTTGAAAAGAGACAGAGCAATATGGTGAAGTCTTGGGTAGTCCACGTTCTTTTTACCAATACCATCCGTAGTCTGAACTATGAGTAAATTTATTTTCATCACAGGTGGGGTCGTTTCATCCCTGGGGAAAGGGCTTTCATCTGCAGCCATTGGTCACCTATTGGAAAGCCGGGGAATGACCATTACATTCTTGAAACTGGATCCGTATATCAACGTGGATCCCGGCACCATGAATCCCTATCAGCATGGGGAAGTTTATGTCACCGACGATGGTGCTGAAACGGATTTGGATCTAGGGCATTACGAACGATTTACCACGGTTCATTTGAGTCGAGAAAATAATTGTACGACGGGTCGGATTTATGAGTCTGTGATTCAAAAAGAACGAAAAGGGGAATATCTTGGAGCGACAGTGCAGGTGGTTCCCCATATTACCGATGCCATCAAGCAAGCGATTATGAATGTCGCTCATGATGTTGATGTTGTGATCGTTGAAATCGGTGGAACGGTCGGGGATATTGAAAGCCTCCCATTTTTAGAGGCCATTCGCCAGATGCCCTATGATATCGGTCGCGAAAATGTGTTGTATATTCATCTGACTTTAGTGCTCTATATCAGTACGGCAGGGGAACTCAAAACCAAGCCAACGCAGCATTCCGTGAATAAATTACGAGAAATCGGGATACAGCCACATATTTTGTTGTGTCGGACTGACCGGTATCTCCCTCCAAGCGTCAAAGATAAAATCGCCATGTTTTGCAACGTGGAAAAAGACTCCGTCATTACTGCCAAGGACGTGGAGTCTATTTATGAGGTTCCCGTTGTCTTAAGAAAAGAAGGGCTTGGATGAACTCATCGTTCGCTTGCTCAAGCTCGAAACCGGACCACCCAATCTACGTGAATGGGATATGTTAGTTCAAAAAATCAAACGGCCCAGGCATGAAGTGACCATCGCGCTTGTCGGAAAATATGTCGAATCTCGTGAATCCTACAAAAGTTTGTCCGAAGCTCTGGTTCATGGCGGTTTGCGGGACGAGACCAGCGTGAAGATTCAGTGGGTAGAGTCTGGTGAAATTGAAAGAAATGGCCCGGAACGGCTCCTCGCCGATGTGGATGGCGTCATTATTCCTGGAGGATTCGGCATTCGTGGGATCGAAGGAAAAGTGGAGACGATCCGTTATGTGCGAGAGAAAAATATCCCCTTTTTCGGGATTTGTCTTGGGATGCAATGTGCGGTCATTGAAATTGCACGACACCTTGCAGGATTAGAAAAAGCCAATAGTTCGGAATTCAATCCCGAGACCCCTCATGCCGTTATTGATTTACTGCCTGAGCAACGATCCATTCAGGACAAAGGCGGGACTATGCGATTGGGCGCTTTTCCCTGCAAGCTGGTTTCTGGAACATTGGCGTCGACGGCCTACGAACAATCTGACATCCAGGAACGGCATCGCCATCGGTATGAATTTAATAATGATTACCTTGAAGCGTTAACCTCAAAAGGCTTAATCGTTAGCGGGACATCTCCTGATGGTAAGCTTGTGGAAATTGTTGAATTACAAGGGCACCCATGGTTTGTCGGTACACAATTTCACCCCGAATTTCACTCCCGGCTGTGTTCGCCACATCCACTGTTTACAGCCTTCATTGGGGCTGCGCTTCAACGAAAATTCGGTACATAGCCGACCCGATTACTTATGACTCCGCCACCTGAAGTACATATTGGCCCATTTGCGGTGGGTGGGAATTCTCCGCACATTTTGATTGCAGGTCCCTGTGTCATTGAAAGTGAAGCGATCGTTCTGGAAACCGCGACCGGGATTGCCAAAATTGCTCAAGAATTACATATTCCATATATCTTTAAGGCCTCATATGATAAAGCCAACCGGACCTCGATCTCTTCCTTTCGAGGATTGGGACTTTCCACTGGATTAAAAATTCTTAAAAAGGTTAAAGAAGAAGTCGGTGTTCCCATTCTCACCGACATTCACGAAGTTCAAGATGTGACTCAAGTTGCAGAAGTCGTCGATATCTTGCAGATCCCAGCCTTTCTTTGCCGGCAAACAGACTTGCTGTGTGCGGCAGCCAAATCTGGTCGCGTGGTCAATGTAAAAAAAGGGCAATTTTTATCACCGTGGGATATGAGTAATGTGGTGAAAAAACTTGAAGAGGCCGGAACCAAGAATATTTTCTTAACCGAACGAGGCTCAAGCTTTGGCTATCAAAATCTTGTTGTGGATATGCGCGCCCTGCCTGTCATGCGCGCCCTGGGCTATCCCGTGATTTTTGATGCGACTCATAGCGTGCAATTACCTGGTGGGGGAGGAACCTGTTCGTCGGGCCAACGGGAATTTGTGGCTCCATTAGCGAGGGCTGCTGCTGCAGTCGGATGTGATGGGTTTTTTATGGAAGTTCATCCTCATCCCGAGAATGCCTTATCCGATGGTCCCAATATGGTACCCTTAGAAAAATTACGTGGGCTGCTCGTTCAACTTCAAGCGATTTATGAAGTTTCAGGTAAGGGGAATTCTCAGCCTTTAACTTAATGTTTTGTATTAATTTTAAGAAAAAATGAATACCGTAGATACAATAAAACCCAAAACAAAAATTTCACGCTTAGAAATAGGGGAGTCAATCCTGAATCTTCCTAATTCGATTACGCTGCTGCGAATTTTTTTAATTCCGGTTTTTGTTTGGCTGTATTTAGAGCCTACGCCAGAACGTGCGCTATGGGCAGGAGTGGTCTTTGCCACTGCGGCTTTTACGGATTTTTTGGATGGCTATTTAGCGCGTCGAAGCGGGCAAATCACAAATCTTGGAAAATTACTTGATCCTGTTGCGGACAAACTGCTCGTGGCTTCTGGACTCATTCTTCTCGTGCAAGTTCAGCAGGTAGCAGTATGGTTAGCGATCGTAATGATTGCACGAGAATTGATTGTCACCGGAGCAAGAGCCGTGGCAGCTAAAGAGGGCTTTATCGTTCCGGCCGATTCACTTGGGAAATTTAAAGTTATAGGTCAAATTGGTGGCATTCTGTGTTTAATTTTTCAAGGGGCTTGGCTTGAAGCCCACGCTTTCCTTTCTTCAGTTGGCATCACCCTTCTTTATGTGGCTCTTGTGCTCTCGCTTGTCTCAGGCTGGCGATACCTCGTTCTTATCTTTAAAAAGTTAAGCCCCACATACTGGTAGCCCAATCAATTTGAGGCCAAGGGGGAATGCTATTGTATATTTTATGGGCCATTGGCGCCTATGTTTTTGGCTCCATTCCGTTTGGGTTACTTGTAGCTCATGCATTGGGAGAGATAGATCCGCGAACCTCTGGAAGCAAAAATATCGGGTCTACCAATGTGCTGCGTGTTTCCGGGAAAAAAGCCGGGATTTTGACCCTGGTGGGGGATATTGGCAAAGGCGTCGTAGCCGCCGTCATTGCTCAAAGCCTTGGAGCTCCCAGGCCATGGGTTCTTCTTATAAGCTTTGCTGTCGTTTTTGGGCATATTTTTTCGGTCTTTCTTGCATTTAAGGGAGGAAAAGGTGTCGCCACAGCTATTGGCTCAGTTTTTGGCCTTGAGCCATTTCTTGGAACCTGCCTTGTGGGAATATGGATTGGGACTGTGATAATCTTTAAATATTCCTCAGGGGGAGCATTGGCTGCTTTTTTAGGGTTTCCCATTTTTGCGTATTTTTTAAATGAGGACTTTCAATTAATTCTCTTTTCTTTGAGCATTCTTGGATTAATTGTTTATAGCCATACCGAGAACATTGGTAGATTAATGAAGGGGACCGAACCCAAGATTAGCCTTACTTCTATTTGACATAATATTTATTATGCGACGTTACGGTATTTAAGGAAATACATGCGTTTTTCATTTAAAATAGCCATCCATTCAATAGTTTACGTAATTCTAACCGCAAGCCTGTCTTTCGCAAATACACTATCGGATAAAGAACTTCGAGGACTTCAAGCTCTAGAAGATATTCAGTTTACTATTACAAGCTTGGCCGAACGCGTCATGCCAACGGTTGTGAATATCACCCCTATTCGTGAAATCACTTCGTCTCAAGGATTTAAACGAAGAGGCTCATACGCACAAGGAAGTGGCTCAGGGGTCATTATTCGAGAAGATGGCATTATTGTGACGAATAATCATGTTGTGGGTGAAGACACCAGGGAGGCCGAAGTCCGCCTCTCCGATAAAACCCACGTTATCGCCCGCATCATTGGTAGAGACAAAGAAACCGACATTGCGGTTCTCAAAATCGAAACAGATCGAAAACTGCCTGCGGCGCAATTCGGAGATTCACGGTCATTAAAAGTCGGTCAGTGGGTACTGGCAGTGGGCAACCCGATGGGTCTGGACCGAACCGTCACCTTGGGGGTCATCAGCGGCATTGGACGTGAGCGGTTAAATTTGTCGAAATACGAAAATTTCATTCAAACCGATGCTGCCATTAACCCGGGAAATTCCGGGGGGCCATTGTTCAATCTTCGCGGTGAAGTCATTGGCATTAATACGGCCATCATTCATATGGCGCAAGGCATTGGATTTTCCATCCCAGCGGATATGGTGTCTCGTGTAGTCGATCAATTGGTAACACAGGGTCGTGTGGTCCGGGGTTGGCTGGGTGTGGGCATTCAAGCCTTAACGAAAGAGCTGTCTAAGCAATTTGGCATCAAAGAAGGTCAAGGTGTCCTGATCAATGAAGTCTATGAAGACGACCCAGCCTATGAGGCCGGAATCAAGCCAGGCGATATTATTCTCATGGTGGAGGATCAGCCCGTTGATTCACCGAATCAACTCTCCCGCCTCGTCGCTCAGGTGGGTCCCGGCGAAAAAGCTAAAATTCGTTTGCTCCGGGACGGTAAAGAAATGATTTACCATGTCCCGATGGCTGAACGGCCGGAGAAAACAACTCTTGCCTCACTCCCCTTGCAAAAATCTGAAGTAAAGTTAGGCCTGGACGTGCAAGCCCTCACTGCGGCCCTGGCTGAAGAATTTGAGCTCAAAGAAGCGGTGGGCGTCTTAGTCTCAAAGGTGGAGCGAGGGGGCCTCGCTCATTCAGAAGGGATTCAAGAAGGCGATTTCATCACCGAAGTCAATCGTCAACCCATCCGAAGCGTCGCGCAATTCTCGAAAGTGCTAGAGAAAGTCAAACCCGGGCAAACCGTCCTACTCCGAATTATCCGCAAAGCCCGCGCCTTCTTCATCGTCCTCAAAACCCAGCAGTAAAGCCAGACTTCACAGCAATCCCAATTGCACTTTGAGAATATGGTTTATGTCCAGCATTGTTTCGTGAGGAAGCATGCCGATTTTACTTAAAAGGCGCTCTTTTGACACCGTCATGATTTGATCAGCCATCGCTTTGGATCGCTGCTTCTGCACGGTAATATAGGCTTCACAGGGATAAAGTCTGCTGGTTTTACTGGTGGTGGGAATAACCTGGACACGGTTCATATGCGTATTCGAACTATCGTTACTCACAATCACGGCAAGCCGTGTTTTTCTAATTTCTCCACCTATGGAAGGATCAAAATTGACCCACCACACTTCACCGCGTTTCATCAAGACCATCACTGGCTAAATTGACAGTCCATTCATCTGCATCGTTTTCCCGTTCAGTGTCTTGAGCCATAGCCTGATAACTGGCATTAAGTTCGTCGTCAACGACATGAGGCCGTGCTAAATTGTCGAGAAATCGGCTAATTCGACCCTGGCCGATCTTGGCATGTAACCCGTTATAGACTTCTTCGGAAACCGTAATGGTTAATTTCTTTTGCATGATACGTACTATACGTGCTAAATACGTATATGTCAATCAATGATCATTTTAATCAGATTTTACACTTGTTTATTAGAAGTCCACCCTAAAAAAGCTGAAAGGCATCTTCCCTCGTCGTCATACCCGCAGTCCTCGTTCCCGTCATCCCTGCGTGTTTGTGGCAGGGATCTATCTGGCATTCCAATCTGCCCGAGCCTGCTGTTCGCTTCAAAGTGCGATTGTTGCTTCAAAAAAAAGGAGGAAATTCATTTCCGGAGTATTTCTCCTGGCCTTATTTCACTGAATACAGAGTAATAGGCTTTCCAACGGAATAAAGCAGGATTCGTTTATTGGAAAAACTCGCTAGAGTCATTATGGTGGAAAAGAAATTTCGTAATCGAATACGGCATAACGCGCCCAAACCTTAAAATTTATTTCAATTTTCGACGTTTAATGAAACTCACGCCATAGCCTATCACCGTATTTAGGCCAACTATTTTTATTTAAATTAAAAATGAATACTCCTCGCCCTATGAACTCTATACCTGCTGTATGCAACAAATGCGGATTTACTTTTACTTCTCCTTTTAGTCTTGGTAATAGCCGAAACTCTGAGATCCTAGATTGTAGTACCAATTGCCCAAAGTGCGGTGGTCATGCACGAATATTTGATAGCTTTACTGATTCGCAAGGTCGCCTACATATCCGAGACTTTTTCAACTATGTGCAACAACTCCAAGATGCCAAAAAGCTAATAGAATTAAAATCTAAGCTTGCAGCTGCGAATGACGCGATAACACCCGTAGAGCTTGCTGATTCTCTGGCTAAAATCGAGCCGGGTTTCGAAAATTTTAAAAGTGTAATTCAATCCATACCCGCAAGTTCACTTGCAAGTTTCATTCGTAATCTTTTATCAATCATTACCTTGGTAATCATGCTCCAAACTGGGCAAGCAACTGAAGAAAATCATGATGAAACCATGAGCGTGCAGCAAGCTCAATTCGAAC
>PVMK01124275.1_pt1 | contig 25684 bp, 24 predicted proteins | sample 1853481 | NCBI WGS metagenome assembly PVMK01 (sample SAMN08533507, study PRJNA380276) | Marine sediment metagenome, whole genome shotgun sequencing project.
CATCATAAAGACGATCACCACTCGAACGCAAGAGGCGAACATTCAGAACTCGCCCCTGTTGATCCACGGTTACAACAAAAACCGCTTTCGTGTTGTCACCGACACCGGTCGGTCGACGCCAATTTTCGCGCACCGCGCGCTGTATGGCCCCCTCGAATGAACCAAACAATTGTGTAGCTTCCCGAACCTCTGCCTCCGCGGCCGCCTTCTTACGCGTCTCCTCCTCCCTGGCAAGTCGTTCACGTTCAACCTGCTCTTTTCGAGCCCGCTCTTGTGCTTCACGCTTGCGCTGTTCTTCGACGCGCTTCTTCTCCTCGTCTTTGCGCTTTTTCTCAGCAACCAGCCGCTGCTTTTCGACCTCTTCTGTCTTCTTCTTTTCCTCTTCCTGCTGGCGTTTGAGCTGTTCTATACGCTGCTCTTCCTCGGCAGTTTGTTTTTTGAGATCATCCAGTCGCTTTATCTCGTCTTCCTCCTTCTTCTTTTTCTCTTCCTCCCGCTTCAGGATTTCCTCTTCCTGTTTTTTGATCTCCTCTTCATCAACAATCTGCGCCTGGACAATCTCCGCCGGCGGCAAACCAGAGCTCTCGATTACATCCGGACCATTGACGAACCTGATAAACACGAACGCGGCGATGCCACCGTAAATCAGTATCGGCACTGCAAGCGCGGCGAGGCGGTCTTTCAGGGGCAGACTGTTACTTTTTTTACGCATCGATTTGAAAAGGCGACACAGACTATTCGTTACCGGCCTGGCTGGGAGGTTCGGTAATAAGGCTGACAGTATTTACACCCGCATTTTTCAGCAATACCATGGCCTGCAGAACGTCATCGTAAAAAGCACTGCGGTCTCCCCGTACGAGGAAATCCGCATAGGGGTTATTTCTAAGGTACGCAGTAGCATAGGCTTGCACTTCCTCAGGTGTCTTGGCCAAATCATCAACATATAGCTGTCCTTCAGCATCCACGGTCACAATCATCGGTTCCGGGGCGTCCGGGTTGGATTCTACCGGGTTTGCATCTGCCTGCGGTAAATCGATCTTGACCCCCTCGGTAAGCAGCGGCGCTGTAATCATAAAGATAATCAACAACACCAGCATAACGTCGATATACGGCACCACGTTGATGTCCGCCATTTGCTTGCGTTTGCGATCCCGGTAACTCATTACGTGTCAGAATTATCCAGTCAGGCCCCGATATTCAGCTTGATCGGCCCTGGTGAGACACCAGTTGCCGGTTCATGATGCTGAGAAACTCCTCTGTAAAAACCTCGTAGCGTCCTACCAGTTTCTCTACAAGGTGGGAAAACCGGTTATAGGCAATCACGGCCGGGATGGCCGCAAACAAACCCATCGCCGTAGCAATCAGGGCCTCGGCTATGCCGGGCGCCACGGACGCAATCGTCGCCTGCTGCTCCGACATACCCAGTGACATGAAGGAGTTCATGATTCCCCATACCGTACCAAACAACCCGACATAGGGACTCGTGGAACCCACCGTTGCCAGGAAAGAGAGATGTGCTTCCAGGTGCTCTATCTCCCGGCCGAGTTCCACCCGCATCGCACGGTGTACGGCATCCAGCGTATCAGTTCCGCCGGTCCCGCCGTTACTGAGACGAGCGAACTCACGGTAACCCGCAACAAACAACCCGGCCATGTCGGCATTTTCGCTATCCCGGCCGCCCCAATTCGAATAGAGTTTTTCCATGCTGCCACCCGACCAGAAATCGTCCTCGAACGAGTCAGCCTGGCGGCGCGCGTGCCGAAGCACCCGCCACTTGACCCCCATCGCGTAGAGCGACACCGCCGAAGCCAGGAACAGTACCAGCATGACCAACTGCACGGGTATGCTGGCGTCCACCATGAGCGTAATAATAGACATGCTACTTTCGTTCGCAGCCAGGTTTATGCCTGTTTCCATTTTTGAATCTCTGTAGAAATCTCGTCGGGGACGGCAGTCGGAGAAAAACTCTGACGATCGAGAACTGCCAGTTTTATGTCAGCGATGCATATCCGGTCGTCGCTACGGTGAATTTCCTGATGAACATCCATGCTGGCCCGGCCAAGCCGCGTCAACTCGACAGATATCACCAGTTCGTCGTTCAGGCGAGCCGGTAACAGATACTGCACGTTAACACTTCGAACTGCAAACACTACCGAAAGCTCATCCTGGATACGTTTCACATCCCAGCCCGCGGCTCGTAACAGGTCGCTGCGGCAACGCTCCAGGTATTTGAGATAGTTCGCATAATAGACCACGCCGGCTGCATCAGTATCCTCGTAGTACACCCTGGCACCGGAAGTAAATATCATTCGTTGAACAGGGCAGGCTGCCGGTCATCCGGCCCACCTCCCTTCAAGCCCAGATGAGACCACGCTGCCCTTGTAACAACCCGGCCACGCGGTGTTCTCATCATGAATCCCTGCTGAATCAGGTATGGCTCGATAACGTCCTCAATGGTGCCTCGTTCCTCGCCGATGGCCGCAGCCAGGCTATCAATTCCAACGGGCCCACCATCAAATTTCTCGACGATCGCCCTGAGCAGGCTGCGATCCATCACGTCCAGTCCCAGATGATCGACCTCCAGCATATCGAGTGCAGCGTTAGCGACATCCTCCGTAAGCTGCCCATCGGCCCTGATCTGGGCATAGTCCCGAGCCCGTCGTAACAGCCGGTTCGCGATGCGGGGGGTTCCCCGCGATCGCTTCGCCACCTGGGCGATTCCCTCGACGTCGGCGCTAACCCCGAGGATGCCGGACGATCGGGATACGATGCGCTCAAGATCAGCGGTATTGTAGTACTCGAGTCGCTGCACAATGCCAAAACGATCTCTCAACGGCGAGGTCAGCAAACCGGCCCTGGTCGTCGCCCCAATCAATGTGAAGGGCGGCAGCGACAATTTGACAGTACGCGCCGCAGGACCCTCACCGATGACGATATCAAGCTCGTAGTCCTCTAGTGCCGGATAGAGTATCTCCTCGACGACCGGACTAAGACGGTGGATTTCATCGACGAACAACACATCATGGGGCTCGAGGTTGGTGAGAATAGCGGCGAGGTCCCCTGCTCGTTCAAGGACAGGTCCCGATGTCTGCCGAATATTTACATCCAGTTCCCGGGCTATGATTATTGACAGCGTCGTCTTACCGAGGCCAGGCGGCCCGAACAGCAGCACATGATCCAGGGCTTCCCCACGCTCCTTCGCTGCCCGAATATAGATGTCCAACTGCTCTTTTAGTTTGGACTGGCCAACAAACTCATCGAACCTTTCCGGGCGGAGACTCCGGTCAATCCTGTCTTCATCCCCTTCCTGGCTCACCGGGTTGACCGGTCTGTCATTCATGCCGCGCCACCAGACAACTTCTTCAGCGCAGCGCGGATCAGTTCCTCGCTTCCGAGCCCACCGCTACCGGGTATCTCGTTGACACTGCGGGAAGCGTCCGCCGGCCTGTAGCCCAGCGCGATGAGCGCACCAATGGCATCCTGCCTGCTGCCCGGCACACCCGCTTCACCTCCGCCCGGGCTCGTGGCCAATGCAGAGAGGTCCATTTCTTTTTCCAGGCGGTCCTTCATCTCAACGACGAGCCGTTGCGCAGTTTTTGTTCCTATCCCGGGCACGGTGGTCAGCTGCTTGATATCCTCCTGCACAATGCAGACAAGAAAATCATCTGCCGATATCCCTGAAAGGATGGCCAGACCAACCCGCGGTCCTACCCCCCTGACTTTTAACAGGCTTCGAAACATATCTCGCTCAGCCGTCGTGCTGAAGCCATACAACAGTTGCGCATCCTCACGAACCACCAGGTGTGTGTAGAGGGCGGTTTCCTCACCATTGTCCGGCAGATCATAAAAGGTCGTCATCGGGGCTTCCAGTTCATAGCCCACCCCACCAACGTCGAGGATAATTACCGGCGGTTTCCTCTCACGCACAATGCCTTTCAACCAGGCAATCATGTCGCCGCCCTCGCAATCTTCTGCGCAACCTGGGCATGATGGATATGTGTAATGGCACAGGCCAGCGCATCAGAGGCATCCGCTTCAGGCGCCTCCGGCAATCCAAGCAACACCTTCATCATGTGCTGAACCTGTGTCTTGTCAGCCCTGCCGCGACCAACAACCGACTGCTTGATCTCGGTCGCGCTGTACTCAAAAATCTCAAGTCCCGCATTGACCCCCGCCAGCATCGCTGCACCCCGGGCGTGTCCCAGCACCAGCGCAGACTGCGGATTCCGTGCGACAAAGACTTTCTCAATTGCCATCGCATGCGGCTGGTACTCCCTTACAAGCTCGCTGATTCTTTCATAGATACGACCCAACCGGGCACCCAGGTCACCACGGGGCAACCGGATAGATTCCGCTGCAAGGCACAACAATCGGGAGCCCTGCTGGCTTACTATGCCGGCACCGGTGATCTGCGACCCCGGGTCGATCCCGATTACGCAAGCATCTTTCACGGCCTTTGATTCCTGGTCAGGCCTCACTCTGAAGAACCGAATCTGGAAAATCCGCGTTAGAGAACACATCGTGCACGTCGTCCAGTTCCTCCAGGGCGTCGATCAGTTTCAGCACCTTCAGGCCATTCTCTTCATCCACCGCGATCTCGACAGATGCCTGCTGAATAATCTCGGAAGACTCCGGTATCATTTCGGCCTCCGTCAGTGCGCCGACGACTGCGTGATATGCCTCCGGAGGCATCGTCACATGAACAGATCCGTCATCTGCTGTCTCGATGTCCTCGGCTCCGGCGTCAAGAACCACGTCCATAACAGCCTCTTCATCGTTTTCTGCCGGCAAAACCGCGAGCCCGATTTTTTCGAACAAGTAGGCCACGGACCCGTCAGTTCCCAGGTTACCACCATGCTTGGTGAAAGCATGCCTTACCTCGCTGACGGTCCGATTCCGGTTGTCGGTAGTACATTCAACCAGCAGCGCTATCCCGGAAGGCGCGTAACCTTCGTAGCGAATTTCTTCGTAATTGACACCATCGAGTTCCCCGGTGCCGCGCTTGATCGCACGTTCGACCGTATCACGGGTCATATTGACGCCGAGCGCCTTATCGATAGCGGTACGTAACCGGGGGTTCCCGGCCGGATCACCGCCGCCGGCACGTGCAGCAACCGTAATTTCCCGAATATGCTTGGTAAAGAGCTTACCCCGCTTTGCGTCCTGGGCCGCCTTGCGAAACTTGATATTTGCCCATTTACTGTGGCCAGCCATGCAAATGCCTCAATGGAATATTCCCGTCAGTTTAACATCGCACCCCGATGTTCCCAACTAAACTAGTGCTCTTTCAAGGTCTTCTACAGCAGCGCCCTTAATGCCAGCGCATTGGTCCACGACAGGACCCTGTCGACGGCCTGGGGGATCGGAATCCAGCCAAATTCCTGGTGCTCATCCTCGCTGAGTCTTATATCGCAGGCCTCCTGAAGACGAAGATAAAAAAGGTACTCCCGGTTTCTCGTTATACCCGGGGCATACAAGTGACGTGCCGACTCGAATATCTCGAAAGTGCGCACTATTCCCGTCGAGCGCACGACACCCTCTGCGATGCCGGTTTCCTCAGTTAATTCCCTGCTGGCAGCGGCCTCCGGGTCTTCGCCCGGTTCCAGCGAACCGGTCACCGACTGCCAGAAGATGGGGGGAGTGATACGCTGAAGCAGAAGGGCCGAGTCATCCGTATGCACCACGACCAGCACGGACTCGGGGCGTCGATAATGGGGCTGGCCAGCCATGATGAGTTAATGACTGACGATATTCAGGCGGAAGATGCCCCGGGCTCAGTGTCCTTGCCCAGGGCGCCCTTGCGCAGACGTATGTGCAAATCCCTCAACTGCATATCGTCAACGTTACCGGGGGCATCTGTCAGCAGGCAACTCGCCCTTTGCGTCTTGGGGAAAGCGATAACGTCTCGTATCGAATCCACACCAGCCATCATCGCAACGATACGATCTACTCCAAACGCGATACCGCCATGCGGTGGTGCACCGTAGCGCAGCGCGTCCAGTAGAAAGCCAAATTTTTCTTCTGCCTCTGCCTCGCCTATTCCGAGGGCGTCGAATACAGTCCGCTGGACATCGGCGTTGTGAATACGTATTGATCCGCCACCCAGCTCGGTGCCGTTCAACACCAGGTCGTAGGCCCGGGACATCGCCGCACCGGGATCCCCGGACAACAAGTCGACATGATCATCCCGGGGAGCGGTAAACGGATGGTGCAATGATTGCCAGCGGCCGCTGTCTTCATCCTTTTCAAACATCGGGAACTCGACGACCCATAAAGGACGCCAGCCCTGCTCGACGAGGCCCAGGTCGTGACCGATCCTGATCCTCAACGCACCTAGGGAATCGTTTACAACCCGCGCCTTGTCAGCCCCGAAGAACACCAGGTCTCCATCCGCGGCCCCGGTCCTTTCCATGATAGAGCTCACGACATCATCGGGAAGAAACTTCAATATGGGTGACTGCAGTCCTTCCCTGCCTGACGCCAGTTTGTTGACCTTGATGTAGGCCAGCCCCCGCGCGCCGTACTGCGCGACAAATTCCGTATACTGATCAATCTGCTGGCGACTGATGGCGCCCCCACCCGGGACAAGCAATGCCGCCACGCGACCCTCTGCCGAGTTAGCGGGCCCCGAAAACACCTTGAATTCGACGTCTTTCATAAGCCCGGTAATGCTGACGAGTTCCAATGGGTTACGAAGGTCCGGCCGGTCAATTCCGAACCGCTCTATTGCCTCGTCATACGAGATCCGTGGCAGCACCGCAGGGAATTCAACATCGAGTACGTCCTTGAACAGACCACGAATCATTTCTTCCACCAGGGACATGATTTCGTCCTCATTCATGAAAGACATCTCAATATCGAGCTGGGTAAACTCCGGCTGTCTGTCTGCACGCAGATCTTCATCCCGAAAACAACGTGCAAGCTGGTAGTAGCGTTCGAAACCGGAAACCATGAGCAATTGTTTGAACAACTGGGGGGACTGGGGAAGTGCAAAAAACTGACCTGCATGTACACGGCTCGGCACAAGGTAGTCGCGCGCGCCCTCGGGTGTCGACCGCGTTAATACCGGTGTTTCAATATCAACGAATCCGGCCTCGTCCAGAAATTTTCGTACATTCCTTGTCACGCGATGCCGCAGGCGCAACGTATCCTGCATCACGGGCCGCCTTAAATCGAGGTAGCGATACTTCAACCGTGTCGCCTCACCCACGTCATTCTCGTCCAGCTGGAATGGCAAGGCATCGGCGCGATTTAACAACACAATATCAGTGGCATACACTTCAACCTGCCCGGTAGCGAGTTCGGGATTATCCGTCCCTTCAGGACGACGACGAACTTTAGCGGTGACACTCAGTACATGTTCGTTTCGTACTGTATCGGCGAGCAGAAACGCCTCCGCTGCATCAGGATCAACGACCACCTGGAGAAGTCCACTCGCGTCTCGCAGGTCAATGAATATCACGCCGCCGTGGTCGCGACGACGCTGGGCCCAACCGGCTACTGTAACGACCTGGTCAATCAGGTCTTCATTGACCTGTGCACAGTTATGGGTGCGCATTCTTGTTTCCTATATAAAATGGGTGTGCGAACCAGGCTCCTGGACTATGAACTGGCAGCACTCGTGCCGGAATCGGTACCAGATGACTTGGTATCACTTGAAGGTGTTGCTGGCTTTTCACCGCTGTCACCGGGCTTCTTGTCCGGGGAATCTGCCTTCGAATCCTGCTTCTTCCCGGAATTTTTGAAATCGGTTTCATACCAGCCTGTGCCTTTCAACCTGAAGGCAGCGGCCGTCAACTGCTTTGCCAGCTCCGGCTTGTTACAATTCGGGCAAAGCTTCAACGGCTCGTCGCTGATTTTCTGCAGTGCTTCGAGACTGTGCCCGCAAGACTGGCATGCATACTGGTAGATCGGCATGGTTATAATTCCTCACGCTCCCGCCCAACCGGGGCGACACGTATAAAATTAAAATGATTACTTCCCGGGGTATTCGCCCGCAGGGAAAAAAGGCGCGCTATTATACCTGATCTGGCTGCAGACAGAAATTAATCAGGAGCCGGCAACGGTTAGCTCGTTGAGCAGTATCGATCCACAGTGGATATTTCCGCGTGAGTCAATGTCAGTACCAATTTCCGCAATGTCCAAAAACATATCCCGCAGATTACCGGCCACGGTTACCCCCTCTACAGGGAATTGTATTTCGCCATTTTCAATCCAGAAACCGGCTGCACCACGGGAGTAGTCCCCGGTCACCATGTTGATGCCGGAGCCGATCAACTCGGTAACAAGAAACCCGGTACCCATCTGCGAAACCAGGTCCGCAAAGCCATACTGACCGGATTGTATCTTTATGTTACGTACCCCGCCCGAATTTGCCGTACTCTGCATGCCCAACTTGCGTGCCGTATAGGATCCGAGCACATAACCCTGCAGGATGCCCTCGTCAACCAGTGTCCTTGTCGAGGCCGTGGCGACACCTTCGTTATCAAAAGAAGAGCTGCCGATGCCGCCCTTAAGGTGGGGGCGCTCGACAATGTTCACATTATCCGTGAAGACATTATTCCCCAACTGGTCTACAAGAAAAGAGGCTTTCTTGTACAGTACACCGCCGCTGATGGCGGCGATAAAGTGTGACACCAGGCTGGAAGCAACCGTTGAATCGTAGAGCACCGGCACCCTGGAGGTTGGCACTTGGCGGGCCCCCAGCCGCCTGATCGTCCTCTCAGCCGCAACCCGTCCGACATCGGATTCATCCTGTAGTCTCGCAGGATTGCGATCACTGGTGTACCAGTACCCCCGCTGCATTTCATCCTCGTCCGAGGCGATGACAGACACTGACAAGCTGTGGCGAGTACTGGATGTACTACCTGCAAACCCGTGGCTGTTTGCATAGAATTCTGCATCACTGTGCGTGGATACACTCGCACCCTCAGAGTTGGTTATACGCTTGTCATGCTCCCGCGCCGCCTCCTCACATCGCCCGGCAAGTTCGGTCATTCCCTGTATATCGATGTGCCATTCATGATCGAGGTCCAGTTCAGGGAAATCCGAGGCCATCAAATCGGCATCCGCAAGTCCCAGGCACTTATCTTCGCCTGTATACCGCGCGATACCGCATGCCGCCTGGACGGCATCCGCGATAGAACCCTCACTCAGATCTCCGGTACTGGCGGAGCCGAGATGATGATCGAAGTAAACTGACACGACGAGACTGGAATCACGGTCATATTCGATTGTTTCCGTCTCCCCCAAACGTACGGTTACGGACGCCCCACGACTCCTGAAGGTCGATACTTCAGCCTGGTCTGCCCCCAGTTGCCGCGCTTGTAGCAATGCGGCCCCGGCGATACTGGAAAGTTCTGGTTCCAAACCTGCTGCCGCATCAGGGCCGGAAATCTCTACGAACGAATTCATGCCTGCACACCGCCGACGGTCAGGGCATCGATTTTGAGTGTCGGCTGGCCTACGCCTACCGGCACCGATTGGCCGTCCTTGCCGCACACGCCGACACCCGAATCGAGTTTCATATCATTACCAACCATGCTGATCCGGGTCATGGTCTCCGGACCGCTCCCAATAAGGGTCGCACCGCGTACCGGGCTGGTGACCTTGCCATTTTCGATCAAATAGGCTTCGCTCGTGGAGAAAACGAACTGTCCCGACGTGATATCGACCTGGCCACCGCCGAAATTGACCGCATAAAGGCCCTTGTCCACCGATGCGATGATATCTTCAGGCTCGCTGTCACCGGCCATCATATAGGTGTTCGTCATCCTCGGCATCGGCAGGTGAGCAAAGGATTCCCGTCTGCCATTGCCTGTTGGCGCTACCCCCATCAACCGGCTGTTCAAGTTGTCCTGCATGTACCCTTTCAGGACACCATCTTCGATCAGTATGTTTTGCCGCGTCTCGTTTCCCTCGTCATCGACACTCAAAGAGCCTCGACGACCGGCCAGCGTCCCGTCGTCGACAACGGTACACAGCGGAGAAGCGACCATTTCGCCAATACGCCCGGTGAAGGCCGAAGTTCCCTTCCTGTTGAAATCGCCTTCCAGGCCGTGCCCTACGGCCTCGTGCAGAAGCACACCAGGCCAGCCGGGGCCCAGAACGACCGGCATTGTACCTGCCGGGGAATTCACCGCATCCAGGTTCGTCGTCGCTTGCCGCACCGCTTCCCTGGCGTAGTCGGCGGCCAATTCCCGCGTAAAAACACTGTAGTCCGTACGACCACCCCCTCCCGATGAACCTCGCTCCCGTTTGCCGTTTTGTTCCACGATCACCGATACATTCAAGCGAACAAGGGGACGAACATCCGGGACCATGCGGCCATCGCTGGTGAGTACAAGTATCACCTCGAAGACACCCGACAAGGCGGTCGTGACCTCCTCGACGCGCGGGTCGGCAGACCGCGCAACCTGATCGACATATTGCAACAACTCAACCTTCTTCGTATCGTCAAGGCTGACAATCGGGTTATCCGCATTGTACAGTGGGGTAACCTGCCGTTTATCCCACGTCAGTTTATGACTGCCGCTCCCGCCCTGGCGTACAATGGAACGCGCCGCCCTCGTCGCTTCAAGCAATGCCGGCAGCTCCAGGTTGTCCGTGTACGCGAACGCGGTCTTCTCCCCGGCGGTCGCCCTCAAGCCAACGCCCTGGTCGATGTTGTAGCTGCCGGACTTGACACAGCCCTCATCGAGTTGCCATGACTCGTGGCGTGAGTGCTGAAAATACACGTCGGCATAATCAATGCCGCTCCCCGACATCAGGTCGCCGATTACGGCCTCCAGGTTCCGCTCCGAGAGTTCGGCGGGTTCCAGGAATGTCCGTGTAGCGGTAGAAAAATTTTTATTCATCAAATTCCAGAACTCTTTCAGGATGATACCAGTCATTTATTGCGAAACGCGCGCCCAGGACCATGCCGGAAGCGTTTCATAACAGTTCTTCGGTTAGAGCCGTCGATGATCGAGGCAGGGGAAGCGCTCCCTGAGTTTCACCAACTCTTGCAGATCCAGTTCGACACTGACCACACCGTCACCATCGGACAGTTCAGACATCACCCTGCCCCATGGATCCACGATCATCGAATGCCCCCACGTGGATCTTCCATTTGGATGGACTCCATACTGCCCTGCTCCGATGACATAGGCAAGGTTTTCTACTGCGCGGGCCCGCAACAACAGTTCCCAATGTGCCTCTCCGGTTTCGCTGGTAAAAGCTGCAGGTACCACGATGGCGACCATGTCGTCACAGGATATCCTGCGATATAGTTCCGGGAATCGTACATCGTAGCAAATCGATAGTCCGAACCCTCCCCACGGGGTTTCCATAACACCGATATTCTCGCCGAGGCCACCGTATTCAATAGCATCCGACTCGGCATAATATTTACCGTTGTCAAGGGTAACGTCGAAGAGGTGCACTTTGTCATAGCGCGCGACAAGATTGCCGGAAGGATCGTATCCCATGCAGGCTGCATAGACCTTGTTCTCCTTGTCCGATCGTAATGGCACTGAACCGCCGATGACCCATATTCCGTATCGCTTTGCACACCCTGCCAGGAACTCCTGGATTGGCCCGTTATCGGGGTCTTCGGCAATCACCAAACGCTCCGACTCATTTGCAGGCATATGGGCGAAGTTTTCCGGCAATAAGGCAAGATCGACGTTAGTGTCCGCGGCCTCTGCCAACAAGGCCTCGGCAATATCGAGGTTCCGTGTCACGTCAGGGGTAGAGGAAAGCTGAAGCGCGGCAATACGAGGCATGAGATTACTCAGGGCAAAAGCAAACGGCCGTCAGGGTGAATTGGTAAGCGGTTCCGACTCCAGGCCGTAATCCTCCGGGGCTGGCGCCGGTATCCCCTGCGGAAGTGGCTCAATGCTCTTTTCTTCGGGGGGCAGTATCGGACGGAAAATCAACTGGGATGGGCTCGAGGTGTCACTATCGTCTCCCCCGGCCTCCGGCAGTTCTGCGGCTATCGGTACTAATGGTTCAAGCTCCGGCTCCGGCGGTGGGGGTTCGTAGTGACTCCGTTCGATCGTCGCACTCTCCCAGGGTCCCGTCACCGAGTAAGTATCGTGCATGGCCTCGTTCAGCTGCTTGCTAAAAATTTTCTGCGCCAGGTATACCAGCGCCCCCGCCGCAGGATTGGCAAACGCACTGAGTACGGCGATGTTCCCTCCGAGTTGGGGAGAAACAACCACCTCCATATCAAAATCCTCTCGCGCAAGACCAACCCTGCCCTCAGCCTGCATGTATACCGCCGGACCAATAATAAAAAAGCTGTCAAGGAGCATATCGCCATTTGCCAGTGTGCCCTGGCTGCCGATCTGGTCAAAAGCCAGGCCGTCCTCAAATATATCGGAGAAATCCAGCCGAAGCCGGCGCGACAACGCATTGATATTCATCAAACCGAATAACCTGCCGCCCTTGGGATCAACCTGAAGGATATGGCCTTCGGTAGCGGAAAACTGGTATGAACCATTCAGACTCTTAAGGGCAAATGATCCCGGTCCACCTGCCCAGTTAAGCGCCGCTTCAAGTTCCAGCCCACCTCCCTCAAGAAAATCCTTGAATCCAATAGATTCCAGGGCTTCCCCACCCTGCATGCTGGTCGCCATAATGTCTATGTTGGTGGCAGACTGCCCCGCATCGTCCTCCGTCCACTGTCCCGACACCCTGATGTCAAGCTCCGGTTGTACCATGTCCAGCTTTTCTATGATCCAGTCATTTCCCTGTGGTCCGGCCAACAGGTCCAAAGAACCAAGATTACGCTCCCCAAACCTGAAATCGTCAACATGAACATCGAGTTTCGGATAATCGGCGGGCCTGCCCTCATCACTATCCACATCCTCTTTATCTTCGGAATCCGGCCAGTAAAGGTGCGTGAAATTGAGTTCGTAATACGGCTCTTCCACGGTCGGACCTGCCTTCGCCCACCCGTTGACACGCTCCCCGGTCAAGAGCGCCGTCCAACTTTCGCTGTCCTCGGAACTTGCCACCATTTCAATGCGTTGGAAGTCTTCTCCAAACAGGGTGAACTCGTTGGCAGCAACGTGGATTCTTCTCAGTGCATCGACAAACCCACTTGAATCATCCTTCCCGAAATCGTTCATGTGCCGGATCGTCCGGAGCCAGACATCGCCATCCAGCGTAGATTCAACCACGCTGATACCAATGCCGTCAGAGGCGTTTACCAACGGTTCGGAGCCGCCATACACCACCTCTCCCGATTCAAACAGAATACTGTCACCCTTACGAACACCATTCAGGCGTGCAGCCAGCCTGTCGCCGAACTTGAACCCGATTACACGATTATCTCCCCCGTTGAACTCGATCTCAAAGGTCAATGATCGTGGCAGGCTCGGGCCCTTGTACAGCGGTTCGGGGAAAACGACCGCCACCCCGAGGAGATCGCTCTGACCCACTACGCTCAGATAGTTGGGTTTGAATTGGAGCGTTCCTTCCCAGGCCGTCTGGCCGACAAACATCGATGCCAGGGCGGGGCCAAGATAGACATCCAACTCATCTGCATCAAGGATGCCATGAGCGGTGATCTCGACCTCGGGCGGTGTAGCCTTCCTGGTAGTAGCGACATCCAGCAGTATCTCACCGCCGATAAACTCTGCAGTAATTCCACTCCCAACGACACTTCTCTCGGTAAATTCAACTTCACCATTTATCGCGGTCAGCTGGTTACCCGGTGGCACAGTAAGGGTCGCATCCGTTATGGAGCCATGCCCGCGTAACTGTACGTCCCGCGTGTTACTCAACGGCATACTCATAGAGAAAAGGGTCCGGTAGTCCCCGTGCTGTGCGCTGATATCGATATCGGCCTGCCTTTCAATGGGCACCAGTGGCCCGCGCAGGAGGAGGTTGATCAAGTCCTTGACCGGCCCCTCGATGTCACCATCCTCGACCGCCAGAATCCGGGATCGCTTGAAGAGATCGGCAATCCTGACCGTCCCTCCAATAAGCGTACTGTCATCAAACTCACCGTAGTCGGTCCGTATACTGATTACATCGTTCTCAAGGCTGAAACCTGCCCGGGCGTTCCTCAATATCGGCCAGCCGCGCAGGTAACCGTAGTCCAGAACGACGCCACTAAGATCGGCGCCAACCCGGAATTCCCCTTCGTTGTTCTTCAATGCGGGAAAACTTAACAAGCCGGAGTAGGACAAGGTCCCATCCGTGGCACGTCCACCGAGCACCGCATTACTCATCCACGCACGGAATTTGTCAGTCGTCTTTCGCGGCAAATAGTTACCGATCCGCTCAACGCGCGGGATGTCGAAGGCAAAGCTTATGACGGCTTCGGGCCGGCTCCCGGGCTCCCATCTGGCAGTCGCGACAAAATCTGAAATGTCCGCATCTGTGTTTCTGATAAAACCGTCTCGCAACACGACATCGACGGACCCGCTGTCATAGGTCCATCCCAGCCGTGCGCCACCCTGGTCCACAAGCACCGGGTTGACCAGGTTTTTCGGCCAATCAAATTTGCCGGCCTTCAAGCGAAACACCATCTCGCCCCCCTCACTACCGAGTTGGACATCGCCACCAATACCCGTTAATCCGGGATACAGTTCTGTGGGTGCGAACATCATATCCGCGATTGTGGCAGTTAGCTGCCAGTCGCGCAGGCTGTCGAGAGGCCCTGAAAATCTCAAGTCCACATCCTCAAGCAATCCGCTGGCTAATGACGATTGCAACCATCCACCCAGTGACGGTTGTAATCCGGATACGATCAGGATATCCCGCAAGTGCGACAATTCCAGGTGGGCGATAAGCAGATGACCTTCCCCATCGCTGGAAGTAACCTCCAGGCCGCTCCGGGAATTTTCGTTTCCATCTCCGGCCGCGATCAGGCTGAATCTCGTATCCCAGTCTGAATCATGGAATGGATTGCCGGTGATTTCGGCGTCGAGGACAAGGTTTCCCTCCGGGTATCGCACCACGCCGCTAAGTGCCCTCGTGCGTTTGTTGCGGCGATATACAAGCGCGATATCCTTGTATTCGTTGACACTTCCGTCGATTTGCACCCAGCGCAACAGACCGCCTGCAAGGTCAATTCTCCAGTGATCAAGCATCCAACGAAACAATTGGAACGGCGGCGGCCTGTCTGCATTGGCCTGGATTTCGAATCCCGCAACACGCACACCACCTTCCGGTAGAGAAACCACCTCGATCATCGGCTCCTGTACTGTTACATTCCGCAAGCTCGGCCAAAGGTTGAGTAGCGAAGCCCATTCGAGCTCCAGGATCACATAGGAACTCGAAAATACCTTTTCATCCTCATTATCCCCGGCAATCGAGATCCCCTTCAGCATGATCTCAGGATTTCCGCCAAGCCATCGTGACTCGATAGCGTCAATATGTACATCACGACCAACGACATCACCGAGCCATCCCTCTAACCGGGGCTTGTAGGCAGAAACGTTGTTGAAAAAATAGTGGCTGGCGCCTGCGACGATCAGCAGGAAGGAAATGACAAAAATCGCCAGCTTTCCGAGAACTTTCATATTGGGTCAGCTTACCTGTAACTCTTCCCGGGAGGCATACCGTCTGTCACGGGGAAAATACAAACAGACACCACCCTGGCCGGGCATCGCGATCTACCTCGTCCGGAAAAATTCAGGGATTCCTTTAACAATCTTTTCAATTTCCCGGGCATAATCGGTAATTCAATCAAATGGGCTGACTGATTCGTGTGCCCATTACATGAGCACTATATCGTATTGCTCCTGGTGAAAACTGGTGTCCACCTGTAAGTGGATGGGCCTGTTGACGAATTCCTGGAGATCGGCAAGCCTGTCAGCCTCCTCGTCGAGAAGCAGGTCAATCACGACCTGGGAAGCAAGCAGCCTGTATTCGTGCGTATCGTACTGCCGCACTTCGCGTAAAATTTCGCGGAATATCTGGTAGCAAATTGTCAGCGGGGTCTTCTGAACTCCACGACCCTCACATATCGGACAGGGCTCGCACAGGACCTGCTCCAGGCTCTCGCGTGTTCTCTTTCGTGTCACTTCCACCAGTCCGAGTTGCGACATCTCGGTAACAAATGTCTTAACCCTGTCCCTGGCTACGGCATGTTCCAGTGAACGCAATACCTGGCGCTTGTGCTCCGTGTCCTGCATATCAATAAAATCGATAATAATAATCCCACCACAATTTCTAAGACGTATTTGCCGCGCTATTGTCTGTGTCGCTTCGAGATTTGTCTTGAACAGGGTCTCTTCCAGATTTCGGCGACCCGTATAGGCGCCCGTATTAACATCCACCGTCGTCATGGCCTCGGTCTGGTCAAATACCAGGTAACCACCTGATTTTAGATGAACTTTCTTGCCGAGGGCACGTTCAATTTCATCTTCGACGGAATACAGGTCAAAGATAGGCCGCTCACCGGGATAGTACTCGATCTGCCCTGCCACTTCAGGGATAAGTTCCCGGGCGAAGGCCAGTGCCTTCTCATAGGTCTCGCGCGAGTCTATACGAACCTTGTCCACGTTTCCCCTGACCATATCCCGCATGGCCCGGATTGCCAGCGCGGTATCTTCATAGACGAGTCCCGGCACCTTCACAGTTTTACTCCTGTCATCGGCACGTTCCCACACTTTTCGCAGAAAGCGAATCTCCATTAACAATTCTTCATCCACCGCAACGTCGGCCACGGTACGTATTATGAGCCCGCCCTCGATTCCTTCCTCTGCCAGGATTCTTTCCATGGTATCCCGGAGCCGGGTACGCTCATCCTCGTTATCTATACGTTGGGATATACCGATGTGTGTTTCACCCGGCAGATACACCAGGTATCGCGATGGAATGCTGACCTGGGTGGTCAGTCGCGCGCCCTTGGTCCCGATGGGGTCCTTGACAACCTGTACCAGTACCCGCTCACCCTCATGGAGCAACTCACTCACCGGTGGAACTTCGGAGGCAGACGAGTCCTTGCCGAAGGCCGAATCCCGACAAATTATGTCTGAGGCGTGAAGAAACCCGGTACGCTTCAGTCCTATATCAACGAACGCGGCCTGCATCCCCGGCAGCACCCGCATCACCTTGCCCATATAGAGATTCCCGACTATACCGCGAAAATCAGCACGCTCGACATGCACCTCCTGGAGGACGCCATTTTCAACGATAGCGACTCGTGTCTCCTGGGGTGTCACATTGATCAGGATTTCCTCGCTCAAAGCCAGTTCACTCCTATATTGGCAAGTAGCCGATTCAGTTCGAACATCGGCAGGCCGACGATCCCGGAATGACTGCCTTCGATATGCCTGACCCAGGCCGAACCCAGACCCTGGATCGCGTACCCGCCGGCCTTGTCCATTGGCTCTCCGGAGGCCCAGTAAGCCTGCATCCCGGCTTCCGTAATCCGTTTGAAGCCGACCCGGCTGACGCTCATCTCCTCGTACAGCCGATCACGGTAGCAAAGCGCCAGGGCAGTGTATACCTCGTGTGTACGGCCGGAGAGATGTCGCCACATTGTGATTGCATCGTCCTTGTCAACGGGTTTTCCGAACAGCCTGTCATCCCGGCATACGATCGTATCCGCAGCCAGTACGGCCAATCGGGAATCCTCATGCTTTTCTGAAAATTCGAGGATTTCCGCAACGGCCCCGGCCTTTGCCCTTGCCATTCGCCTGACATAATCGAGCGGTGCTTCCCCCGGGTGCCGGCTCTCATCAATGTTTGCCGGCAGTACCCGAAAATCAAGTCCGACCGATGAGAGGAGTTGCTTGCGCCGCGGAGAAGCTGACGCCAGCACAAGCGTAATTTCCGACTGCTTACCGGGAGCGTCCCCGTTATCACTCCCGCGGTCAATCCCCACGGTGATAAGGCAGGCCTGCACAAATACTCCATGCACGATATACCTGCTCGGCAATGATGACCCGCACCAGGGGGTGGGCATAGGTCAGTTTCGACAGAGACCAGACAAGGTTGGAATGTTTTACGACCGTTTCGGTAAGCCCTTCCGGCCCGCCGACAAGCAGGACGATATCCTGGTTTTGATCAATCCAGCCCTGCAGATGGGCGGCAAGGTCGCGGGTGGATATTTCACGGCCAGTACGCTCCAGCGCTATGACCAGCGCACCACCCGGTATTGCCTTGACAAGGGCAATCGCCTCTTTCTCCAGGATACGATTGATATCCGCATTTTTACCGCGTTTCAGCGCAGGCACCTCGCGAAGCTCAAGTGCGCAGTGAGCCGGCATTCGTCTTGCATATTCCTCGAATGCCGGATTCACCCAGGCCGGCATGCGATTCCCGATAGCGAGCAGCACGATACGCATACCGCATCTCCCCCGGAGCTGCCCGGCTAGTACTCTTTCAACATGATTTTAACGGACTCAGAGCTAACCCCCATCCTGATCCCGATGCCGTGCCACCAGCTTGCGAATGTCCTCATCCCACAACTTCTCGAGATCGTAAAATTTTCGCACTTCGGGACGCATCACGTGAACCACGACATCGGCAAAATCAATCAATATCCATTCACTCAATTCCTCCCCCTCGTGACCCAGCACCCTGATTCCGGCCTTTTTCATATCGTCATGTACAGCCCCGGCCAGGGCCCTTACATGCCGGTCTGAGTTACCACTCACAATGACCATGTAATCAGCGAAATCGGAAATGTCACCAATATCCAGAATATGGATATCTTCACCTTTCATATCCTCGAGCGAAGTGATGACCTGGTCCCTGATTTCTTCAGAATTCATATGCTTTCCCTATTTTCAAAAAACAATATTCAAACAACAACTTCTAATAAACGAAACCTATTCAGGCTAGTGTCATGTCAAGCCTATAGTGTAGGGTTCACATGACTCTAGTACAGCTTGTGCTGACGAATATAGTCAGCAACGCCAGCCGGTAGCGAGAAAGATGACAATGACTGCCCTCTCTGGTTGCCCGACAGACCGGCGCGGATCTCGCTTGCTGAAATATCATGCTCCCGCAATTCAAGAAGGTGGATATTCCCAGTCCGTGCGTTTTTCAGCGATGCTGTGTCCTGGGTCAGACAGTGACGCAGATAAGGCGGCACCTGTACCGCGTATCCGGGTCTTGAGAATACCACCACATGACAGAGTGACAGAATTTCCCAGCCGTGGTACCAATCAGAGAGCCCGCCCAGGACATCGGCCCCTATTAGCAGTGCCAGGCTGGCACGCGAAAAACGCTGCCGCATCTCCCGCAGTGTCCATACGGTGTAGGACGGTCCGGCTCTTTTTATTTCACAGTCGTCCACGGCCACCCCGGGTTCCCCTGCGAACGCCAGTTTCGCCATCGCCATGCGATGCCTGATTCCGCTAACAGGTTCATCCCTGTGGGGTGGGCGGGCACTCAAAACCACCTGAACCTGGTCAGGCGCCAAACTACAAATCACGTCACGAAGCACGTCGAGGTGCCCGCTATGAACGGGATCAAACGTACCCCCGTAGATCACGACCAGGCGATTGTCGGAACCGGCTGTCTGCACATCGGTCAAGATGGGGGCCGTATCTCCGATCCGGCGCCGAGGGCGCCATTGCCAGGTAAATCCATATGTAAGGTCAGTGGATTCTAGGTCCGAATTTGTCCATCACCGAGGACCACGAATTTCTGCGTGGTCAGGCCTTCCAGCCCAACAGGTCCCCGTACATGCAGTTTGTCGGTACTGATACCTATCTCGGCGCCCAGACCGTACTCGAACCCATCTGCAAAGCGGGTTGATGCGTTCACCATCACGGAACTTGAATCGACCTCGCGCAGGAATCGCCTGGCAGTAGTATAGTTCTCGGTGACAATCGCATCGGTGTGGTGTGAGCCGTGGTCTTCAATGTGGGAGATAGCCTGGTCAACGTCATCCACGACGCGGATTGCCAGCACCGGGGCAAGAAACTCTGTATCCCAGTCCTCGTCCGTGGCCGCCATGATTCCTGCCACCAGGGCAGTTGTCCGCGCGCAACCACGCAATTCGACACCCGCGTCCATGTACATACGCGCCAGCCTGGGTAACAACTCGCTCGCCACCCTGACATTGATTAGCAGGGTCTCCATTGCGTTGCACACGCCATAACGATGCGTCTTGGCGTTATAAGCAATAGCGATCGCCTTTTCAGGGTCCGCCTCACTATCGATATAGACATGACAGATCCCGTCAAGATGCTTGATTACAGGCACCTCGGCTTCCTCTGAGATTCGAGCCACCAACCCCTTGCCGCCGCGCGGTATGATTACGTCGATATAGTCCGACATACGCAACATCTCACCGACTGCCTGTCGGTCTGTGGTCTGAAGCACCTGGACACAATCAGGGCTCAGTCCAGCAGCCGATAAACCTTCGGACAGGCACCGGGCTATCGCGAGGTTGGATTTGAGCGCCTCCGACCCGCCCCGCAGGATACTCGCGTTGCCCGACTTCAGGCACAGCCCTGCCGCGTCAGCAGTGACATTTGGCCGCGACTCGTAAATTATGCCGATGACGCCCAGCGGTACGCGCATACGGCCAACCTGGATACCCGTCGGGCGGTAGACCAGATCTGTAATTTGCCCCACGGGGTCAGGCAGAGCCACGATCTGTCGCAGCCCCTCTACCATGCCATCAATACGGGTATCATTTAACTCCAGCCGGTCCAGCAGTGCATCGTCAAGACCGTTTGCACGCCCCTGCTCCCAGATCTCTGCTGTTTTCCTCTTTCAGCAAACGGCGGGAATCTTCATGGCCGTGGCAATATTGAGCAAGGCCTGGTTTTTTATTCCTGCTTCGGCCACAGCCACACTGCGTGCAGCACTACGTGCCCGTTGCCCGAGATCGAGCATGTAGCTCTCAATATCGTCGCGTGCGCGGCCATGTTTCAGATCAACCTGTGCCATAAGAATTATCCATACTCCGAGCCACTGCTATGTCCACTCCCGCCAGGAGAAGACACAACAACTCGATTTCATGCCATATGCCATCTCGTGTGACCGGTCCGGCCTGCCCCTTGCCCAGCCGGTCCAGGCGGGTGATCCGGCTAATCATAGTACACCAGTCCTGCATGGAAAACCGCCTTAAAGCGGCATCGACAACCGGTTCCCGCCGACTCCATACACCATTTGACTTAAATACACGAGACCGTGGCTGGCCCTGTTCCAGTGCACCGGCAATGCGAAACAAGGCTCGAATCTCCCGTGCGAGTGTCCAGACGACAAGTTCCGGCTTGATGCCTTCACTGCGGAGGCTGACCAATATTCTCGCTGCACGGGATGCATCCCCATGCAGGCACGTATCTACCAATATATAGGTACTGAACCTGGCCTGATCGCCGAGGCTTTGGTTAACCATATCAACGGTAACCGCACCATTCCTGGCCAGCACCTTGAGCTTATCGATTTCCTGGGCGGCGGCCAGCAGGTTACCCTCGAGGTAATAGGCCAGGAGTTCGTGTACACCCTGCTCTACCCGCAACCCTCTCGACTGCAATCTCTTCCGCAACCAGGGCAGAAAGGCGCGCGCGGCGACTTCGCCACAATTAACCAGCCAGCCCGCCGAGTCGATAGACTTGACCCACTTTGTCTTGAGCTGGCGACCATCCAGCCGTCCGCATATGACGACGAGCAAGTTGTCCGGATTCCCGGCGGAACAAAAAGCACTAATGGCACTGGTCCCCTTATCCCCGGGGCGCCCACCGGGCATCCTGAGCTCGAAACATCGCCGGTTCGAAAACAACGACATCGAACTTGCGCCCTGCGAAACCTCGTCCCAGTTGAACTTCGGCTCAACACTCAGGCGCACACGGTCTTCGAATCGCTGCCCGGCAAGGGCAGAGCGCAGGTCATCGAGGGTTTCCTCCACGATCAGCGGCTCGCTGCCAAAAATCAGGATTGCAGAAGGAAGACCCTCTCCGATGCGTTCTGCCAGTTCGCCGGGTGAAACCCTCATTTCAGGCCTTTGGTTAAATTGTCAGGCGTGCCCGCTCACCCTGGTATAACCGGGGTAAAATACGATTGAGTTGAGCTGCCGTAGAATTCTCAGCACCAGTTCTTCTTCCATACCTTCACGGATCTCAATCTCTTCCACCTCGAGTCCCAGCACCAGTACCGGGTCAAAATTGTAATCGGCCCTTTCAGTGAGACTTCTCGTATTACGTATCAACTCTCCATTGGCACTGACAATTTCGTAGCTAATTGTGTATATCAATGTATATCCATTTACCTTGCCACGATTATCCAGCGTGCGAACTTCACGCCGGTACTCTTCGTCGGTAATCCGCAGCACGGCCTTGGCGGCCTGAAAATCGTCTGTGACAGTTTTACCTTGCCACGATTATCCAGCGTGCGAACTTCACGCCGGTACTCTTCGTCGGTAATCCGCAGCACGGCCTTGGCGGCCTGAAAATCGTCTGTGACAGTCGCATTGGCATCTTGCAATGCGTCAACCAGCAGGTCACGAAAATTACCCGGATTTGCATCCACCCCGAGCACGTTGATTGAATCGGCCAGGGGCAGCTGCCCGCGCAGGTGCCAGCCACAACCGGAGAGAGAGATGGCGGCAACGATTACCACCAGAAGAAAATGCTTGCTCATATCGTATATCCTGGAATTCGGTTTGGACGCCCGCAACCTGAGGGGTCTGCGGCCCCTATTATAGACCGGTTCAAGGCTTGACGACTATATTTACCAGTTTGCCCGGTACCACGATAATCCTGGAGACATCGCGGTTGTCGATATGCCTTTGTATTACTTCGTCGGCAAGTGCAGCTGATTCCAGCTCTTTATCGGTGCAATCGGCAGATACCGTAATACGGCTACGCAATTTACCATTCACCTGCACGACAATGGTCAGTTCATCGCGCTTTAGCGCCCCTTCATCCACTTGAAACCATCCACTGTCAAGCAACTCACTGCCGTCACCGAAGTACTCCCACAACTGATGGCACAGGTGGGGGGCTATGGGCGCCAGGGACTTAAGCAGAAGGTAGCAAGCCTCTGCGATAAACGCATCTGATTCAGCATCGGTCCCGGACCAATTCATCTTTTCAATGGCATTGGTCAACTCCATACAGGCCGCTATAACAGTATTGTACTGCTGTCGCTGGTAATCGCGGCTGATACGCTGGCCGAGTTCGTGGACCGTAAGGCGGAAGCGTCTCAGGTCCGCGTTCTCGCTGACGAGGCCCGACCGCATTTGCAAATCGCCGGAAGTCAACGCATCCCGGTGGCGATAGAACACGGCCCAAAGTCGCCGCAGAAACCGTGACACTCCCGCGATGGCATCGTCACTCCACTCCAGTGATTGATCCGGCGGCGAGGCGAACATCACGAAGAGTCGAACGGTATCTGCGCCATACTGGTCGATCATCGATTGTGGATCCACGCCGTTATTTCTCGATTTGGACATCTTCTCACTGGCCCCTACCACCACCGGTTCACCATCTTCGATAAGGCTGGCGGCGACGACACGACCCCGCGCATCTTTCTCCACCGTCACCTCGTCCGGGTTAAAGTAGTGCTTCTTGCCGTCCCCGCTCTCACGATAGTAGGTTTCGGCGATAACCATGCCCTGGGTCAGCAGACGGGTAAACGGCTCGTCACACTCTACTAACCCCGCATCACGCATCAACTTGTGAAAGAACCTGGCGTAAAGAAGATGCATAACCGCATGCTCAACGCCACCGATATACTGGTCGACAGGCAGCCAGTAATTTGCCCGGCCATCCAGCATCGACTCCGAGTTGTCGTGCGAGCAAAAGCGGGCGTAATACCAGGAAGATTCGAAAAAGGTGTCAAATGTATCAGTTTCCCGTCGAGCCGGGCTGCCGTCTCTCGGATTGGTTACGAGATAGAATTCTTCCATCTTCTTGATGGGAGAGCCGATCCCATCCATTTCAACCTCTTCGGGCAGCACCACGGGCAGGTCCTGCTCCGGCACCGCAATGGGCTCACCGTCTTCGGCATTGATGATTGGTATCGGGCAGCCCCAGTAACGCTGTCGTGATACTCCCCAGTCGCGCAGACGGTAGTTTACCTGTCTCTCGCCGAGGCCGTTGTCCACCAGCCAGTGCATGATCGCTTCCTTTGCCGGCTGCGATTCGAGATCATCAAACTCCCCGGAGTTTCGCAATATCCCGGGGTCGGTATAGGCGCAGGAATCGGTTCCGGCATCGCTTCCATCTACCGGAAATATCACCGGACGTATTTCTATGTCGTGCGAAGTAGCGAATTCCCAGTCTCGCTGATCGTGCGCCGGGACGGCCATCACCGCCCCGGTACCATAACTCATCAATACGAAATTCGCCGTCCATACGGGTACCAGTTCGCCTGTTACCGGGTGGGTCGCGCTGATACCCAGCGGCAAACCCTTTTTCTCCATGATCTCAAGGTCTGCCTCTGCCGTTGATCGTGTACGGCATTCCTCAATAAACTTTGCAATCGGGGCATCCGTCCGGGCAGCCTCCTTTGCGAGCGGGTGTTCGGTGGCTACCGCCAGATAAGTAACCCCCATGATGGTATCGGGACGCGTCGTAAATACCCGCAGGTCTTCCGCTCCATTCACACGAAATACCGCTTCCACACCCTCAGATCGGCCAATCCAGTTGCGCTGCATGGTCTTGACGGATTCGGGCCAGCCGTCAAGCCTGTCAAGGCCCTCAAGAAGTTCGTCCGCATAATCCGTGATCTTCAGGAACCACTGCGGAATTTTTCGCCGCTCTATTAGCGCACCCGAACGCCAGCCGCGACCATTCTCTACCTGTTCATTAGCCAGCACTGTCTGATCTACCGGGTCCCAGTTGACCTCGGCTTCCTTCTTGTAGACCAGGCCCCGCTCGAAGAGCCGGGTAAAAAACCACTGTTCCCAACGATAGTATTCCGGGTCACAGGTGGCGAATTCCCGATCCCAGTCATAGGCTATGCCAAGCCGCTGAAGCTGGGTACGCATATAGTCGATATTTTCGTAAGTCCATTTCGCCGGTGCGACCTTGTTCTGCACCGCTGCATTTTCGGCCGGCAGGCCGAAGGCATCCCAACCCATGGGCTGGAGAACGTTTTTACCCTGCAGGCGCTGGTACCGGCTAATTACGTCACCGATGGTGTAGTTCCGGACATGTCCCATGTGCAACTTGCCCGACGGATAGGGGAACATGACGAGGCAATAGAACTTCTCGCGTGCATCATCCTCTACCGCACGGTACAGCCCGGTCTCTTCCCACTGTAGCTGCAAACGAGACTCGATCTCCTGTGGATTGTATTGCTCTTCCATCATGGGCGCGTATTGTAACGGCAAGCGCGACCTGATTCATTCTTTAAATCGGCCGGCTACGCAGCCTGAGATGCAGCTGCCAACGTGATGATCCGACCAGCTAGTGTGGTGTAACGAATAACCTGCGCTGATATGCACAGGTTATTCGTTACACCACACTAACTCTCCATATCGAGACGCTCGTGCCACGCGGCGATGGACTCATCCGGGTACTGATCAAACCGCTTGTCCGAGGAACTTGCCTGCACTGGTACCCAGTTGGCCTTGCTCCCGAGCATCAGGTGCGTACGCTCGGGCGGAATCGGCAACTCCGTATCGATCACCGAGGCAAAGGGATGGACCAGCTCCGGCCAGCGCGGGTCCCACACCCAAAGCCCTGCACCGCAGACAGAGCAGAAACTTCGCTCACCTTGACTCACATCCTCGAAACCAGTTTCGGAATTCTTCAATTTCGCCCGGTAG